>Ga0114979_10002013_pt1 | contig 13722 bp, 8 predicted proteins | sample S_140625_EF_Meta_FD_87315 | JGI IMG/M metagenome (GOLD analysis project Ga0114979, IMG submission 87315) | Freshwater microbial communities from Lake Simoncouche, Canada to study carbon cycling - S_140625_EF_MetaG | ecosystem: Environmental > Aquatic > Freshwater > Lake | place: Lake... | reverse complement strand
TATCGCCCTCAACGCAGAGTTAGAAGAGGCAAAGAAGTTCATGGTGGAGGTGATGTCTACCCCGCCTGTATGGGGCAGCACTATCCCGATTGCGTGTGAGGCTAAATCTGCAGTTAGATATGGGGAATGTTAATGAGCGGTGGACTAAAGTGGTCGTTCTCTGGGTTGAAGGATTACGTTAATTGCCCGAAGCAATACCATGAGGTCAAGGTATTGAGGAACTACACCAAGAGCGTGACCGAGCAGATGCGGTACGGCACAGAGGTGCATAAGGCGCTAGAGGACTACGCCGCGCTGAACAAACCCCTGCCCAAGAATTATCAGCGGTTTAAAGAACTGATGGACGCTCTGGCTGAGATACCGGGGGAGCATTTCAACGAGCATAAGATGGCCCTCGACAAGAGCAAGACTCCGTGCGGGTTCGATGCAGCAGAGTACTGGGTACGGGGGATCGCTGACAGGCTGGTGGTGGACGGGGATCAAGGGTATGTGATCGACTACAAGACAGGGAGTAACCGCTACCCTGACACAAAACAATTACAGTTGATGGCCTTGATGATGTTTGCCCACTTCCCTGAATTGAACTACGTTAAAGGGGGGCTGCTGTTTGTGATGCATGACGGTTTTGTAAACTCTGAGTACAAACGTGAAGATATGGTAAAGTTATGGGGCCAGTTTGATGGCAACCTACAGCGGCTGGAAGACTCTTTCCTGCGGGACAGTTGGCCCTGCAACCCTACCCCGCTATGTGGTTGGTGCCCTGTGGATCAATGTCAGTACCATAAGCAGAGGAGATAGCAATGCCATACGTTAACAAACCTCGGCCTTACAAAAAAGAGTACCAACAGCAGAAAGGGCGTGAAGAACTCCCTGACCGGATGGAGCGGCAACGCGCCCGAAGGGAGGTTGATGCCAAGGGGATTGACCGTACAGGTAAGGACGTTGCCCACAAGAAGGCGCTATCCAAAGGTGGCTCCAATAAAGAAGGCTACACCCTGCAGTCTCCCCACAAGAATCGTTCGTTTCCGCGCAAGCCTAGCGGTGCTATGAAGTAAATGGGCTTGTGAATCTTGGGTATGCGTCTACTAGTGTCTTTCCCCCTTCACTAGATAGCCGCACCACATCAACCTGAGCGACTTGCCCCCGTTAAGGGTCTTTTTATTCAAAGTAGCAGTGCAGAGTTAACAAGTTAAATAAGGAGTAATTAATGGAAGTTATAGATGACGCAGCCCTTCGCTTTTCTACCACATCAGAGATCGCATCCAAAGTCCTAGGTAGGCTGGACAAATGCGAGTTAATGGGCAAGAACGGCGATAACTGTGATGTTGTTACCTACTGGGGGTTTGAGGAGGCATCCTACCTAGCGAAGTTTTTAGGCCGGGATGTTCCCTCCCCCATGATCCGTGACTACGATTGGCCGGGGGTATTCAAACCCTTTGACCACCAAATAACTACCTCATCATTTTTATCCCTGCAAGAACGGGCGTTCTGCTTCAACGAGGCGGGTACGGGTAAGACTTCCTCTGTGGTATGGGCAGCAGACTACTTGATGAAGCTAGGGCTGGTTAAACGTGTCTTGGTTGTATGCCCCCTGTCGATCATGTATGCCGCATGGCAAGCAGACATCTTTCGTACCGCAATGCACCGCAGCGTGGGCGTTGCTTATGGCAGCGGTAACAAACGTATTAAGGTAATTGAGAGTACCTGCGAGTTCGTCATCATTAACTATGATGGTGTAAGCATTGTGCAAGAGGAATTGAAAACGGCGCAGTTTGACTTGGTCGTAATAGATGAGGGCAATGCTTATAAGACCGTATCCACCAAGCGATGGAAAGCTATGCTTCGGCTTCTTACTCCATCTACGCGCTTATGGATTCTGACTGGCACCCCTGCAGCACAGTCCCCCGTAGATGCTTATGGGCTGGCAAAACTTATTTCTCCGTGGCTAGTGCCGAAGACCGCGACTGCATGGAAAGATAAAGTTATGCAGCAGATAACCCGGTTTAAGTGGGTGCCTAAAAAAGATTCTAAGAAGGATGTGTTTGCTGCATTGCAGCCAGCCATTCGCTTCACCAAGAGTGAATGCCTTGATCTCCCTGAAGTGTTGTACCTGACTCGGGATGTGCCTCTGACTACACAGGTAGCTATCTACTATAAGAAGTTAAAGTCACAGATGTTGATTCAAGCTGCGGGGGAGAACATCAGCGCAATCAATGCTGCGGCAAGCCTAACAAAACTTCTTCAGATATCTGGGGGAGCGGTTTATACTGACAATCACAATGTAGTTGAGTTCGATGTGTCACCGCGCCTTCACGCACTCAAAGAAACACTTGACGAAACCAGCAACAAGGTAATAATCTTTGTCCCGTACCTCCACACCATAGACATCATATGTGAGTACCTGACCAAGAACGGATATACCAATGCCGTAATAAAAGGTGATGTATCCGCGAGGGGCAGGGCTGACATAATCAAGCAGTTTCAGGAACAGACTGATCCGCGTGTACTGGTAATACAACCTCAATCGGCTTCTCACGGTGTAACGCTCACAGCAGCAGATACCGTAGTGTTCTGGTCGCCCGTGATGAGTGTTGAGACTTACTTGCAATGCATAGCGCGGATTGATCGGGTAGGACAGAAAAACGCAATGACCGTTGTGCATCTACAAGGGTCGGAAGTAGAACGCAGGATGTACGTGATGTTGCAGGGCAAAGTTGATTCACACCAAAAACTAGTTGATCTTTATAAACTTGAGTTGGGGATATAACATGAGTGCTATCGCAGTAGTTGAGTACGAAGAAGTTGAGGAAAACAACGAGATTGATGTGGCTGAAGGTGCATCCGCAATCATTGAATTGCGAACCGCACGGGAGCATCTAGCCGCCGAGTACGAAGCAGAGGACAACAGACTGAAGGCGCAGATGAAGGTTATTGAAGCCTCACTGTTGCAAGCCTGTAACAAGATCAGCGCAAGTAGTATCAACACCAAGTACGGGACAGTCATCCGCAAGTTGAGTGAGCGGTATATTTGTTCTGACTGGGGGAATTTTTATGACTTTGAAGCTGAACACCGGGAGTATGACTTTAGGGAGCGCAGGATACATCAAGGCAATATGAAGACGTTCCTTGCCGAGCATCCTGTACTTAACGACGGACTACCACCCGGCATGAGTGTAATGCGTGAGTATCAAATCACAGTTCGCAAACCTACCAAGTAAAGGGAAATACCATGTCCAACGAACTTGCAGTACTGATTCAGAATAACCCTTCCTTGATCGGCGCAGGGATTGATGCCGATACCGCTGCAATCGCAGGAGGGGCATCGGGGAATAAGCGTATCTCTATCAAGGGAAGCGTGTTCCGTAAGTTTGCAGGGGGCAAGGAAATCGGGGCGATTGAAGATCGCCACATGAACATCATCTTTGTGAAGATGGCACACAAGCCCTCCCGCACGTTCTACGCGCAGGGTTATCAAGAGGGGGTCAAAATCTCCCCCAAGTGCTGGTCGCAGGATTCTGAAGTCCCTGACGCGGATGTTAAGAACCCCGTTGCTGCCTCATGCAAGGAATGCCCGAATAGCATCAAGGGTTCCAGCCATAACGGGCAGGGCACAGCTTGCCGCTTGTCGTGGCGCACGGCAGTTGTTCTCCCCAATGATCCGTCTGGGGATGTCATGCAGCTTGTGCTGCCCCCCACCTCTTGCTGGGGTGAGGAGGATAGTGGCAAGTGGCCCTTCAAGGCTTACATCAATATGCTGGCGCAGAACAACATCAGTGCAGGGCGCGTTATTACCAAGATGCAGTTCGATACCAAGGCAGCAACACCCAAGCTGTTCTTCTCGCCCGTAGGTGTAGTGCCCGATGCGGATGTCCCCAAGGTTACACTGCAGTCCAAGAGTACCGTGGCAGAGAGTGCTATTAAGCTGACGGTATTCCAGCAGGATGGGGATGTAGCCGAGTCGCCGGGTGTGGAAGAAGATACCCCCAAGCTGCGGGATGCCAAAGTTACTGCTCCTGAAGAGAAGCAGGATGTGGCGGAAATCGTCAAGAAGTGGTCTAAGAAGAAAGAGGCATAGTATGGCGCGGAACCTGAGTGAAGAGTTGATGCGGGATTTGTATGCTGAAGGCAACGATAATCTTGGAGCGCGGCTTGGAAGGGCTTGCGTTGATGCCCATATTTGCGCGTCCCATGTGGCATTGATTATGGATGTCTCCCGTATGACGGTTCACTCATGGTTCCGTGGCAACAATGTACGACTGCGCTACAGAGAGGCGATTGAGGCGCTTATTGTCACAATCAAACGGGACACAGAGGCGCGTGTGCTACCAGCACATAACTTGGCGACATCTAGGGAGTACGTTACCAAGCTACACGCAGACAAGCACAGCGATGTAACCCAGACAACTCTGTAGGGCATCCACAAGCGGTCTTAAGGCGGGGTTCACCCCGCTATTTTTTTCACACTCTGCGGACATGATAAAACAATTCTATGAGAAAGCATTGCCCACGCAGGGCGTTTACTGTATCGCCGGGATAGATAAAAATAAGAAAATAACACAGCGGTTTGCAGAAACGCTTGATGACCTTGTATTCACGGTCAACCAATTTAAACAGATGGAGGTGAATGTCTATGTAGCACTGGCATCATTTGAAGGGTACAGCCGTAAAGCAGTAGATGCACAATACCTGAAGTCGTTCTTTATTGATCTGGATGTCGGCGCGGATAAAGCAGCAGACAACAAAGGGTACGTAACCAAAGAAGCTGCCAAGGATGCGCTGGAGGAGTTTATCCACAAGCATGAGTTACCCCCTCCCGTAGTGGTTGATTCAGGAACAGGAATCCATGCGTACTGGATTTTTGAGGAGCAAGTTGCAGCGACTGAGTGGAAGCCCTATGCCCAGAAGTTCAAGGACTTCTTTCTGTCGAATGGGCTGTTCATTGACCCGGCAGTAACGGCAGACACGGCGCGTATCCTCCGCTGCCCCGATACGCTTAACTACAAGACCGTACCTCCTAGCCCAGCGAGTGTTATAGACGAAGACTGGCCTGAGTACTCATTCGACTGCTTCAAGGACTTCCTTGGGGTAGAAGATGTTGTACCTACAGATGTCCTTAATGTACTCAAGGCAGCCCCCAAGGGGTTAGACCCCGACACGCTGGCGCTTCTCAAGCGGGATAACTTTGAGAAGTCCTTCAACCTTATAGCTGTAAATAGTCTTGAGGAAAACTCGAAAGGGTGCGCCCAGATCAAGGCGATTTTGCTGGATGCTAAGACGCTGTCAGAACCTCTTTGGTATGCTGGGCTGAGTATTGCGGTTCGGTGCGAGGATGGAGAAGAAGCCATTCATGATATGTCTGAAGACTACCCCGGATATAACCGGGCATACACCATAAAGAAGGCACAGCAATCTCTTAACGAAGCGACAGGCCCACACACTTGTGAGACATTTAATGCCCTTAATTCCGGACTGTGTGGCACCTGCCCCAACCGTGGAAAGGTCACAACCCCCCTCCAACTTGGACAACGCCTCAAAACCCCAAAACCCACAGAAGCGAGTAAAGAAAGTGCCGAGGAGAACACAGTACGGGTCGAGCCGGATTCCCAAGCGATTCCTGTAGTACCTGTGTTTCCTAAGTTTATGTTTCCGTTCAGCCGGGGAGTTACCGGGGGCATCTACTACACCCCACCTCCTAAGCGCGGTAAAGATGGCAAGTCGATACAGGATGACCCCGTTCAGATTACCTCTACTGATGTATTCCCCATCAAGCGTATGCGTAGCGCGTTGGATGGTGAGTGCCTGTTGATGGTGAACCTGACCCCCAATGACCCGTATAGAGAGTTCATCCTGCCAATGAAGGATACCTATGCGATGGAGAACTTCAAGAAGATAATGACCACAAACAGTGTTCTCCCACCTGCTGGAGCGATACAACATCTTATGAACTATGTCATCAAGTGGGGGCAGTACTTACTCGGAACAATCCCCGCCGAGGAAATGCGGATGCAGATGGGCTGGACGGAAGACAACAAATACTTTGTCATTGGCAACACAGAGATAGGACGGGATGGGACAGAACGTAAGGCCCCATCGTCCCCCTTTGTGCGCGGCCTCGCCAAGCACCTGAAGCCTGTAGGCAGCAAAGAGAAGTGGCGTACTGCTGCAAATATGCTGGATAGGCCAGAATTCAATATGCATGCTTTTGGGATGCTGTGCGGCTTCGGCTCACCCTTGATGCACCATACGTCTACAAGCGGCGTGTGCGTGTCCTTTACAGGCAAGACAGGCGCAGCTAAGACCGGGGCGATGTATGGGGGACTGAGTGTGTTTGGCAACCCCAAGGAACTGAGTGTGTTTGATGCTACCGAAAACGGCATGATTGGGCGGTATCTTGGACTGCATAATCTGATGCTGGGTGTTGATGAGGTAACTAACAAGGACTCTGAGATATTGTCTCAGTTGATTCACCGCGTATCCCACGGCAAAGCAAAGATCCGTATGCAAGCGTCAGTAAACGCCGAGCGTGAGTACGAGATGTCCGCGTCGATTATTGCGGTGTTTACCAACAACGAGCCTGTTATGGACAAGCTTGAGCGGGATAAGGCAATCCCCGAAGGCGAGGGGGCGCGTGTGATTGAGTTCCATTTGCCTGTCTGTGCGCTATTGAAGACTAACTCGCAGATAGGGCGGGATATATTTGACACCTTCCGCACGAACTACGGCCACGCGGGGCCAGACTACGTGAAGTATCTTATGAGCGTAGGTGATGAGTACATCATTGCAAAAGTCGATAAGTGGACTAGGAGGTTTATTGATAAGTACGGCCCTAGTTCGGCTAACCGTTTCCGCGAGAATCTGGCAGGGGCCACCTTTGCCGGGGGAGAGTTGGCTATTGAGGCAGGGGTAATTACGCTTAATCTGGAGCGCGTGTTTGACGAGTTCATGATGTACATGATCCAGATACGCGACAAGACGGTGAAGGACGAGAACGTGGACTACGAGGCTTTGGTTGCAGAGTTCCTCATTGCCCACCACCACGGGCTATTAATTATGGATGGCAGCAAGGTTCTTACGGAGCCACGCAATGCCTTGGTAGGCCGTGTTGAAGTCCATTCGGATACTACCTATATCGCCAAGAAGCTGTTTAAAGAGTACCTATCCAAGCAACGTATAAGTACACGGGAGTTTGAATATGCTCTACATGAGACAAAGGCGCTGATGCCCGGTAATCTGCGGGAGAGGCTCACGAAGGGGTGGAGGGCAGGGATGTCTACTGATCCCATTGCTGTCTACGGGTTCAGGTCGAAGATACCGCAGGAACTGCTAAGTGATATTGCCAAGCCGTCTTGAGGAGCCTGTTTGGTTGTTTCCGTTTCAGGGTATGGAGGTGGGGGATAGTTTCTTCGTCCCTACCCTGAAGCCAGCGGAAATGATTTATATAGTAGACACCCGCGCCAAGGTTGCGGGGTTTAAGGTACGCGCTTTCACCAGCCAGAAGGAAGGATACCTTGGTGTGCGAGTGTGGCGTGTACGTTAGGGCGTTAGGTCATACGCCTTGAATGTATCAATCATCCCACGCTTTAACATATTCTGGGTCAGGGTAAGGTTACGCAAGATTGGCATCTTGTCCTTTTCGCTCATGTCTGGCATACGGCGGATGATGTTAGACATCTCCCTAGATTTCTGCAACGACCCACCCACCTGCTTGTTATAAATCTCAACTATGGCTGTGTCCAACGGGTGTGCTGACAAATACTCAGCATACTTACTAGGATTGGATTCTTTGAATGTTTTAAGAATCCTTTCTTTCTCTTTAATTTTTGCTTCTATTGCCGAGAACTCCCTAGCATCGTAGTTAGATTTGCTGCCAATGAAGCTGTCAAAGGCTGTAGTAATCAAGTTAGATTTGGGGTTGAACTCGGTAGACCCCGCAAGGAACATCCCAGTCTCGGCAGTATTCTGGGCTATCCGCGCTGCACCATCAATATAGTTATTAGCGAAGAAGTAAAGTGTGTTTGGGCTGATGTCCAGTCCACCGTTTGTGGCATCCATCAGCAGCATGGCAGTCTTTTTATATATTGTCGGGATATTATCGCCCCCTGCATATGAGTCCCCGTACCTAGACAGGCGGTCATTGTAAATTTTCCGTCCAAGGCTATCTACGTTCATCACGTACTCAACAAACGGACGGGCAACGGACGGCAGTGAGGAGTCAATAGCCCACCCCAAGAAGTTGTCTACGGGACTCATGCGGGATACAGGCAACGGCAAAAACGAGTCAAGCGCAATATTAGCCATATTCCCCAATGCATTGCTCATAGTGTTCTTGCCAAACCCCACAGAGGCAAGCTGCGCCCCCGCTGCAGCAAACGAGCCAAGTCCGTAGCCCCACGGCACTTGTATGAAGGTGTCAGTACCGGGGATTGGCAGACGGGCGTAGCGTGTCCACCGTGCCATATCATCTGTAACTACCTTATTCCGGTCTAATTCATCTCCACCTGACATCATTAAAGCCATCATGTACACAGATACCCCTGCCCCCAGCAGTGAAAGCGCCATAACCCTAGCGTTCTTTTTTAACTCTGCATGGTTCTTGCGGTACACCTCAACTGGGGTCAATCCTTCAGCGTTCTTGGTAGTGTCTTTGCGAACACTCTCAGGAAGCCTAGCGACTAACGACTCTACGCCCTCCCACCACGGCATCAGCGCATCCAATGCACGGACAGCACCTGTAGCCGCAGGGCGGAAGAACATGAAGAAGGCACCTGCCCCTTTGCCCCACTCGCCAACCTGCTCAAAGTTAGCTAAATTCTTGGAGTAAGCAACCGCTAGGCGCTGGGCTTCCGCTGCGGGGGTTCCTTTAGCGAGGAGGTCAGATTTCATTACCCGGTAGGCAGACACACGGGCGGTCAATTCAAAGGCATTCGACCATACGTCAACATAGTTATCGAACTTCTCTTTACTAAGGATTAACTTACTGCGGCTGGCATCTTTCATCAGTTCATCAAACGCACCCTTTGCTGCTAGCCCTTGGATATGGGACACCCGCCCACCCTCCTGCAGATAGTCAATAATATCTTTAATGAAAGGGTCACTTGCTGCCATGCTGTCCAGCGTTTTTATATCCCCTTTGGTATACAGGAGCGATACCTTTCCAGCTTTCCATAAGCCGTTATCCCAAACACTACGTGCTGTAGCATCCAGCAATCCTACAGCTTTACTCATCCCTTTCTCCGCACCCATCGTAAATGAGTTAGTCAGCGTGTCACGGACAAAGTTTAGGGGAGAGAACGAGGGGTTATACCGGGTATGCATCTGCCCGACACCGCTGGTAATCTGGTTTGCCATATCTACAAACGGGTTAGTTACCTCATAGGTGCGCCGGATAGACTCACGCAGTTTTCTAGAGGCTATGCTGTAAACCTCAATTGTTCCTTCAGGAGTGTAGTGCAAAATATTATTGGGCTTGGAATACAAAGACCAATCAGTAATGTACCGATCTTTAAAGGGCACGACGAGTATGGGCTTAGTGGGGTCTTTATCTACACCCTGAATAATGTGTCCCTGCTGAATATTATTTTTAATGGCTTGGCTAACATCTTTTCGCCCCGCTCTCATTGCACCCTTAGCAGCATCTACAAGCGTTTGCAGTACAGGGTTATCCGAGTCAGAGATACGCCCCTCTGTCGTGTTGGGGGTTTCTACAAGTTCTTTTGTAAGGCTGCGGGGGTTGGTGATGTCTGACTCTACTTTGGAGTCGGTGTCAGGCTTGCCCTTGAACGGGACGTAATGCTCATACCCGTACACTTTCACGAAGTTATCTACTTGAGGCGACCAGTAGTTGGCAATCCGTTCCAACTCTGTCGTGCCGGTCTGCACTTTCTTAATTGCCCCTTCCATGTAATTGGCATCGCCTACCTTGCCGCGACCAAACAGTTTCTCCAGTATTGCTTTGTTAGGTTCTTGGTTGTTGTAGAAATTCTTTAGGGTGTCTACATGGGTTTTGTTAAACCCTCCGATAACCCCGTAGGTGTTCATGGCATCGTTTACATCAATGGAGGTGTATCCATTGGGGCTTTTACCCGCTGGGTCTGCATGGTTCTTAGCCAAATCGTCAAGCTTGGCACGGACTGATTTTGCCTGTGCATCGGTTAGAACAAGCCCATCTGCCTTTAAATCGGCAATAATTTTTTCGCGGTAGTCTGCGGGGCTGATTTTATTTGCCATCCTTGGCAGAGTGATAGTCTTGGCGTTACTAAGCGGAACCGTGAGCATGTATTTAACAGCGCGGCGTTCCTGCTCATGAAACGCAGTTGAGTATGCTTGTAACCTGTTGAGCGCGTCTTTCATGCTTAACCCCGAAGCTTTGACGTACTCAAGGATTGTCTTATCTATAGTCTCCATCCCTTGCCCGACATGGCGTTTCATAAGGTCGAACGCCTTACCCGCAGACAGAGTTACGCGGTTGTAGATGTCATTAAAATCTTTTCCACCATAAATAGCTTTTTCTGACCGCTCAAGGCCAGTTTGATGGTCTTTAAGATCTACCCGATCACTTTGGAATATCCGTACTATATTTGTAAACGTATCCCGAGTAGAAAACGCTTTGGCTATTTGCTCAATTTTCCCCGGCTTAATATATTTTTCGTTAGTCCCAAAGCTATCAAATAGTTCAGGCGCTGTTGCATTGGGGGGAACCCCCGCCCTTAGACGGGCTGCGCTACGCATAATAGTTTTTGTTTCCAGACTGATTGTGCTTTGCGCCAGCCCCTTGCCATTTTCAATTAAGCTGCCCGATGCTGCAACAAGTTGGCGCAGTTCTGCATCAGACATACCTTTAAAGACATCTGGGCCAAACAACTTACGCGCCCACTCACGCAGCTTCAAAACGATCTTATCTACGACATTCCGGATACCTGTATTCTTGCCGTACTGCTTTTCGGAGAGTTCTGCAATTGCTTCTTCTACAGATTCTTCTTTTGACAGAGACGGGTCTTCCGCCCTACGTTTATCGGCTACCTGCTTGATAGCGGAGTTGAAGTAGGCGTTATTCATTACGCCCTTGTAGCTATCCCCCAACACTTGCCGCAGCCCGTAATGCCCAATTACCTCATGGACAGTCGTGTAGTACACCCCTGCACGATCCACTAAATTGTCGGCAATCAGGTAAACCCGTTGTGTTTGCGGGTCGAACAGGCCGGGAGTTTTTTCCCATCCACCATCCAGCAACCGCTGGGCAATACGTGCCGGGAGGTCACGAATGCGTTGAACAACTTTTATCTCAGGGGCGCTCTCCCATATAGCTTTAAGTTCATCAACAATGCTCTGGACTTTCTCAACGCCTAAAGACTCCCCCTCGGCCCGTTCAGGGCTACGCGCTGGTTTAATCTCCCCCGTGCGAATATTTGCTAAGTTTGCAGCCGTAGCATCAAGACTAATACCATTTTTCTTGGCATCGGCCAGTACATTTTTTATGTCTTTATTAAGCGCGTCAACACGCTCTTTTCTGGCTATGATTTCCCGTGCCCACCCCAAATTTACTGCATGTTCTAAATTTGCAAGTTCATCTGTACGTTGATCAAGCCGTGTGTTATAGCTTGTTTGGAGTTTGTTCCGTAAATTGTTCTTTTTTTGTTCTGGTGTAAGTTCTTCTTTAGGGGATGTTTTTTCAAGCCGCCTATTAAATTTATTTACAGACGCCCGAGCGGACGCTATATGTCTTTCTGGGACAAATTTCTTTACATACGCTAGTGCTGGCGTAGCGTGGTCTACCGCCCACTTTGATATTGATACACCATGTTCTTTAATATTCTCAACAATATCTACAAGATGCGCTAGCGCATATCTAGCTTCAAAATTAGACAAGGTGGACTGTGCTGGCCCAGTCCAGTTGTGTGACAGGACAATTGACATTGCGTCATCAATTTCACGTTCTGTTTGGGCTTGATTTTCTATTCTCCCTATGCGTTCCGCAGGGGTTACCTTTTCATTTTCTTTTAATCTTTGATTTTCATTAAATTCATCAAGCGCGGCTTTCCTTCTGCGCTCTTGCATATCTTCTGAAGCTTTATCAGCAGCAGCTTCATTTGCTTCGTTTAGTTCACGTTGTTTGTCACGGGCACTATTATTAGCTTGATCTGCTTTGGCAGTCTCCGCGTCCGCAACTTTTTCTTTAATGTTATATTTTTTGTTGTATGCCTTTACCTTGAGAGCATGGTCTTTTTCAATAACATTAATTAAAAACGTGTCAGATGCAATTTCCTCGGTTAGTGCTGTTTGAGTGTCAAGGTCAGCAGTATCTTTAACTTTTTCGCGCATACTTTCTATACGCGCTTTACTTGCCTGTATTGTCTGTGCAACGCGCTCTATGTAACTTTTTTCTTTTCCCTGCTCTGGGGTTAGTGGAGCAGGTGCAGTTCCCGCTCCTGCATCAAGTCCTGCAGTAGCTGCTGAATCAACATCCACTCCTTTAGGCTCAATTTTAGTAGTGCTGGCTCCTCCGGGTGCTGGCCCAGATATATCGTTTGGAGTGCTAGTTGTAGTTGATTTAAGGTCAGTTGTTCCAACGCCGTCTTGGGGTGTGGTTCCATCATCAACTCCTGCTTGGTCAGCGGCAGCGGCTTCAATGGCTGCGTCATCATCGGGGTCTATAGCAGGTGTAAGTGGGGGCGCAACGATGGTACTACTAGCTTGTTGTGCTTTTAATGCCTTAAGATCATTACGCAGCTTAACAACTACCTTTGCCCTACTACCTGTCTTAAACAGTGCAATTTTTTCCTCAACTGCCTTTATCTGGGCAGCAAGTACATCCCCTTGAGGTTTAACCATTGTTGCCGATAAAGCAGCCCTAGCGTTTTCCTCGGCTTTAACCCTCGCAGCGTCTTCCGCAGCCTTAGCTTCCTCTTCGGCTTTAACCCCTGCCAAACGTATTTCTTCAGCCCGTTTTACCGCTTCTTTATCTGCTTTCCGTTGCGCCTCTTCCGCCCGAGCCAGCATGTCTGCAGGGGTTACAACAGGTGCAGCACCGGGCGCATTTGCCGGAACAGTCTTGGTTACTTTGGAAGTAATAATGTCCCAAGCACGGGCCGGGGTCATTGCGCTAATATCAGTGTCAACGTACCCAAGATCACGCAATTGTTTTTTCATTGCTTGCGTAATCATTACAGGAACAGAAGCTTCTGTTTCTGGATTAACAGACGCAGTAGGGGCTTCAGGTGCAGCGGCAGTCCTAGCCTCTATCTTCTCAACGGCATTGAGCGTGTTTATTACACGGTCTAGCTTATTCTGAATATTGGTACGGTAGGGGGATGGTAGGTCTGGTTTGAGGAGGTCAGCTTCTAGCTGTGCTTTCTTCTCCACCAACCATTCTTTATTTGTCCAATCTTCACCTTTAGCAGCGGGTTCACCCCCATCACTAATGTCATCAGCATCAGTTTGTGCTGCTACTTTTGTTTCCTTTCTTTGGTATTCCCCTTCAAGGGGGTCTACGTCTACTTGCTCTTCCCCCGCAACACCACTTATAAGTTCATCTATTGTCAGCCGTTCGGAAGTTGTGGGCGGGGCAGCACCAACAACGGGGGGCGCAGCGGGGCCGTCAGGCGAGGGTACAACGGGGCGGGGGAGTGCAGCCGCATCGGGATCAGCAGCGGGAGGAAAGTTAGTATCAGTGGGTGCGGCAGGGGCTTCGGGCCTTCTTGCACCCAGTTTTTCTATAGCCCGTCC
>Ga0114979_10002011_pt1 | contig 13726 bp, 15 predicted proteins | sample S_140625_EF_Meta_FD_87315 | JGI IMG/M metagenome (GOLD analysis project Ga0114979, IMG submission 87315) | Freshwater microbial communities from Lake Simoncouche, Canada to study carbon cycling - S_140625_EF_MetaG | ecosystem: Environmental > Aquatic > Freshwater > Lake | place: Lake... | reverse complement strand
TGTAATCAGCTACCGTAATTGCCCTGAACGTGTCGTGGGGAGTTGAGGAAGTAAGATACGAAGAAACTGACGTTCCAAGCACGTTTAGTGTTTTTGCTGATCCGTTGATGTCAAAAACATTAAGCGACCCGTTGGCTACGGTAAACACGTACCGTTCATCTGTGTCCCTATTAATGAAATGAGTAAACGAAGTAGAAAGTGCCGTTCCGTTTAGCTTGGCAATGTGCTGTGTTGGGTTGCGCTTAACAAGTCCGTCCACAATGGAACTCATCCCGTTTATCTGTTCATCAGCCTGCGTTGAGAACTTCAGGGCATCCGCCTGCTGGCTAACACCATTTACTAGATTAGGGACGTTGTGTGTTACTAGTGGCATTAGCGGTCAAGCACGCTTGCTACGTCATACACATCAAAAATGTTGTAATCAGCCGTGTCAGCCTCAAATTCTTTAAGAATAGACAGCGCAGATAACTCGTCCGCTGCCAACTGGTCGTGCAAAGTGTCGCTGCCTACCATTTTTGTTTGCAAGATACGCGCAGCTTTTATCGTAATGTAAGACCTGAATGGTTGTGGGAGGTAAGTCCAATCAAAGATTCGGACAATCTCTCCTGTCAGGTCTGCGGAAAATTCGTAAGTGTGGTTTTTCCTGTCGTACAGAAAGTTTCCACGTTGAGCTACATCCACATTGGGGTAGTCGTATTTAGACACATCAATCCTAACAATATCGTCAGTGACTGGAATCTTATTATCCATATCCCGAACCAGTGGGAACTCTTTATCAGTGTTGAAATGCCAACCAATAGACTGAACATCTCTGCTGACTTGATCCAGCGTTTGCTCGGCTATGTCGGCATCTACAGTAGTGGCTCCTCCCAACTGGTTAATAGGAGACTCACCAATAGCAGTGAGCATTGTATTCACTGCATCTAACTTGGTGGAAAGGGAGAGTGCCATATACTATTTATCTACTAGCTCACTTGTTTTTAGTTGTAAAGAAAACTTGAAGGAGGGCATCAGGTGCGAAGGTAAAATGAGCAAAACCTTCTTGTGCAGCCTAATGCCCTCCCCAAGTGTATGTAACTACTTCTTGATCACAACAACCGTCTCAGGACGGAGTGCGCCGTGACCCATCGCGTACTTAGCAACCATCAGAGTGCCTTGGTGGGTAAGCTGATACTCGGACTCAACAGCGAGATCGAGAAGCTTAACCGTTCCGACAGCAGCCTTGTGGGACACAACCGCAACCGTGTTGGTGAAATCACCTTCGTAGTTGGTGTTGGTTCCCGTCTCCTGACTACCAGTGTTGGTGGTCGGGAGGTTGTTGCTCTTGTAGATGCGGATGCCAGCGATGACGGCAATGTTGCCATCAACGTAGCTACCAGCAGGCGAGGGCTTACTAGGAGCAGCCAGTTCCTGAACGAGAGCGTAGTACTCCTGCGGCTTGACGACCACAAAACGTCCGTCAGACGGAACATTCTTTTCGTCGAGCGTTTGAGCAGCCTCGTAGATGGCGGCAGCGAGGTTCGCGCCAGTGGTAACGGTTGATCCCTTTGAGAGAATCGTACCAGAACCGCTGCTTCCGAACACTTCGGTAGCACCAACCGACTTGACCAACACCTTCAGAACGGTCTGGTCAAATTTACGAGCCAGAGCACGCCCGATCTCGCTGGAGTAGATGGAACGCACATCGTAGTGGTTCATCGCTTCGTCGATACGGGAGATGAAGGTGGAGGACAACAGGAGGTTGTCAATGGAGATGACCCGCTCACCCGCTTTGATTTGGGAGAGGTAGGAGTTTCCGCTGTCAAGGATGCTCTGTCCGACAACGTGGTATTTCGCGGTGGCCTGACCCGTCACAGGGAACTGTGCGCTTTTGCCGTTAGAAATAGTGCGAACCGTATGCAACGGTGTCATGATGTTCTCAGTCGTGAAAGTCGTGAGAACCTCACCCGCAAATTTCTTAAGGAAAAGAGCATAAGCGTCACCAGTGGCGTTTACCTGCCCAATCCGCGATACTGTGGTATCACTATTAGCCATATTATTTTATGTCTTTCTAAGTTTTTGTTTAAGGTTTGTGGTTGTCCGAATCACGTTAAGACTACTTACACGGTTGTCCGTCGCAACGGGCCAGAGCGTTTATCGTTAACTTTATTCAGTTCAAAAATGCTTTTATTAAATGTTGCGTTTAATGTCAACAATTAAATTACATCTGAGATTGCAAGCCTGCGTTCAACATCTTTTCGATATGCTGAATCAGTGGCGTATTTGGGGTTGCTCATGGCTGTTACCACTTCCGCTGTAGAACGGAACGGAGTGCTAGACTCACTTCGGCTGCCTTGAGAGCCACCAACCAGTTTTGGCTGTTTACCATTAGCGGCTGTGTACTGTGCCCAAAGACCCTTGGAAGCAAGCTTTACTTTGTTGATGTCCGTGGTCGTGACCATAGCATCATAGGCTGCAATGTCCTCTTTAGGGAGATTGTTCGCTGCCCACTCAGTCATGGCTTTGTAGTTTTCCTCCCCACCAACAGAACTGTAAATTTGACTTACTTGCCTGCTTTGGACAGCTTCAACTCCTTCAACGTAGCGGTCAATGAACTCTTTGGGGATTCCCATCCCTTGAAGCTCCTTGTAGCTGCCTTCGGAAAGCTTTCCAGTCTCAGCCCACTCTTGGGAGTATTTTGAAAAATCCTTACTGGATTTGTCCTCAATTTTAGGCTCTTCGGTTTTAGCCTCTTCAGGCGTGGACTCAGAAGAATCTTCTTCCTCTTCCTCTTCTTCGGCTGTGCCTCCGCTCAGTTTCTTTTCCAATTCGGAGTAAGCTTTAGCTAGGTCAGAAGCTGATTTAAACTTCTCAGGAAGCCAATCAGGACGAGTTTCCTCGTTAATCTCTTCTTCCAGCTTAGGACGGGCAGTGGGAACTCCCATCTGATCGTAAACTTCAATTTCAGGAGCAGGAGTTACTTCTTTTCCTTCAATTACTGGTGCATCAGCAGCAGTTTCTTCAGATTTAATTTCAACGTTATTCATTTGTTTTGCCTTTCATTTTTTTGTTTAATTTATTTTTTTGGTTGTGCTGAAGGAGGTGTAAATCCTTCAAAATTAGTGGGTTCTCCCATCAAAAGACTTGTTGCAGCAGCGGCTGTTTCTGGTGTGGCACTGGCAACCTGTGCTGCTGCCCTCAGTGCGTGCGGAGCCATAGACTGCATCTGCTGGGCTTGCTGGGCCTGCTGTGCCTGTTGAGCTTCAGCAGCCAGTTCATCCTCAGACTTCACCAGACCTTCAGAGTCAATCCCAAGAGCAGCAGCCCTGCGGGACAAGTACTCAGAAGTGTTGATAAAGTTCATGGCATTTGGGCCAAGGACTTGTTGGATGCCAGAAAGGAATTGATCTAGTTTCATCAGATCGTTCCCACGGCCAAGGGCTTCAACGCCAGTGACAATCATGGGCTTGACGATGTTCTTGGGAAGCTTAGGCATCCTGCGTTGCTTAACAAGCCTGTCCATGATCCGTTGGACGAGAGGAAGCTGGAACTCTTGGCTCAGAATTGAATACGCACCGCCGAGAGTTGTTTCCAGTTCTTGTGCCATAAACCTGATTTCTTCAGCAGTGACACGCTCGGCGTTGCGCTGGACTGCGCTGTTAAGCAAGAAAGCAAAAGACAATCGGCTTTGGATGTCTTGAATAAGGCTGTTGACGATGGAAAGGTCAGCACGTTTTTCGACTTGAAGGGTTGTTACGTCTGTGCCAATTCCGCTGATAAATGAGCCGTTGGGAGCGTCTGCCAGTGATTTGATCCGTGTAGTTCCCGTGGGGTTAACCATGAAAACAACCTTGCTGGCAGCAGCCGTGGCTTCGACAACAGCACGCGAAAGGGCTTCAAGAGAACGAAGATCACCGTAATACTCCTCAACAAAGCCGCGCCCGTAGTCTTCTCCGTCAATGCGGTTGAACCTGAGAGCTATCCACGGAAGCTTGCCTTCAGGGTAATAGCCGTGACTTTCAGGAATCACTTCTCCGTTAATCTCTTGATAAATCTCGTAACTTCCGTCTTCTTCTCGGCACACCTTCGTAAACACATCAACATACTCATGGTTGTAGGATGATTTTTCAGGAGACTGAATAAGCTGTTTTGCGTTATCAGGAAGTGCCATAGGAGCAATAGACTCCTTAACAACAATGTGGGTAATGTTTCCTGACGGATCACGCTTGATCACGTAGCTGTCTAGCCTAAACACCCTCATTCCTCCCTCATCAGGAGTGTGGACAAGGACGTTTCCAGCGACAATAAGATGACGGATTGCTTCGTAAGCTCCGACTCGCAAAGCACTTGTCTCCACTTCTTGCATGGCAATGCGCTCAATCTTGCTGAGTGCTTTTTCCATCTCTGTCTTGAGCTTGTCAGCATCTTCTCCAGCTTCAGTAGCAAGTTTGTATGGGTCGATGACAAGACGGAAAAACGGGCTGTTTGGCGGGAACAAAGCAAGCAACAACTTGGAAGAAAGATTATTTACTCCACGTGCTCCAATCGACTGATAAGGCGTGTCGTATTTTGTATGCTCACCGAATCCAGCAGGAGGGATAAGCATGGGGATGGTCAGCTTTGCAGCGTCCCGTGCCCTGTTGAGAAAGGTTTCCCGTGTTGTCTCTAGCTGGGAATACAGGCTTCTGGCTGTTCCTTCTTCCTTGCGATCATCTTCAAGATCAGATGGAAGAGACACTTTACTGTAGGAGTCGTTAGGCATCAGGATTCAGCAGGCGTGTCTTCTGTAGAGGTGCTCTGGTTTTTAATTTTCATTGCTACAGGAATAATTGATATAGCTGCCTGCAATCCTCCATGTTTGGTTGCAATATCCATGCAAGTCAAGATTAAGTTTAGTTCTTCAGTGTTAAGATTTAGCGTGTTCATTTTATGTATTTTGTTGTTGTGTGGATTGCCATGCAATGACGGCGGGAATAGCTGCGAGCACTGCGGAGAACGCGGCGGCGAGTTCGGGAACCTCGCTGATCGCGGGGTAGAGCGGGACGCTAATGCGTTGCACAAAGTCACCGCTGGAAAGCTGTCCATCAGCAGTGGCAGGGAGTAATTCTACCGAAATAGAACCGCTATCTGTCGTAGGTTGAATTGCGTTGAGCGCATAAACGTGGAGTTGACTGAACACCTTTGCAGGAATGGGTTCCGTCGTGATTGGGTTTGGGTTATTTAGCATAATTTATGAAGCAATAAGGCCAAGCGTTTTGAGGTGTTTTACAATGTCGGAAATATTATATGCGACCGTGCCTATACCACCTGTAAATGTGCTGTCTGCGTGGACAGTGTTTGTAGGGCCGTTGTCTGTGAATCCTGTTGCGGCTGTTCCGACAGAAGCGGGTTGGGCAACTGCCGTTGTTCCGTAGAAACCAAGACTGCCAGTGTGCGAAAATGTTCCGCATGAAAAAGGAGCGAACGCCGAATCATCCGCGAGCCTTACTTGCAGTGCGGTGCTGCTTTGCTTCAGCGCGGGAAAGCTGCTGCTGCTTCCGCCGAAAGCCATGCGCGAGCCTGCCGCTACGACGACTTGACCACTACCAGTAATGGTAAATCGCGTAGTGCCATCCGTATGGAGTTCCAAAGTCCTGTTTGTGCCAGTGCCAAGTTTCTCCGTTCCGATCTGTAGCACGTTAGAACTCCAGCGTAGGAACCCGCGCTCATAATTCGATGCGTCCGTGTAGGTGTTGTAGATTCTGTAGGTCTGTGCAGTCGTTCCTTGCCGTTGCGCTAATGTCGCCGCCGCTTCGGCTTGTATGTTTGTAGATGCTGAACCGTTATTACTCGGCGTAAAATTTAATCCTCCGTTTGCCTCAATATAAAACGATTGTGTTGTGCTTGAATAGGCGCGGAATTGGCGATGACCTCCGACAGAAAAATCAATGCTGGTTGCCCCGCATACCCATTCTGTATCTAATCCTGTTCCTCCTCCGCGAGTGACTTTGAAATACGATGTTCCACCTATTTGAAAATCAACAAGTGCGCTTGCTGTTGCGCTGGCAGTGTTTGTGACGTTCAGTTTTAGTGCGGTGAAAGTTGTTCCGCTGGCGTTCCATTGCTGGCTTGCATCAATGGTTGGAGTGTTTGTGCTGACGCTCCCGTTACTGACGTTTATTGACCCAGCAGGAGAGATGGACGATAGCAACGCACCGCCACTATTTGAAAATTCAGCCAAATTTGCTGTTTGGCCTGAAGCTCCTCTAATTTTAAAAGGAATTGCAGTTGCAGTTTTGTTATCCAACCCCAGCAGTGTTGTGCTATTTCCTGCCACACCGATAGCTTGTACTTTTGCTTGCAGTGACCCCTCTGCGTAAAGCCCACCAACCACAATGTTTCCAGTGTTTCCGTTGACAAAAAAAGCGGGTCGGTTGTTTACTAAATCCCAGCAATACAGGTTGTTAGATTGATTAGTAAGCGCATCTGCTCCAACAAGCCAGTTATACACGTAGGTTTGTGACGTTTCTTGAGAGCGGAGACGAAATGAAGGCTGACTTCCGTCAATAGACTGCAATGTTACACCCGCAAAGTCAGGAGTTGCAGTATTATTGCAAGACTGATTTGGGACTTGGCTAGTCAGCGCGATTGTTCCGCTGTTATTCTGGACTGTCAGTGTCTGCGTTGTTGAGGCAGAGATTCCAGACAGGTCAAACGCCAGTTGCTTACTCGTCGTCGTGTCATTGTAAAGTCTCCAATTGGCATCAGAATTTACCTCTGGGAATGTTCCCAAAAATGTCCAATCAGTGAGTGCGCCAAAGTTTGCTGTTCGACAATAAAGTCCTGCTGGTTTGCGATTGATAAAATAAAGCCCACTTGCTGCTTTGCACAGATACACATCACCCACCACAGGGGTTTCCGTTGTGATTGGCAGATCCGCAGGGGTGGCAACAGTTCCGTTGATGTACGAAGCACTGCTCCCTCCTCCAAATCCTCCACCAAATCCAATAATAGGCATAGTTATTTAAAAGTGCTTTTGTAGGCAATCACTTTGCCGTAGTGCAAATCAATGGCGCGAATGTCTCCAAAAATAACAAATCCTGCTGGAAACTCGTAAGCATTTGCCTGCGTATCGTGAATAAATGAGCTTACGTCTCCGTTAAAAGAACCATCAAGAACTGCAAATTTAGTCGCAGTGATGCATTGGATTGCTGTCCAGTTTCCATCAAAGCGGGTAGTGGAAGCAATTAACGTTGCTCCGTACTCTCCAAGTGCTTTAGCCCATGCGTTAAGACTCATTGTTTAGACGGGCTGGATGTTCAGGTTGTTGTCAGGTGCTCGTGTTCCAAGAGGCTGAAAAGTGATGTTAACTCCAGAGGTCGGTTCAGACACCATTGGGTTAATTTTAAGTCCTGCTCTGCCGCGCATGTTTGTACTGAGCATAATGTCTTGAGCTTTTTTGGCAGTAGCGGAAGTTTTTTCCTGCATCATGCGCTGCCGCTCAAGTTCTGAATACCGATCTTTTTGTAGCTGGTCAGCTTGGACTTTTTGCTCGTTAGTGGCTTGCTGTGTGGCTAGACGCTGGGCTTCTAGTTGCTGCTGTTGGTTGGCATACTGTTGCTGCATAGCAGCTTCCTGCTGCTGCTGCATTTGAGTTTGCCGCTGCTGCTGCTTAATCATGGCTTTGTTGCCGCCACCTTTTCCACCGAACATGCACATATAATTATTTATTCAAAAGTTGTTTCGTTGTTTAGGATGTTTTGGTTTTGAGCGTTGTATTTGTCAACCAAAAAATCAACCAGACTTCTGCGGCCAGCGTTGTACCATACCACTTTGTCTATATCAGACAGGCGAGGATGTCGATCAGGAACAAGCGTGTTTAGCGAATCAATCAACGCTTTGGATACAGCAGGGAATGAGTCTAATTTATCCATTTAGATTTCCAAGGTAAACAGCTTGCCTCATTTTGGCAAGGGCAAATAGCCCCCGAATGACGGCTCTTTCCATGTGATCAATGCCGTCTTCACCGTCAACAGCGGGTGATTCATCCCCCTCCCAGCGCATAGCAGCCGTTACCGAGTGCCGTGTTACCCTGTCAATGTGATGTCTGATTGTCTCTTTTGTAAACCAGATGTGCTCTCCGTGCTTGGCTTTGCCTCCCATCATTACACGGTCAATAAACTCGTTGACTAGCTCTTTAAGCTCGTCTGGTTCAGGTGCTCTAAGTTCGTCTTTCCAGTTATTCATTATGGGTTCCATAGGTTGATCTTTTTGCTTTTTTTGTTGTAGTCTCCTGAACGGAGAATCCGTGCCACACGGGCGTTAATCAGGGCATCCAAAGGGGTAAGACCGTTCTTTTCATACGTTTTTACCACAATCTCCCACATGCTCTCCAGTGAATCAGCCTCCCCAAGCAGTGTTTCAGCCTTTTTTGGCCCCACTGTAGGGCATCCTTTGTAGCCGTCCACAGCATCTCCCATCAAGGATTGCATCATCCAGAACCTGTCAGCCTCCAGCGGAGTCTGCTCCACAATGCCAAGGTCTGGCTTGTCAGGGTTGTAGAACTTGGTGGGGATGGTTTTGTAGTCCTTGTCAATTCCTACAATGATGAACTCAGTGTCCCGCTTTGTGTTGTCCGTTGCCATGATGCCGATAACGTCATCAGCCTCAAGTGTGGGATAAATTACAGCCTTGTGGTGATAGATAAGATGTTCACGGATGTCTCCCAAGCACAACGGCCTGCGTGTCTTTTTGCGGTGTTCCTTGTAGGACGGCATGATTGATTGCCTGAAGTTAGCTCCGTCAGTAAGGCAGATTACAATCTCATCAGCCTCAAGGTCAGCTTTGTAGTTGGCAATGCGTGTCTCAACAGCAGCAATGGCTTCCTTTGAGAATGAGTGCAGTGTCCAGAATCCGTCACCCCAGTCAATGGGGGTTTCAGCAATGATGCTTTGCTGGTAGGCAAGCGTGTCTCCGTCGATAAGTAGTTTTCGTTTCATTAAATGTGGTTTTTTCGTTTCTCGTTGTTTAGTTTTTTGTTAAGTTCATACATATCCCTGACGCTCTCTGCTTGGACTTTCTTTTCAATTAGATAAGGGATAATTGTATTTAATACGTCAATGGCATTTTGACCGTGGTAAGCAAGTAAATACACGGTGCGATTTGCTTTTGTTAATCTGTTTCTTTTTTTGACAACACCGCCAAAAGATTCCTGCACAAACATAAGTGGGTTAGGATTGCACGTTTCCAGCGCAACTGTGGGACACCCTCTCCAGCAGATGCATCCTTCCCCGTCTATGTATCCAGCAATGTAAGCTTTGGCTACTTCAGTCATGGGAGATTAGTGGGTTTCAGCCCAATTGTTTCCAGTGCGGTACTCACCATCCAGAGGGCAACGGAACTTGAAGTAGTTACCTGACTCCCTGATACACTGCACCGATAGCTGCCCAATGTAATCAGCAATGTCTTCCTTTGCCTCAATCTGCCACTCGTCGTGGACGTTAGCGACAAACTCCCATTCAGTTGTCTTGTGGCTGAACAGGAGCGCAGCAGCTTTCTTCATTACCAGTGCCCCTGCTGACTGAAGCAGCGTGTTGAGGGCGGCGTGCTGTGAACGCACTGGAAGATGCCGTCCATCCAGCCCAATCAAATATCCCCTAGAAGATGCCTTTTCCACAGCTTCCTTGAGATACTTCAGTGCAGGAGTTTTCTTCAGGAAGTTCTCCTTGAGTGCCTTGCCTGCGTCCTGACCCTTGCCAATCACGCTACCGATCTTGGCATCACCTGCACCGTACAAGAATGCGTAGATAAACCGCTTGGCATCGTCACGTGTTGGGAGTCCAGCAGCGTTCTGGTTAGCCGTGTGGATGTCGCCCTCAAGCAACTCCTTGGCATACGCCCCGTCATCCCACTTAGCCATGTAGTGAGCCAAGCAGCGGAGTTCCAGACCAGAGGCATCGCAGCCAACCATCTTGTATCCAGTGGGGACATAAAACAGCGAGCGGCACTCCTTGCCGTATGTGGCTCTGACAGCAGGAACCTGAGCAATGTTTGGCTTGCTGTGGGTGCAGCGACCAGTCACCGCTCCATTGGCGTTCACCCGTCCGTGAATCCGTCCGTTTCGTTCCAGCTTAATCCACGCTTCCTTGCCCTCTGCAAGCTGTCCAATACGCTTTTGGATCGTGAGATAATCAAGCAAAGGCTTTGTTTCGGGGTAGTCCAGTTCAGACAGGATTGATTCATCCATCTTCGGCTTCCCGTCAGGAGTGAACTCCTTCGGTTCCCATCCATACTTTTCTTTGAATCTCGCTGCAATCTCTTCACGGCTTCCGCAGTTAAACGGAGTCTCCTTTTTAAACGGTTCCCCATCTCGGATCAAGGCTAACGCATCCTTCTGCGTCATCTGCTGATCCTTGGCCCAAGCTTTTGCGTATGCTGCTGCCTCGCCTTTGGAAGCAAATACCTTGTCAAAGAAAAGGTAGTGCCGCTTTTTCATGATCTCAATGCGCGGCTCAAACACACGTTGAAGTTCTTGCTCAATGTCAATGCGCTTCTTTGCAAGCGTTGCGTAAAGTTCGTTAGCCTTGGCAACGTCGAAACCGAATCCGTAACGCTCCTGTCCTTGGATAAGAACGGCAAAGCTGTGCTCAAGCTCAACGGCACGCCTGTCAGGGTTCTGGTCGCGTATCATCTGCCACAGGCGACGAGTCACCATTACGTCTTGGATGCAATAGTCCTCCATCTCCTGCGACCAATGATCGAATGAGTTGTTGTCCTTGAAATCTCCCTTGTGAATGCCGAGACGGTATCCCCACGCTTTGAGTGAGTGTGAACCGATCAAGTTCTTCGGGAACGTGGAGTCCTTGTTGATCCTGTGGAAGTCGCGCTCCTTGAGATCAGCAAAGATGAACCGTGTGTAGATGAGTGTATCTTCAACAGCCTTTGGGCTGAAGTTTGGATACAGCTTCTTAAGCACTGGAACGTCAAAGCCAACGGCATTGTGTCCAACAATCAAGTCAGCAGACTCAAGCAAGCGAAGACCTTCTTCAATGTCTCCACGTTGTGAGTTGAAGACCCACTTCTGATCAGTCTCAGGAGAATAGGCAACAATGCAATGCACTGTTGTAGCCTTCTCTATGAGATTGTCCGTCTCAACGTCAAATAGAAGAGTCATTGTCGTAGAATCCAAATGTCAACTGATCGTCTTCCGCTTCAGTTTCCCTCACTTCATTGATGAAGGAGCGTTTGTTCTTGCCGATTTTCTTCTTCTGGTTTCGTGGAGAAAGCCGTGCTTCATCAGCAAAGTCAAACTCCACCTGTCTGTGTTTTCTATTTTTGGTGCTCATTAAAATTCACTTCCCGCTGTAGTGTTGCTATTGCTTTCAAACTCATCAGGAACTTGCACTTCTGTGTGTACCTCACGGAGTCTACCTTCTTCTGGAACGTAGCCAAGACTACACGCCAGTCCTGTTTCTCCGCTGAATCTGTTTTTAAGAACACGTACACGGGTGATGTGTTTATTCTGCTCATCTTGTTGGTTGCGTTCAAGCCCTAAAACCATGTCGCTTAGTTGGGCAATTCCCGCTGATCCCCGCAACTGGCTGAGTGACGTAGCCGCTCCTTCCTCATGGCCCCTTCCATCAGGACGCTTGAGATGGCTGACGAGCAACACTCCAATCTTGAGTTCCTCGACAAGAGAGCGTAGCTTCGTCATCACAGAGTCAATGAGCCTGCGCTCGTCTCCGTCCCCAAACGCACTGACAACGATACTCAAATGATCCAGCACAATCCATCCACAGCCACAGCCATGAACCATGTACCGAATGCGGTTCAGGAGATTATTCGATTCCATAGAACCAAAATGGTCGTATGTGAAGAACCTACCCCCGCCGATCACTTCATCGAAGGCGTTCTTCAACTCATCCTTGGAAACGGACATCTCTAAGTGTAGAGGCTTATTCATGTGGATGCCTAGCATCCCAAGCACAGTCCTGCGGACGCTCTCCTCAAGGGCAATGTAGCCCACAGATTGACCAGACTGAACAAGCCAATGGGCAATCTCACGGCACACCTGACTCTTGCCAATGCCTGAGCCTGCTGTGAGTGTTACCAGTTCTCCCTTGCGGATTCCACGGGTAAGGTCGTTAAGGCCAATCCACGGATAAGGAAGTGACTCCATCTGGGGAGCATTGACAAGGGCATCCCACATCTGCTGTGCATCCACGATACCGTCAGGACGGAATGACTTGGCTTTCCAGATGCCGTCAATGACCTCGGCTCCTCGGCCTGAAGTCAGAAGATCATTAGGGTCTTTGGCATCCAGCACAGCAATGCGTGCCCTGTTGGGCTTAAGCACAGCAGCGCACTCCTTGGCAGCTTTAATGCCGTGCTCGTCGTTGTCGAACATGAACACCACCGTTTCAAACTGATCTAGGTATTCAATGTTTTGCTTAACGGCGCGAAGTGCTCCTTGTGCTCCGTTGGGAACAGAGACAACGGGCCATTTGTTCTGCTGGAGTTGGCTTACGCTCAGTGCGTCCACCTCTCCCTCAGTGACAACAAGCATCTTGCCCCCGTCTTTCCACAAGTGCTGTCCGTAGAGTCCCATCTTTTTGGCATCCCCTCGGATAAGGAACTCTTTGTTAGGGAAGCGCAGCTTCTGGGCAATAATCGTGCCCTGCATATCCCTGTAGTTGGCAATCTGAACAGGCTGATTGTTGTAAAGTCCGACTTGGTAATCCCATTTTCGGGCCGTATCTTCGTTGATCCCACGTTTTGGGAGAGGCTTAGTTTCTCCTGTAACTGGAGCAAACGAAGTGTCCATGCTGTCTGGTTGATAATTTAGCGTCATTTTTGGTGTTGAGTTTGATCCGTGTTTGTAAGCGGTACATGAAAAACAATATTCATGGCCGTCAGAATAAATTGCGTTAGCGTCACTTGAGCCGCAGGCGGCACAGGGAACGTGCTTAACTAGGTTGGAGGAGCCACGCTCTGGGGACTCGTCCGTGATCTGCATATATAAATCCATGTTTGGATGCCCAATGACCATATGTGGTCTTGGAAGTTTTGCTTATTTTGTTCGCCGCTCTCTGGAAGACGAGGCGCAAGTCAATGTCAGGATATTGAGCCTTGATTAGAAGGAGTTTCTTACGGTCTTCAACGCGCAGATAACCCTTTGCTTCAATGTAAATCCCATTAGGTAGAAGGAAATCAGGAATGTAATTCCGTGTTTCTTCAACTTTATAAGGGAGTTTATCAGGCTCATATTTGAATCCAGTGCCATACAGTTGACGAGCAACCTCGACTTCCAGACGCGAGCGATATGTTGGTCTAGAACTCCTCACCAGAGGATACGGCTACATCAGAGTTCTCTTGAGGTTCTTGTTTAGTTCCGAAAACAGAATCGTCAAACGACTCTCCTCCCGAAACGTATCCTTCTTCCTCAGTGCTGAAACCAAACTGGTCTGCACTGACCAACTGGGACGGAGCTTTAAGGTCAATGATCTGAACAGCCTTGAGCCTCAAGGAGACACCAACTCCCAATGATGGCACATACCAAGGCTTTACTTCAGCAGCGACCTTAATGACTGATCCAGCACCAATGAAATCGGTAACTGGGTTTCCCTTTGTATCCAACAGGGCGATCTTCATGTCGTAGACCTGTCCCGTTTTCGCGGTGATCTTGGCAACATTGGCGAACTTAATGGTGACGTTACCACCATCTTCCTCCCAAGGGAACGGGTGAATGCGAAGCTTGTCCTTTTTGAGA
>Ga0114979_10002009_pt1 | contig 13731 bp, 11 predicted proteins | sample S_140625_EF_Meta_FD_87315 | JGI IMG/M metagenome (GOLD analysis project Ga0114979, IMG submission 87315) | Freshwater microbial communities from Lake Simoncouche, Canada to study carbon cycling - S_140625_EF_MetaG | ecosystem: Environmental > Aquatic > Freshwater > Lake | place: Lake... | reverse complement strand
CGTGGACCCCGATCCGCACCCCACCCGTGCATCAATCGATTCCGGACGGCGCGGGTCTGATTGTCACCGACGAGCACGCCAAAGCAATCGCGGCCCGCGAACGAGCTTCGCGTATCCGCGAACAAGCGGCTCGTGCATCGCAGCCCGGAGTCGCCGCGGACCCCCGCTTCACCGAGCCCGCGATTGACATCGACGCTGAGACAACGGGTACGTTCGACATCAGCGCTGCGCTGCGAGCTCGGCGCGCAAACTGAGTCTTTGCGCCGAAAAGCGCGGTGCTATTCTGAAACACCTGGGGCTATGGCGCAGTTGGTAGCGCGTCTCGTTCGCAATGAGAAGGTCAGGGGTTCGAATCCCCTTAGCTCCACTCATCAATCCGAATCTTGATGTTCACCCGCGGGTGGAAAGATGCCTCGAATCACAAAGACTATGGGCTGTCACTAACCCTCCGAAAGGCAAAACAGATGAACCTCCTCAACCTGCGCAGAATGATAAGCCTTGTGGCACTTGGCTCGGTAATTGGCCTGAGTAGCTTTTCGGGCGCTCACGCGTCCATTGCCCGCACGGATTCACCATTTACCTCGGCCGCAAGGCCAGTGATACAAATTAACGATTTCCCGCCAGGGGAACCATACGTGGGTGAAACCTTGGATGCGAAGACAGACTTTTTCGGAGGCTGGGATCCCACCCCAACCAGACTGACCTACACCTGGTTGGCAGATGGAATAAAGATTAAGAAAGCGACCAGCGCTTCATACGTTCTCACGTCGCGTGAGGTTGGAAAGTCGATCAGTTTACGAGTGGTTGGATCACGCGAATCGTACGTTACGACGACGCGCGACTCTGACCCAACTGAAGCGGTGTCGGCCGGGCAAGCTTTTGCAGCCGTCTCCACCCCAACCTTAACTGGAACTGCGACGGTCGGCCAAGTGTTGGGTTCAGAGGTGGTCCCTTGGTCCGCTCCTGGACAGATTGTCATGTATTACTACCAGTGGTTGAGAAGCGGGAAGGTCATCAAAGGCGCGACAGAGTTCACGTACCGGTTGACCTCGAAAGACGCTGGAAAGACAATGTCCGTGCGGTGGACGGGTTGGGCTCCTACTTACCTAACTACGGTGAGAACCTCATTGTCGACGGCGCCAGTTACCAGGGGGGACTAATGCTTAATCGGCGACAAGCTCCGAGGCTCAGAATTTCGTCCGAATGGCCCAGAGGTCGGGAAATACAGAGTGGAACAGCGTTGACTGCAGGTAGCCGACTCCGCTCGAACCGCCCGTGCCCGGCTTGTTACCGATGGTGCGCTCGACCATTTTGACGTGCCGGTAACGCCACTCCTGCATGCCCTCGTCGATGTCGACGAGAGATTCGCAGACGAGGCCGGCCTCGGGATCATCACGGTGGACGGCAAGCAGCAAATCCTGCACACGCTCGTCGCCTGCATAGGGCGCGCTGACGTCACGATCAAGCACCTCGGCGGGCACAGCATGCTGCCGGGCGACGAGGTAGCGAAGTGTCGAATCCCACACCGAACGCCGTGCCATCGCGTTCTCGACGCTTTGACGGGCAGGGGAGCCGGCGACCAGGTGTTCGCTCATGCCCATTCCCGTCCCGGAACCAGCGCCGGTCCCCGCGTGATCACGACGACCGAGCACCGCTTCGAGTTCGCGGAACTGTGCCGATTGAAAACCTGACCCGGACGTCAATCGGTCGCGAAATGAATTGAACTGCAACGGAGTCATCGTTTCGAGGATGTCGAGCTGGCTCACGCACGTTTTCAGGATTGTCCGAATTCGGCCGAGGGTCGCCAATGATGCGAAGGTGTCACCTGTTTCGAGGGTGCGCTGGGCCGCACCGAACTCGTGCAGAATCTGTTTGAACCAGAGTTCGTAGACCTGGTGAATCGCGATGAAAAGCGGTTCGTCATGTTCGTCGGACTGCGGTTGATTGAGCGACAGCAACTCGTCGATCTTGAGATATTGGGTATAGGTGAGGGCTTGAGTGCTCATGTGACGCGGTTTCCTTCACTGATGACAGTTCGGTAGTCGCCACGTGCAACCAAATCCCGAGTTCGCGCGAGTCCATCCCACACTTCGACGAATGAGGTGGGAAGTGGCGCCATTGCCATGCGAATCCCGTCGGGCATCCGGAAGTCAGGGATGACTTTCGACACCGTCCGCATCGCGAGTGCGATTTGTTTCGCGTCGGGGTGGTGAACGGTGATGTGCCCGCCACGGTGACGTGCCTCGCGACGGGTGCCCAACCGGATCCCGAGCGGAACCAGCCATTCGTCAACGAGGCGAATCATCATTTCCGTGCCGAGTTCCGCTTTGCGGGCGATGGCCGAGATGCCGGCCTCGCCGATCATGTCGAACGCGATCTGTACCGAGCGCAATCCCATGATGGACGGCGACGCAATCTGGAAACGGCGGATGGTGTCGGTTGGTTCGAAGATCGGACCCATCGCGAATTGGTCGTCTTGTGCAAACCACCCCTGAATCGGGGGCTGAATGACGGCCTGAAGTTCCTTTCGCACGTACAACCAGGCGGGAGCGCCGGGGCCGCTGTTTCCATATTTATAGGTGCACCCCACCGCGAGGTCGACACCGTTGGCGTCGAAGTCGAGTTCGATGGACCCGATCGCGTGTGCGCAATCCCACACGACATAGATGCCGCGTGACCGAGCCAGGTCGTTGATGGCTTTGATGTCGGAACGAGCGCCACTGCGGTACTGAACAGCTTGAAGGGTAATCACGGCGACGTCGTCCGTCAAGAACGGTTCAAGTGCGTCTGCGGTGATTCGTTCGTCACTCGCGGCGATGGTGGCCGCCCCCGGGCCGCCCGAACCATCGTTGTCGAGCGTGACGAGTTTCATCCCGTTTGCCTCGGCAAGCCCCTGAACGATGTATCGATCGGTGGGAAAATTCGCGGAGTCGATGATTATTGTCTTTCGGCCCGAATTGGCGCGAATCGCGGCACCGACCAGCTGATAAAGGTTGACGCTCGTCGTGTCACACACGAGTGTTTGTCCGGGTCCGGTTCCCAAGGCGCTCGCTGCGAGAACATCGCCGACGCTGCCTGCCTCGTCGACCCAGTGCGACCAACCGTCGACGACCTCGGCACCCCACTCGTCGTTCATGAACTCACCGACGGCGGAAACCGTCCCGAACGGAAGGCGACCGAGCGAGTTCCCGTCGAGGTAACAGACGTCATCGTCATCGATATAGAACTGGTCGCGAAAATGAGCGAGAGAATCGGCTGCGTCGAGCGCTTCGGCGGTGGACCGCAAAGTTGCGTCGCCGGGAAGGACTGGTTCGGACATGTGTACCTCTTTCGCGAGAACCTCTCGTCACACTAGCCGTATCCTGCCCGCTCCCGCTAGCGACCGCTGTATATACTTGCCGAATGTCCTCTCAGCGCATCGTCGTCGCCGGAATCGGCTACGTCGGTCTCTCGCTCGCCGTGCTGTTGTCACAGAAGAATGAGGTTGTCGCGATCGACCTGGATGAGTCGAAAGTTGACAAGGTCAACAATCGCGTGTCGCCGATCGAGGACGTCGAGATTTCGGCGTTTTTTGCCGGCAAGGAATTGAACCTCACGGCGACGACTGAATCGATTCCCGCGATTGCCGCGGCTGACATCGTCATCGTCGCGACGCCAACGAATTATGATCCGGCGGGGGACACATTTGATACCTCGAGTGTGGAATCGGTGATTGGGCTGGTCGTCGAGCACAACCCGTCGGCGCTCATCGTTGTCAAGTCGACGGTGCCCGTCGGGTTCACCGAGCGCGTTCGAGCCACCTTCACGTCGGACAACATCGTGTTTTCGCCCGAATTCCTGCGCGAAGGCAGCGCGCTCTACGACAACTTGCACCCATCGCGCATCGTCGTCGGGGAGGACACCACTCGGGGACAGGCGTTCGCAGATTTGCTCGCCGCCGCGTCCCTCGATTCAAACCCGCCGATTCTGCTTACCGAGTCGACCGAAGCTGAGGCCATCAAACTGTTCGCGAACGCCTATCTGGCTCTTCGGGTTTCCTATTTCAACGAAATGGACACGTTCGCTGCCGTCCGCGGTCTCGACGCTCGTGCCATGATTGTTGGAGTCAGCCTCGACCCGCGAATCGGCGATGGGTACAATAACCCGTCTTTCGGTTATGGCGGTTATTGCTTGCCGAAAGACACCAAACAGCTACTCGCCAATTACCGTGACGTCCCGCAAAGCACCATTCGCGCCATTGTCGAAGCGAACGAGCAACGCAAAGACTTCATCGCTTCGGACATCCTGACCCGGAATCCGACGACAGTGGGCGTGTACCGACTCATCATGAAAGCGGGTAGTGACAACTTCCGCGAATCAAGCATCATCGGAATTATCGAGCGCCTTCGCGCGAACGGCACCGATGTGATTGTGTTCGAACCGAACCTGGACGACGAAACTTTTGCGGATGTCGAACTCGTCAAAGACTTTGACGACTTTGTCTCGCGTTCCGACGTCATTGTCGCCAACCGCGCGACCCCCGAATTGGCGAGGGTCGGCAGCAAGCTCTACACTCGCGACCTTTTCGGCAACAACTAGCGCTGACGCTTCCGGATAATCCATTCCCGCAGTAGTTCGAGGGGAAATGGCAGTGATGTAACAATGATGACCACCAATATCGCGGTGTCAATGTGATCTGCGACGAGCGGAACCTCACCCAGGAGATAACCAATCCCGACGAGTCCGGTTACCCAGACCATCGCACCGACAAGGTTGTAGATAAGGAAAGTGCGCCGGTCCATCTTTGAGATCCCTGCGAGCATGGGAACGAGTGCACGGACGATGGGAACAAATCGGGCGAGGATGATTGCGCGCGGACCGAATTTGTCGAAGTACCCGTGGGCTTTGGCGACGAACGCCGGATTGAAGATCCACGTGTGTCGCCGCTCGAACAATACGGGCCCGACGGCGTGTCCCGTCAGGAAACCCACTTGGCTCCCGGCGAACGCACTGGCGGTAACCAACGGAATCGCCAACCAAATCGGGAAATCGGTAGTAGCCGCTAGTGTGATGCCGAGCACGAAAAGTAGGCTGTCGCCGGGCAGGAACGACGTCAGAATGAATGCAGTCTCAATGAAGATAATGAACGCGACGGCGTAGGGCGCAAACTGACCGAACTGGGCGATGATCGCGTTGGCGTCAAGCCAGGGCAGGTCGCTTGACTCGAGCGCGAGCGACGTCATAGTGGTGAGTGAGTTCATCATTCACCGCCTCCCACGACTTTCCGAGCACACGACGACGTCCCGCTTCGCCCATTCGAGAGCGGAGTCCTGCGTCGTCGACCAAGTGTTGCACGGCGATGCGGGGGCCGTCTGTTGAGTCGACGTCGAACAGAATCCCGTCCACCCCCGAATCAATGAGGTGGATGGGACCTCCGGATCGAGGAGCAACGACCGGCACACCGGCGGCCTGAGCCTCTTGAATCGTCTGGCCGAAGGTCTCTTCGACACCGAAGTGGACAAAGACGTCCATCGCCGCATAGGCAATCTGCAGCTCGCGCCCGTTGCGGCTGCCCAGAAACATCACCGAGTCGGTCGGGAGCATCGACTGGAGTCGTGCGCGCTCTGGCCCGTCGCCAATCAGAACAATCCGAGTGTTGGGGATGCCGACGAGTTCGCGGAAACGGTCAACCTGTTTTTCCGCGGCGAGCCGCCCGACGTAACCGATGATCCGCTCACCGTTCGGCCCATGTTTCTGTCGGAAGGTAATCGCATCGTCGGCAAATCGGTTGTTGGGGTGGAACCCGTCGAGGTCTACGCCGCGCCCCCACACCGCGAGATTCGTGACACCGAGGTTCGCCAGTGCATCTCGCGCAATCGGTGTTGGGGCCAGCGTCACGGTCGCTGCGTTGTGGGTGTTCGCCACGAAGCGATCAACCATTGGTTTGGCTACGGCCATCCCGTATCGGTGCAGATAGCCGGCGATATCGGTCTGATACACGGCAACCGACGCAATCGAGTTCCGCTGAGCGTAGGAAATGGCTTGAGCACCGAGGGCAAACGGGCTCGCCACGTGCATGATGTCAGGGCCAATCCTGTCGAGAAGGTTTGTCAGCGCGAGGCTCGGGATTCCGACCGCGAATTTGACGAGGGGGATGCTGGGAACGACGTGAACCGGGATGCCCTCAAATTCCGGACCAGGCCGAGTTGGGGCAATAATCGAGACGTCGTGACCGAGATCACGCTGGTGTCGCGCCACCCGAACCACGGAATTCGTTACGCCGTTGAGTTGAGGCAGGAACGACTCGGACACGATGACTATCTTCACTACCTCAGAGTCGGTCAACTGGGTGTCGAATAGGCACATTCTCGGTAAATGTCAGGTGAACGCACGAGGTACGGTAGAACCATGATTATGGCGGCCTCGCAGGACTTGCTGCCCTGGTTTAACGACACCATTGCGACCGCTGGTGTCGTCGCCTTCTATCTGTTGGTGTGGGGTTTGGTTTTCGCCGGGACAGGGCTTTTCATCGGGGCATTCATCCCATTCATCACCGGCGACACGCTCTTGTTTGCGTCAGGATTGCTCGCCGCCACAATTGTGGGCGTTGACGTCATCGTTTTGGCGATAGGAACCGGAATCGCCGCATTCATGGGGGATCAATTGGGATTTATCATGGGTCGCAATTTGGGCAGACCGTACCTCGACGCTCGTACCAGCCCGCGCATGGCGAAAATTGTTGGAGGAGTAGAAGTGATGTACACCCGTTACGGGTGGTGGTCGGTCGTTGTCGCACGATTCGTGCCGTACGGCCGTGTTTTTATCCCGTGGATTGCCGGAATCGGACGGATGGACTATTACCGTTTCCTTACCTCGAACGCCACCGGTGCAATCCTGTGGGGCGTCGGTCTGACTCTTGCCGGGTACGGTGCCCATTTCATCCCCGGCGTGAAATCTGCGGCTTACGTCATTGCGGGTGTCGTGATTTCACTCTCGCTGATTGCCGGATACCGCGCCTGGCGGGCCAACAAAGCGGTCGAAGGGAACTGACGTGAGTTCGCGCGGACCACTCGCCGGCGTTGTCGTCGTTGACTTGTCTCGTGCCGTCGCTGGGCCACAGGCCGCGCAAATGTTGGGCGACCTCGGTGCTCGCGTCATCAAAATCGAATCTCCAGACGGTGACGATTCGAGGCGTTGGGGCCCACCGTTCGTCGGGGGTGAATCAACATATTTCTTATCTATCAATCGAAACAAGGAATCTGTCGTCCTCGACCTGAAAACCGATGAAGGAACATCAACTCTCACCGCGCTCATCGAACGGGCAGACGTTCTCATCGAAAATTTCCGAGTGGGAACTCTCGCCCGTCTGGGTTTCGACGATGCGCATATTCACGAGCTCAACCCGCGCGCCATTCTGCTGTCGATTACGGGCTTCGGACATGACGGCCCCGAGGCGACCCGTCCCGGCTACGACCAGATTGCGCAGGGCGAGGCGGGTCTCATGTCGGTCACCGGCTCTGGGCCCGACGACCCGCAACGCGTAGGAATCCCCATCGCTGATGTGCTCGCTGGAATGAACGGCGCGTTCGGCATAGTCGCCGCACTCTTTGACCGCGAGAAGACGGGCAAAGGGCAGGTTATTCGCACGTCACTTCTCGCTGCGACCGTCAGCGCTCACGTCTATCAAGGCACTGCGCAGACGGTCGCTGGTGTCACGGGGGTCGCCCGCGGAAATCACCACCCGTCACTCGCGCCTTACGGATTATTCCACTGTGCCGACTCTAACGTTCAGATTGCGGTCGGAACAGAAGGTCATTGGGCGGCGCTCTGCCGAGTACTCGCACTCGAGCCCGACCCGCGATTTGACACCAACGCGGGGCGAGTCACCTTCGTAGACGACCTCATCGCGGCCATCAACGGGGCACTGTCGGCATGGGCCGTCGGTGAGGTGCTCGATGCCCTCACCACCGCCGGAGTCCCCGCGGGCAAGGTCCGCTCGATGGATGAGGTGTATTCCTGGGACCAGACGCGGTCGCAGGGGCTTGTCGTGACGGTTGACCACTCAACACTAGGGACGATCGACATTCCTGGGCCGCCGTTGCGGTGGTTCGACGGAGCAACCGAAGTTACTCCGACGAACCACACCGCGCCACCGACTCTCGGTGAGCACACCACCGCGGTTCTGCGTTGGCTCGCGGACGACTAGCGCTTTATTGGCTTTTTCGCCGAGACGGGTGTTGCCGATCGACGGGCGGCAGCGCGACGCACGAGCCACCGGCCAAGCCAGGCGATTCCCGCGACGACGGGAAGCCACGGGATGATCATTCCGATTGCGACGATGGTCCCACCGAAGAATGCGAGGAGCCCATACCAACCGGCCACGATTCCGCCCCAGAAGTTGTCGGGGATGGGGTCGGTTGCACTGTCGGGAAGACCGATGTCGATTTGAATTGTCGAGAGCGCGATTTGGTCGCTGTAATAACGCATTTCGGATTGCAACTGCTCGAGTTGGGCCTGTCGATCAGCGAGAGCTGACTCGATTTCAATCAGGTCCTGCGTCGTCGTGGCGGATTTTTCCAAAGCGGTGAATCGAGCGATGGAGGACTCCAGCGCAGAGATGCGCGCTTCGTAGTCGGTGACAGTAAGGGTCACGTCGGTCGAATTTTGGCTGAGGCTGTGAACCGTTGCAATCTCGTCTAGCCCGGTGAGGAATGAATCGATTTCCGCAGATGGTATGCGAACGGTCAGGGAAACCGACGTAATCTTTCCGTCGTTGTCGCTGTAGGCCGATCGACCATCAATTTTGCCCTGCGCGGCCTTGCTTCGCTTTTCCACCTCGTCGGCGACGCCCGCGGGGTCGTCCCCGGTAAGAAAGGCGTAAGCGGTGGTGATAATCGACTCGTCACGAATCGACGAAATGCCGGCAGCAGAACCAAGGTCCGTTGCGTTTCCGCCGACGGCGGGCGCACCGGGGTCGTATCCGGCGACATCAGAGACGGGAACCTCACTACCCATCGAGGAACAACCAGCCAGACCAATCGCAGACAACGCGAGGACGGCGAACAGCGAATTTTTCTTCATGTTCGCGACGCTACGCCCGTTCACGCCAATCGCCTAATGGGAACATCAAAGAATTGGCCAAGGTTTTGGGGCTCCGTGGTTGGTGATCTAGTGTCCGGTTAGGTGGCGAAGATCCGGCAGCGCCCTGACAAAGATCGCGGGAACGATGGCCGCAGCCAGGGCGGACACCGTGGCCACCGCAAACCCGCCGGTAGGCCCCCACGTGTCAATCGCGATTCCGGCGAGGGCGCTCGCCAGCGCGGCGCCCACCACCCAGCCGGTTCCGAGCCACCCCAAACTTTCCGGAATATCACCCTTACGGACACTCTCGGTGGCAATCGCGTACTGGACCGTCATGGCTGGGGCGACGCCGAGGCCCGAGAGCAGCAGGGCAAAAGTGATGAGTACGGGGTCGAGAGTGAGCGTCGCTAGTGCTGTTCCCAGTGCAACCACGGCGAGGCGGCGTGACAGTGACCATGGTCCCATCGCGGTGTGGCCCATGGCGAGCCCGCCAATGAGAGAAGTCACAGCCCACAACGCGAGGACGATACCGGCGGCGGAATCTTTGTGACTGCCGAATGTGGCGACGGTTGCAGCCTCGATGGCGCCAAATGATCCGACCACGAGCATGCCAGTGACGACTCCGATGACGACGGCCGGAATTTTGAGCACAGCGCCCATTCGTCCGGTCGACGGTGATAACTTTGCACGGGAAACTTCTGGTCGTGTCAGGAACCACAGCCCGCCACCGACGCCGAGCAATGCGGCGGACAGAAGGGCGGCGGCCGAGCTGATTTGGGTCGCAAGGGACACGACGATGACAGGACCGCCGATCCAGATCAGTTCCTGGATGCTCGCGTCGAGTGCTTGGAGGGTCTGCAGCTTTTTAGCGGGCACAATTGACGGGTAGACGGCACGAGCAGCGGGCTGAATCGGGGCGAGCGTGGATCCGATGACGAAACCAACGAGGATCGCAGGGATTTCATCGAGCGGTACGAGAGCGACAAAAACAGTTGCCACTGTGGACACGGTGATCAGCACGGCGATAACGGGACGAATCCCGTATCGGCTCATGAATCGACTGGTGAGGGGACTGGCGATGCCCTGACCGAGGGACATCGCCGCGAGTACGAGGCCGGGAATCGTGAAATTGCCTGTTTGTCGCTGCAGATGGATGAGGATGCCGAGGCTCAACATTCCGCCGGGGAATCGCGCGATTAGTTGCGATAGCACAACCGACGCGAGCCCGGGGACTCGAAGGATTTCGGCGTAGCGCTTCATGAACCCCTAGCCTAAGTGCGAGCGGTCGGGTTTTTTGTGGTTTACCGTGCACACGCAGTTAATAAGCGTCCGAGGTACGCCATATCCTGTGGATAGCGTGGACAAGTTATCCACAATTGGGGACGACACGCCACAACATATAGGGCTCTTGCTCAAGGGCAACACATAGATGTAGTGTTTTCACTCCAGACACTTTCATCACTCATATCACGCAATTTCGCCGTCGAACGGCATATTTCAGGCACTGAAGGGACGCAATCCGATGAATATCACGGTTGTCAAGCGAGACGGAACTCGCGAGAACTACGACGCGAACAAAATTAATCTCGCGATCGAAGATGCAGCCGAAGGATTCCCCGACAAACTCGCGTGGGTCACCCAGATTGGCACCGAGCTCGAATTGACATTGTTCGACGGAATTTCGTCGCAACAACTCGACGAAGCGGTGATCCAGGTTGCACTTCAGAACGTGAAGGATTACCCCGGATTCGACACCATTGCCGCACGCCTGCTGTTGAAGACCATTTACAAGAATGTCCTTGGGGACTACTCGTCGAAGGACGAACTCAAGAAGTTGCACGCCGAACACTTTGAGGCGAACGTTCGCCGCGGTGTCGAGGAAGGCCTCCTCGATTCACGCCTGACCGAAATGTTTGATTTCAACGTTCTCGCGGCGGCCCTCGAACCGGCAAACGACGCATTGCTCAAGTACATCGGCGTTGTCACGCTCAACAACCGTTACGGCGTCAAGGGCCGCAACGGCGACGCACTCGAGGTCCCACAGTACTTCTGGATGCGTATCGCCATGGGCCTGTCGCTCAACGAAGCGAACCCCACCGAGGTCGCACTGCGGTTCTACCACAAGATGTCAACACTCGAGTATTTGGCGGCCGGTTCGACCCTCGTCAACGCGGGCACGTCCTACCCGCAGCTCGCAAACTGCTTCGTCCTCGAAATGCAGGATGACATCGAGCACATCGCCAAGACCACGCGTGATGTGATGTGGCTCACGAAGGGCACCGGCGGCATCGGTCTCTCGGTCACCAAGCTGCGCGCCCAGGGTTCGCCCATCCGTTCGAACAACACTGTGTCGACGGGTCCGATTCCGTTCATGCACACCATTGACTCGGTTCTTCGCGCGATCTCGCGCGGAGGCAAGAAGTTCGGTGCGCTCTGCTTCTACATGGAGAACTGGCACCTCGATTTCCCCGAGTTCCTCGACCTTCGCCAGAACTCGGGTGACCCCTACCGTCGTACGCGTACCGCGAACACCGCCGTCTGGATCTCGGACGAGTTCATGAAGCGCGTCCAGAATGACGACGATTGGTACCTGTTCGACCCGCTCGAGGTCATGGACCTCAACGAACTGTATGGCGCAGCCTTTTCGAAGCGCTACGCCGAATACATCACGATGGCCGAAAACGGAGAGTTGAACCTCTTCAAGAAGATTTCGGCTCGCGAGCAGTTCAAGCAGATTCTCATTTCTCTGCAGTCGTCGTCGCACCCGTGGCTGACGTGGAAAGACACGATCAACCTTCGTGCCCTCAACAACAACACCGGCACGATTCACTCGTCGAACCTCTGCACCGAAATCTGCCTCCCGCAGGACGCCGAAAACGTCTCGGTGTGTAACCTCGCCTCGATTAACCTGTCGACCCACCTCGTAGCCGGAAAAATCGACTGGGTCAAGATGGACGAAAGCGCCCGTGTCGCCGTTCGTCAGCTCGACAACCTCATTGACATCACCCGTTCCTCGGTCGACGAGGCCGATAAGGCGAACAAGGAAAACCGCGCAGTAGGACTGGGCATCATGGGCTTCGCCGACATCTGTGAGCGCCTCGGCATCTCGTACGACAGCGAAGCGGCTTACGACCTCATCGACGAAATCACCGAGAACATCTCGTACTCGGCCATCGATGAGTCAGCAAACTTGGCTCGCGAGCGCGGCTCGTACGACCACTTCGAGGGCTCTCGTTGGTCGCAGGGACTCGTGCCCTTCGACTCGATCGACCTGGCCGAAAAGGACCGAGGCGTCGCAATCGACATCTCGCGCAAGACCCGCCTCGACTGGGACGCGCTTCGCGTCAAGGTCAAGGGCGGAATCCGCAACGCGACCCTCATGGCTATCGCGCCGACGGCGTCCATCGGTCTTGTCGCCGGCACGACCCCCGGTCTCGACCCCCAGTTCTCACAGATATTCTCGCGCTCGACCTCGAGTGGCAAGTTCCTCGAAGTCAACCGCAACCTCGTTGATGCGCTGTCTGACCGCGGTCTGTGGGAATCGGTTCGCGAAGACATCCTGCGTTCGCAAGGCGATATCCAGAGCATTCCCTCGATCCCCGACGACATCAAAGCGGTCTACAAGACCAGCTTCCAGCTCGACCCCGCATCGTTCCTTGAGGTTGCGGGCCGAGCACAGAAGTGGATCGATCAGGCCATCAGCCGCAACATGTACCTCGATACCCGCGACATCGACGAGATGGTGGACATTTACACCAGCGCGTGGACTCGCGGCGTCAAGACCACCTACTACCTGCACATGAAGCCGCGTCACACCGCGGAACAGTCGACAGTCAAGGTCAACAAGGCCGAAGAAATCAGTGGAGGAAACAAGAAGGGCTTCGGCGCCAGTGCCGGTGTCCCGTCGCCCGCAGCAGAACCCGTTGCGGCTGGCGCACCCCGACGAGGCTTTGGCTTCGACGGTTCGTCCTCGACGGGCGGTGAATCATGAATCCGCTCGACTCTCAAGTAGGAGAATATTCGGTACCGGTAGATCCCATGGATCTTCTCCAGTGCGACTCTTGCCAGTAACAACATCTCGCGGCTAACCCCGCACACATAACGTTCACAACAACACTTAGGAGTAATCATGGGAATTCTCGGAACAGGAATTCAAGACGGACTTTTGCTGAAGCCCGTTCGATACCAGTGGGCGATGGACCTGTACAACCAGGCCGTTGCCAACACATGGTTTCCGAACGAAATCCAGCTCGGCGAAGACATCGCCGACTTCAAGAAGATGACCGATGAAGAACGGCAAGCCATCACGTTCCTCATGTCGTTCTTCAACCCCTCGGAACTGATCGTCAACAAGGCACTGGCGTTTGGCGTCTACCCCTACCTCAACGCTGCTGAGGCGCACCTGTACCTCGCCAAGCAGATGTGGGAAGAAGCGAACCACTGCATGTCGTTCGAGTACATCCTCGAGACGTTCCCCGTGGACCGTGAAAAAATCTACGCTCAGCACGTTGATCACCCGGCTATTGCCGCCAAGGAAGAGTTCGAAGTCAAGTTCATCAAGCGCATGGCCGAACGAAGCCTCGACATCACCACCACCGAGGGCAAGCAGGACTTCGTCCGTAACCTCGTTGCGTACTCGGTGATCATGGAAGGTATCTGGTTCTACACCGG
>Ga0114979_10002007_pt1 | contig 13733 bp, 20 predicted proteins | sample S_140625_EF_Meta_FD_87315 | JGI IMG/M metagenome (GOLD analysis project Ga0114979, IMG submission 87315) | Freshwater microbial communities from Lake Simoncouche, Canada to study carbon cycling - S_140625_EF_MetaG | ecosystem: Environmental > Aquatic > Freshwater > Lake | place: Lake... | reverse complement strand
TTGGTCGCGGACATGATCCGCGGCAAAAAAGTTGACCAGGCTCTGAACATCCTGACCTTCACGCAGAAAAAAGCTGCGGGCATCGTCAAGAAAGTTTTGGAGTCTGCTATTGCTAACGCCGAGCACAACGACGGTGCAGACATCGACGAGTTGAAGGTGAAAACCATCTACGTTGAAAAAGGCGCCACGCTCAAGCGTTTCACAGCCCGCGCCAAAGGCCGCGGCAACAGCATCAGCAAGCCAACCTGTCACGTTTACGTGACAGTCGGTAACTGAAAGGTTTAGGAAGATATGGGACAAAAAATCCACCCCACAGGCTTTCGCCTAGCAGTGAGCCGCAACTGGGCTAGCCGCTGGTACGCCAGCAACAAAGACTTCGCTGGCATGCTGGCCGAAGACATCAAGGTGCGTGAGTACCTCAAAACCAAGCTGAAAAATGCTTCTGTCTCTCGCGTTCTTATAGAGCGTCCAGCCAAAAGTGCACGCATCACTATCTTCTCGGCTCGTCCAGGCGTAGTGATCGGCAAAAAAGGCGAAGACATTGAGAACTTGAAGAAAGAACTCGCAGTTCGTTTGGGCGTGCCAGTCGCCGTCAACATCGAAGAAGTGCGTAAGCCTGAAATCGATGCGCAATTGATCGCTGACAGCATCACGCAACAGCTGGAAAAACGCATCATGTTCCGTCGCGCCATGAAGCGCGCTATGCAAAACGCCATGCGTCTGGGTGCACAAGGCATCAAGATCATGTCGGCAGGTCGTTTGAACGGCATCGAGATCGCACGGACCGAGTGGTACCGTGAAGGTCGTGTGCCACTTCACACCCTGCGTGCAGACATCGATTACGCAACTTCTGAAGCTAAAACCACTTACGGCATCATCGGTGTCAAAGTGTGGGTTTACAAAGGCGATACCTTGGGTCGTAACGACCTGCCGGCCGCTGCTGAACCACGTGCTGAAGAAGAGCGTCGTCCTCGCGGTCCCCGTCGTGATGCTCGCCCCACAGGCGATCGTCCCGCACGCACAGGCGCTCGTCGCCCTGCAGGGGCCAATGCCGCACCAACCGATGGCAGCGATAAGCCCGCTGAAGCGGTTGATGCCCCTAAAACTGCCGTCAAGCGCGTCCGCAAGGTTGCCGCGCCCGCATCCACTGGCACGGCTGCGGACGGAACAGGAGAATAAGCATGCTGCAACCAGCACGCCGTAAATACCGCAAAGAGCAAAAAGGCCGCAACACCGGCATCGCAACACGTGGTAACACCGTTGCATTTGGTGATTTCGGTCTGAAATCCACTGATCGTGGCCGTCTGACGGCCCGCCAGATCGAGTCCGCACGTCGTGCGATCTCTCGTCACGTCAAACGTGGCGGCCGTATCTGGATTCGTGTGTTCCCTGACAAGCCAATTTCCCAAAAGCCTGCTGAAGTGCGTATGGGTAACGGTAAAGGTAACCCCGAGTACTACGTGGCAGAAATCCAACCCGGCAAGGTCCTCTACGAAATCGTAGGTGTTCCTGAAGAGTTGGCCCGTGAAGCATTCCGTCTGGCCGCTGCAAAGTTGCCCTTGCGTACCACTTTCGTGGCTCGCATGATTGGCCAGTAATTCAGGAGAAATAAGAAATGAAAGCTGCTGAACTGCGCCAAAAAGACGTTGCCGGCTTGGAAGTGGAAGTCAAAGAGTTGCAAAAAGCTCACTTTGGCTTGCGCATGCAAAAAGGTACGCAACAACTCAACAACACGTCACAACTGCGTTCAACACGTCGCAGCATCGCACGTGCGAAGACCATTCTTGCTGAAAAGCAAGCCGCAACCCCGAAAGCTTAAGGAGCAAACATGACGGAAGCTAAAACATCCCTCAAGCGCACCTTGGTTGGCAAGGTGGTTAGCGACAAGCGCGCTAAAACTGTGACTGTGCTGGTGGAGCGTCGTGTCAAGCACGCGCTTTACGGCAAGATTGTGGCTAAGTCTTCTAAGTATCACGCTCACGACGAAACAGGTGCTTATCACCTGGGCGACGTGATTGAGATCACTGAAAGCAAACCCATCTCGAAAACCAAAAACTGGGTGGTGACCCGTTTGGTTGAAAAAGCTGCTGCGGTTTAATGACCAAAGGGCTTCGGCTCTGCAAGGCTAAGAAAAACGACCCACAATAGTGGGTCGTTTTTTTGTTTTTGCGATACCAATATAAATGAAGGAGAAACCATGATCAAAGTCGGAGACACATTGCCACACACCACCCTGATGGAATATTCAGAGGTTGAAGGTGAAGGCTGCAGCATTGGGCCCAATGCCGTTGACGTGGCGAAAACCACGGCAGGTAAAACCATTGCGTTGTTTGCGTTGCCAGGCGCATTCACCCCCACATGTTCAGCCAAACATGTTCCCGGATTTGTTGCGAAGTTTGATGAGCTCAAGGCAGCAGGCGTGGATGAAATTTGGTGTGTCAGCGTCAACGACGCGTTCGTCATGGGCGCTTGGGCGCGCGAACTGCACACCCAAGGAAAAGTTCGTATGCTGGGCGATGGAAGTGCGGATTTCTCAAAGGCGACCGGCTTGACTTTGGATTTGACGGCCCGTGGCATGGGTTTGCGTAGCAACCGTTACTCGATGTTGGTCAAAGACGGCAAGGTGACACACCTGAACGTGGAAGAACTTGGAAAGTTTGAAGTCAGTGACGCTGACACCTTGCTCGCGCAAGCCAAGGCCTAATTCAAGCTAAATTCACTAATCTAAATACGGCATAAGCACAGCCCAACCATACGCTCAATGCAAACAAGCGTGCGGTCAGGCTGTCGCGTGATGCGGGCGTGTCAGAGGGTAAATTCTTGTCGCCCTTGAGCATAGGCGTCAGTAAGTCTTCATGCTTGACGTATTTGTAATAAAGCACAGACGCCAAGTGCAAAATGACCAAAGTGATCAAGGCGGGCTTGCCGATTTCTGTGTGAAAGTTAGTCGCCAGCGCGACCCAGTCGGACGAAACCCAACTCGCCCAAGGCCCTGCCGTTGCAATTTCATCATCACTCATCAGACCGCTGAAGACTTGCAAAGTGAAAGTGATCAGCATGGCAAGCACTGAAAGTGCGCCGAGTGGGTTGTGACCCACCGTGGGGATGAAGTCGCCGCGACGCAAAGCGCTGACGTAGGCAATCACCCTTGATGGGGTCGGCAAGAAATGAATAAACCGTGACCAATGCCCCCCCCAAAGTCCCCAAACCAAGCGGAAAAAAATCAAGGACAAAACTGTGTAGCCAAGCCAAAAGTGGATCTGCATGAGATTTCCACCGATTTGTCCCGTGATAATGAGACCTGAAACAGACGTGATCAGCATCACATGGAAAACACGTGTGGGCAAATCCCAGACTCGTATGGGACGCAGGTCGGAGCTTGATGTCATAGTCGGGCGTTAAATTAAAAAACAAAAACACCAAGAGATCGTAAACTCTTTACAAACAACTTCTTCTATTTTCAAACCCAAAGGAAACTGTGTCATGAAAAAAATCATGCTCTCTTTATTGGCCATCAGCGCCGCCGCGATTAGTTTTTCTGCTTCAGCGCAATTTGCCAAGCCAGAAGATGCGATCAAGTACCGTAAAGCAGCATTCACGGTCACAGGTGCGCATTTTGGGCGTTTGGGCGCAATGGCCCAAGGGAAAGTGCCGTTCGACAGCAAAGTCGCGACAGACAATGCAGAAATTGTGGCCTCTATGGCCAAACTGCCTTGGGCCGCTTTCGGTGAGGGGACTGACACTGGCGATACACGCGCCAAGAGCGAGATTTGGTCACAAAACGCCAAATTCAAAGAAAACGCTGACAAGTTCCAAGCTGAGTCCGTCAAACTGGTGGCAGCCGCCAAGAGCGGCAAAGAGGACGCATTCAAGTCGGCCTTCAATGCAACAGCGGGCACCTGCAAGACCTGCCACGACGACTTCCGCGGCAAATAATTAGCCATCCATGTCAAAAAATGGGGCACTGCATAACTTGCGGTGCCCCATTTCACACATCACAACACTTTGACGCTGCCTCGTTTCACAACGCATTTCAAACGTGGAGTGTGCGTGCTCAGCGTCTACGCTTTGTGGGGCTGCACACCTGAACTTAACTGGCGCCACGTGTCGTCAACTCAGAACCAAGTTCAGGTGTTGATGCCATGCAAACCCGATCAAGCCACACGCACGGTTGACTTGCAGGTCAATACAAAACAGGTGTCGTCACAATTGCACATGCAAGCCTGCGAGGCTGGCAAGATGCACTTTGCACTGGCCGAATTGGCAGTGCCTAAAAATGCTTCAGCCCATGCGGTGCAAGAGGCTTGGCGGTTGGCCAGCTTGGCTACGCTTGAAGCGTCAGCGACACAAGCCGTGACACAACCCGCGCGCATCAAGGGTGCACCCACGGCAGAGGCGATGGAGACGCGTGTTTTGACCCCAAGGTATCGAGCACACTGGGTGTGGCTCATCACTGAACAGACCATATACCAAGCAGCGATCTATGCAGCGCCTAATGACAAAGGTTTTGCAGAGGCGACTGATGTTTACATGTCAGGAATCCAATGGCGTTGAATCCAGATGTTTTGTCGCGCCGCACAGCCGTGTGGGTGTTTGTGGCCTTGGCTGCCGCTTATTTTTTATCGACCTTGTTGAGGGCCATCACGGCCACGCTTGCCCCGATCCTGACGGATGAGTTTGGCATGCAGGCGCGAGACTTGGGCTTATTGGCAGGGGCCTATTTTTTAGGTTTTTCGTTCACGCAATTGCCCATGGGCCATTGGCTAGACCGTCACGGCCCAAAGCAAGTTATTTTGAGTTTTTTGGGCGTGGCAGTTCTGGGTTGCTTGGCATTTTCCTTGGCCAATGACTTCACGGGGCTACTCTTAGCAAGGGTTTTGATTGGTGTGGGCGTCAGCGCCTGTTTGATGGCGCCCCTGACGGGCTATCGCCGTTGGTTCGCCGTGGAGCAACAACAGCGCGCCAATTCTTGGATGTTGATGACGGGCGCATTTGGCATGCTGGCCTCGACGTTGCCTGTGCAATGGCTTTTGCCAACAGTGGGTTGGCGATGGATGTTCGTGGTGCTAGCCATGCTTGTGGCGTTGGCCATGGTGATGATTTATTGGAAAGTGCCAGCCTGGCGATTGGACGCAACTGCCTCAACTGAAATTACAGACGCAGCCCCAGTCAAAGGATTCATGGCGAGTTACAAACAAGTGTGGGACCACCCTTACTTTCGTTGCTTGGCGCCCATGGGTTTTTTCAACTACGGCGGCATGATTGCCATGCAAACATTGTGGGCGGGGCCTTGGATGGTCAAAGTGGCAGGTTACACACCTCTAGAAGCCGCCACTGGCTTATTTTGGTTGAATGTGTGCATGCTGTTGACTTTTTGGTTGTGGGGTGTGGTGACGCCCAGTTTGACCGTGAAGGGGTACAACGCAAACAAATTATTAACCTACGGCGTGCCATTGAGCTTGGGCATGCAAGTCGCCATCGTGCTGGGTGGGGCACAAGCGGGCGCGACGCATTGGGTGCTGTTTTGCATCACGAGCTCCTTTGTTTCATTGGCGCAACCGGCAGTTGGTCTCGCTTTTCCGTCAACATTGGCTGGACGCGCTTTGTCGGCCTACAACTTGGTTTTGTTCTTGGGTGTATTTGTGGTGCAGTGGGGCATGGGCTTGATGATTGACGGCTTTTTGATGGCCGGTTGGTTGCAGGCAGAGGCCTTTCAGCTGTCCATGTCCGTTTTTGGGGCCTGCTGTTTGGCGTCTTATATTCATTTTTTAAGGCATCAGCCAGCCAGTTCATAATGCGCAGCTAGTCGCAATGCCCTATCCATGAGTAACCGAATTTTCATCATCGCCCACGCACCGCTTGCTCAAGCGCTACGCGATTGCGCCATGCATGTCTACCCTGAGTGCGCGGCCGACGTCATTGCACTAGACGTCTTGCCCAACGCACAACCCGAAGACACTTTGGACCAAGCGATCAAAGCTGCTGGCACAGCCCTGAACGAAGGATTATTGGTGCTGACAGATATCTTTGGGGCAACGCCTGCAAATGTGGCCCAAAAGCTGGTGCTGGGTAGCAATGCCAAACTCATTGCCGGCGTCAACCTGCCGATGTTGTTCAGAAGCGTGTGCTATCGCCACGAGACACTGGATGCGCTTGTGGGTCGAGCCCTGGCAGGTGTTACTCAAGGGGTGATGCAAGTGGCCATCGCCGCTCCTCAAAATCAAAACCGTCGAACACATGATCAAAACCAGCACGACCATCATCAATAAATTAGGTTTGCACGCGCGTGCCTCGGCCAAACTCACCAAGCTCGCTGGGAGTTTTCCTTGTGAGGTGTGGATCAGCAAAGGCGAGCGCAGAGTGAATGCAAAAAGCATCATGGGCGTCATGATGTTGGCCGCAGGCATTGGCAGTGTTGTCGAGCTTGAAACCGATGGCGCACAAGAGCAAGAAGCCATGGATGCGTTACTGGCGTTGCTTGCCGATAAATTTGGTGAAGGCGAGTAAGCCAGCATGACCATTTCGATTCACGGCTTGGCAGTTGCCCGCGGCATCGCTATTGGGCGTGCAGTCTTGGTGGCGTCCAGTCGCGTGGATGTGGCGCATTACTTCATTGAACCGGAGCAAGTCAGCGCCGAGCTCGCACGACTGGCGCAAGCACGCGAAGCGGTCATGGTCGAGCTACAAAGCTTGCATGACCATCTGCCAAAAGAGTCGCCACCTGAGCTGGCTGCTATTTTGGAAGTCCATTTGATGTTGCTACAAGACACCATGTTGGCAGATGGCGTGAGTGGGTGGATCAAAGAGCGTTTCTACAACGCTGAATGGGCCTTGACCTCGCAACTCGATGTGGTGGCACGCCAGTTTGATGAAATGGATGATGCCTATTTGCGTGAGCGCAAAGGCGATTTAGAGCAAGTGGTCGAGCGCATGCTGCGCCATATGAAGGGGGTGACGCATGTGATGCCGCACCCCTCTGTCAAACGCAGCAACCCACCTCGTCAGCAAGACCTTCAACTCGACGACGACATGGATGTGCCCTTGGTGTTGGTGGCGCATGATTTGTCGCCCGCGGACATGTTGCAATTTAAGCAAAGCGTGTTCACGGGATTTGTCACCGATGTCGGCGGTAAAACCTCCCACACCGCCATCGTGGCACGCAGTTTGGATATTCCCGCTGTGGTGGGTGCCCGCACGGCCAGCCAGTTGGTGCGCCAAGACGACTGGATCATCATCGATGGTGATGCGGGCGTGGTCATCGTCAATCCTTCGCCCATCATCCTGGCCGAATATGGGTTCAAGCAACGTCAAGCCGATTTAGAGCGCGAGCGACTCTTGCGCTTGCGCCACACCCCAGCGGTCACATTGGACGGCCAACGCGTGGACTTGTTGGCAAACATTGAAATGCCCGAAGACGCCCCTGCCGCACTAGATGTGGGCGCGGTGGGCGTCGGACTGTTTCGCAGCGAGTTTTTATTCATGGGCCGCTTAGAGGACTTGCCCGATGAACAAGAGCAGTACCTCGCTTACAAACGCGCAGTCGACGGCATGAAGGGCTTGCCTGTGACCATTCGAACGGTCGATATTGGTGCTGACAAGCCTTTAGATCGCACCGTCAAAGATGAAACGCATTTGAACCCTGCCTTGGGACTTCGCGCGATCCGTTGGAGTTTGGCAGACCCCGCCATGTTTTTGACCCAGTTGCGGGCCATCTTGCGTGCTGCTGCACACGGCCAAGTGAATCTGCTCATCCCCATGCTCGCGCATTCAAGAGAGATCAAGCAAACATTGGCGTTGCTCGATAAGGCGCGTAAGCAACTCGATGAGCGGGGCGACGTTTATGGCCCTGTCAAAGTGGGCGCCATGATTGAAGTGCCGGCAGCGGCCTTGAGCGTGAAGATGTTCTTGCGCCACTTCGACTACCTGTCCATTGGCACCAATGACTTGATTCAATACACCTTGGCCATTGACCGGGCGGATGAGTTGGTGGCGCATTTGTATGACCCGCTGCACCCAGCAGTGTTGCGCTTGGTGGCTGACACCATTGCCGAGAGCCGCGCGCAAGGTAAGGGCGTGAGTGTGTGTGGCGAAATGGCGGGAGACCCAGCCATGACCCGCTTGTTGCTGGGTTTGGGTTTGCGCAGCTTTTCAATGCACCCCACGCAAATTTTGGTGGTCAAGCAAGAGGTGATTCGTGCGGATGCCTCACGCCTTGCGGCGTGGGCTCAAGACGTGCTGGCCAGCGATGAGCCGGCCTTGCTGATGGGCGTTAAGCCTTAGAGGCCGCCGCCGCGTGGGCCTGCTGGTCTGCGTGGTAGCTGCTGCGTACCATCGCACCGACGGCGGCATGGCTAAAGCCCATCTCATAGGCTTTTTCTTCAAACATCTTGAAAGTGTCTGGGTGCACATAGCGGCGCACGGGGATGTGGCTGGTGCTGGGCGCCAAGTATTGGCCAATCGTGAGCATGTCGATGTGGTGGTCTCGCATGTCTTGCATGACTTGCAAAATCTCTTCGTCGGTTTCTCCTAGGCCGACCATCAAGCCGCTTTTGGTGGGAACCTGAGGGAACAAGGCTTTGAATTTTTTCAGCAGGTTCAAGCTGAACGCATAGTCGCTGCCTGGGCGCGCCTCTTTGTAAAGTCTAGGGACGGTTTCCATGTTGTGATTCATCACATCAGGTGGGGCCGCTTTGAGAATGTCCAAAGCGCGGTCGTCGCGGCCGCGAAAGTCGGGCACCAAGATTTCAATTTGCGTTTGGGGTGACAACGCGCGTGTGCGCCGTATGCAATCCACAAAATGTTGGCTGCCACCGTCGCGCAAATCGTCGCGGTCCACGCTGGTGATGACGACGTAGTTGAGCTTCAGAGCGGCAATGGTCTTGGCTAAATTTTCGGGCTCATTCACATCGAGCGGGTCGGGGCGTCCGTGGCCGACGTCACAAAAGGGGCAGCGGCGAGTGCATTTGTCGCCCATGATCATGAACGTGGCCGTGCCCTTGCCAAAGCATTCGCCAATATTGGGGCAACTGGCTTCTTCGCAGACCGTGACCAACTTGTTGGCGCGAAGCACCTCTTTGATTTCGTAAAAACGCGTGGAGGGCGAGCCTGCTTTGACGCGAATCCAATCTGGTTTTTTCAGCACTTCGCCTTGCTCGACTTTGACAGGAATGCGTGACAGCTTAGCGGCTGCTTTTTGCTTGGCCGAGGCGTTGTAATTTTCGACAGTTTGCGCTTCACGCACAACGGGGTTGCTTGGGGTGGACATCGCGGATAAGCCTGTGATGGAGGCCCTTTTTCAGGGCGCTAAATGGGTGACGAGCTTTTGGCTCAAAACGTCAGCAGCCTCTTGCCAACTGACTGACACGCCGATTGTAGAAAGGTCGACGGTTTGCAAGCCGTGATATCCACAAGGGTTGATGCGTAAAAAGGGGGACAAATCCATAGCCACGTTCAAAGCCAAGCCATGAAACGTGCAATGCCGGCTGACCTTGATGCCCAGCGCCGCAATTTTGCCCAGCCCAGCAAAGTCGGGGTCTTTGTTGCTGTCTTTTTGAGGGCGTTGTGGCAGCCTCGCGTGGCTGTGCGGATCATCTAAGCGCACATAAATCCCAGGTGCGCCAGACACGCGGTGACCTGTCACGCCGAAGTGGCTGAGCGTGCGAATGATGGCCTCCTCTATGCGGTACACATACTCTTTGACATAGTAGCCAGCGCGCTTGAGGTCAATCAGCGGATAGGCCACAACTTGACCTGGGCCATGAAACGTGACTTGACCCCCGCGGTTGGTGGGCACGACGGGAATGTCGCCAGGTGCCAGCAAATGGCCTGCATGACCCGCGAGGCCTTGTGTGAAAACGGGCGGGTGTTCGCACAGCCAAATTTCATCGGGGGTGTCAGGGGTGCGAGCCAGCGTGAAGTCTTGCATGGCCTGATAGGTTGGCAAGTACGGCACAAGGCCGAGGGCTTGGATCACAGCACTACTTTCACCATGGGGTGAGAGGTGAGTGCGCGGTACAAGGCGTCAAGTTGTTCACGACTGGTCGCTGTCACGGTGATCGTGACGCCTAAATAAGCACCCCCTTTGCTTTCGCGTAACTCTATGGTGCTGGCGTCAAAAGTGGGGTCAAATTGCTCTGCAATTTGCGTCACGGCATGCACAAACCCATCAGCCTTTGTGCCCATGACCTTGATGGGAAAAAGGCTGGGATACGCAATGAGAGACTCTGTGCGCGGGTTTTCGGGAGGGCTGCTGGGGCTGGTCATGGCTGAAATTATCCTCCTCTTGGTGCGGGCCTTACAAAAGCGTATGGGTTTTCACGTACAATTTATGGTTCTATAAGAGACTCGCAGTTGTAACCTGGGCGTAAACAAAGATGACCAGAATACACCCTGAAGATCAAGACGACGTGCAAGACACGTTTGTACCTCTCAGTGCCGATCAAGCGGCTGAATTGCGCAAGCATCAGCCCCTTCTGTCAATTTGGCGGGTGCTCGGCGTTCAGGCTGGTTTGGGGCTCTTGGCCGCTGGTGTTGTTTGGGTGGTGTCAAGGGAAATGGCTGCGGTTTATTCGGCAGCTTATGGTGCCTTGGCGGTGATTCTCCCTGCGGCATTGTTTGCACGTGGTTTGACCAGTCGCTTGACCAAGGTCAATGCGGGCGCGGCGGTGTTTGGCTTTTTTCTCTGGGAATTGGTCAAGGTTAGCCTGACGGTGGCAATGTTGATGGCGGCGCCACGTCTGGTGAATGATTTGAGCTGGCCTGCCATGTTGGCAGGTTTGGTGGTGACAATGAAGGTGTATTGGGTAGCGCTTGGCTTTCGCAAGGTGTTTTATCCGGTTAGCCCAACTTAAAGAAGAGCGAACGAATGTCTGTTGAACATGGTCCGACCGCTGGTGAATACATTGTTCACCACCTGACGCATCTGCAAAACAAGCCAATGGCCGGCGTCATTGACTTCTCCGTTTACAACCTTGACTCGATTTTTTGGTCGGTGTTCTTGGGCGTTGTGGCAAGTTTTTTCTTGTGGCGTGCTGCGCGTGGTGCGACTGCCCATGCCCCAGGTCGTTTCCAGGCGGCTGTTGAAATCTTGGTCGAAATGGTTGACAGCCAGGCCAAGGGCATCATTCACAGCGCTGAAAGCCGCAAGTTGGTAGCCCCTTTGGCTTTGACGGTGTTTGTTTGGATTTTCCTGATGAACGCCATGGACTTGTTCCCTGTTGATTTGTTCCCCAAAATTTGGGAAATGATTTATGGCGCCAACGGTGGCGACCCGCACCATGCCTACATGCGTGTGGTGCCTTCTGCGGACTTGTCGACCACCTTGGGTTTGTCAACATCGGTTTTGTTAGTCTGTGTTTTTTACAACATCAAAATCAAAGGCATTGGTGGTTGGGTGCATGAGTTGTTCTGTGCGCCTTTTGGTGCTCACCCCTTGCTGTGGCCGGTCAACTTCATCATGCAAATGATTGAATTTGCGGCCAAAACCGTGTCTCATGGCATGCGACTGTTTGGCAATATGTATGCAGGTGAATTGGTGTTCATGTTGATCGCTTTGATGGGTGGCGCTGCGGCCGCGACATTGCCTGGCGTTTTGCTGCCCATTGGTCACATCATTGCTGGCTCGATCTGGGCCATCTTCCACATCATGATCATCACACTTCAGGCCTTCATCTTCATGATGCTCACGTTGGTGTATGTGGGTCAAGCGCACGACGCGCACTGATTTCGGTTTTTTCTTAGTTTTTCTCTCTCATCCATTCTTTAGGAGTAACAAAATGGAACACGTCCTCGGTTATGTAGCACTTGCAGCTGGCCTCATCATTGGTTTGGGTGCTGTCGGTGCTTGTATCGGTATCGGCATCATGGGTAGCAAATACCTCGAAGCGGCTGCCCGTCAGCCCGAATTGATGAACGAACTGCAAACCAAGATGTTCTTGCTGGCTGGTTTGATCGACGCTGCGTTCTTGATCGGCGTTGGTATCGCCATGATGTTCGCATTCGCGAACCCCTTCGTTCTGAAGTAATCGTCGCAACTACCAAAAGAAAGGTGTTGCCGTGAGTATCAACGCAACCCTGTTCGTCCAGATGATCGTTTTTGCGATTCTGGTGTGGTTCACGATGAAATTCGTGTGGCCACCCATCGCAAACGCCCTTGACGAACGGTCAGAAAAAATTGCCCATGGTTTGGCTGCTGCCGAACATGCCAAGATTGAACTGTCCAATGCGCACAAAGAAGTGGAATTGAAGCTGGCTGAAACCCGCAACGAATCCACATCCTTGTTGGCTGATGCAGAGCGTCGTGCACAACACTTGATCGATGAAGCCAAGGTTCACGCCGCGGATGAAGCGAAAAAGATTGTGGCCGCTGCTCATGCAGAAGCCGCGCAAGAAGTCGTCAAAGCTCGTGAAGCCCTGCGTGAGCAAGTGGCTGCATTGGCTGTCAAAGGTGCTGAACAGATTCTCCGCAAGGAAGTCAACGCCAGCGTCCACGCCGACTTGTTGGGCCGTCTGAAGACCGAGCTGTAAGAGGACAACATGGCCGAACTCGCCACCATTGCCCGCCCTTACGCAGAAGCTTTGTTCAAGGCTTCGGCCGCAGACCTGAGCGCCACCGCTGTATGGCTCGACGAGCTTGCAACGATTGCTGGGAATGCCCAATTGCTGCAATTTGCAGAAGGCCCCAAGGTCACTTCAAACCAGGTGTTTGATTTGATCGTTGGTGTTGTCAAATCCAAATTGCCAAATGCTGCGCAAAACTTTTTGCACGCTGTGATTGATAACGGTCGCTTAAGTGCGTTGCCAGAAGTGGCGACACAATTTCGCGCCCATGTCAACGCGCAAAGCGGTACGGCAGACGCTGTGGTGTTCAGCGCTTTTGAGATCGATGCAGCGGCCTTGGCCGATGTGAAGACTGTTCTTGAAAAGCGTTTTGGCCGCAAACTCAACGTCACTGTGGCCTTGCAGCCTGAGCTGATTGGCGGCATTCGCGTGGTGGTGGGCGACGAAGTGTTAGACACTTCTGTCAAAGCCCGTTTAGATCAAATGAAAGTTGCGCTGACGGCTTAACGCCTGTCAGCCCTAACAAGAAAGAAGGAAAGAGTCATGCAACTCAATCCAGCAGAAATCTCTGAGCTGATTAAGAGCCGTATCGAAGGCTTGGGCACCGATGCCAACGTTCGAAATCAAGGCACCGTTTTATCGGTGACTGACGGTATTGTTCGCGTGCACGGTCTTTCAGATGCGATGCAAGGCGAAATGTTGGAATTCCCCAACAACACATTCGGTCTGGCTTTGAACCTCGAACGCGATTCAGTGGGTGCCGTGATCTTGGGTGAGTACGAGCACATCTCGGAAGGCGACGTTGTCAAATGCACGGGTCGCATTTTGGAAGTGCCCGTGGGCCCTGAGCTGATTGGCCGCGTGGTCAACGCACTGGGTCAGCCGATTGACGGCAAAGGTCCCATCAACGCTAAGATGACCGACGTGATCGAAAAGGTGGCGCCTGGTGTGATTGCCCGCGAATCCGTGAGCCAACCCATGCAAACCGGTCTCAAGTCGGTTGACTCCATGGTGCCCGTGGGCCGTGGTCAGCGCGAATTGATCATTGGTGACCGCCAGACGGGTAAAACAGCCGTGGCGATCGACGCCATCATCAACCAAAAAGGTCAGCACATGACCTGCGTTTATGTCGCGATTGGCCAAAAAGCCTCGTCGATCAAAAACGTGGTGCGTGC
>Ga0114979_10002005_pt1 | contig 13748 bp, 13 predicted proteins | sample S_140625_EF_Meta_FD_87315 | JGI IMG/M metagenome (GOLD analysis project Ga0114979, IMG submission 87315) | Freshwater microbial communities from Lake Simoncouche, Canada to study carbon cycling - S_140625_EF_MetaG | ecosystem: Environmental > Aquatic > Freshwater > Lake | place: Lake... | reverse complement strand
CTGCGTCAGTCCTTTTAAGATTAAATCCAACCCCAACCGTAGGTATTCCTCTAGAATCTATGTACTTTGTAGGTTTGATCCCCTCGTGCTGCTTAACCCTTGATAAAATTGACTTGATGATGTCTGTGTTTTTTTAACACAGTTGCAAGTTGCTGCCAATATTCAACATTACGAAGACTTGCATTTGTATGTATATTAATTCTAAATTGCCTTACTGTGAGAGCTAATTCTAAAAACTCTAGAAATTCAGGATGCATTAAAGGGTCATCAATGGTTCCACAAAACTCTAAATGAGTCACAGATTCAAATTCTTTAGCTGATATAATCTTTAGGAAAGTTTCTTTACTTAAATAATTTTTGTTAAGAATAAATTCTTTTTTTTCTGAAAAGTTAGCTGTATCAGTTCTTACGCATCCTAAGCACAATAAATTGCACATACTGCTTAATTCGAATTGTATTTTTCTAGCGGAATCTAAATATATAGTCATATAACATATTTAACAATTTTTATCATATAAATATGTGTATGACATCAAAAAACTTCCCAATCAAAAGTGCCACGGCATGTTTATTAAAATGGGCATGGAGCACCGTTTACGTTTATCAAGGCACTAGCAATAGTTGTCATCGAACTGTACATAGCCAAGTGCCATCTGGTAATTTCGGATCCTTTCACAATACTCAAGATAAAATCACAGCTAGAGAAAAAATGCTCAAAGGCGAATGGCCAGGCAATGGCTGTGAATATTGTCGAGACATTGAAGCAGCTGGTGGTATGAGTGATCGTCAACGTGAATTGGAATTATTAGATAACAATGCCCATACCTATCAATTAATACCAACGGAGTTAGAAACTAATCCCAATGCTGTGATAACCACACCAACTATGGTTGAAGTTTATTTTAGTAATAAATGTAACATGAGCTGTATCTATTGTGATCCAAGTTTAAGTAGCTTGTGGGTTGCTGAAAATAGAATACATGGAGATCATGGAGTTCTCACTGTTGCCAAAGCAGATGAACTAAGTGCTAGTTATGATCAGAGATTGGCTGAATTTTGGGCATGGTTTAAGGATAATTATAAAACTATCAGTATGTTACATGTGCTGGGTGGAGAACCGTTTTATCAAGATGAAACTGAACAAATGATAGATTTCTTGTTAGACAGTGACGTCAAAGCAGGAACTGTAATTAAGTTTTTTAGTAACTTAAAAGTTAACAGAGAAAAGTTTGTCAGATTAATTACAAAAATGAAACGCTTGCATGACGAAAAAGGCATTAAACTTGGTATTGTTGCTAGCTTAGATGCATGGGGTCCTGAACAGGAATATGTTCGCAGTGGTTTAAAATTAGAACAATGGGAATCAAATTTTGAGTACATGGTCAATGAATGTAAATGGATAGAATTAGTAATCAATAGCACAATTAATTGTTTATCTATTAAGTATATGCCAGAATTAATACGAAGAATAAATGCTTGGAGACAGGTTCATCCAAACATAACTAATTCTTTTAATTTATTAGTTGATCCTAAATCAATGCACCCAGGAAACTTCCCCCCAGGATTCTTTGAAGAGGACATGCAGGAAATTTTAGATTTAATGCCCAATGAAACAATCTATGAACGAAGTTTATATACACATATGATTGGTGTTAGAAAAACTATAGAGAATACTCCCTACAATCCAGAGAATCTTAAACAATTAAAAGCATGGTTAGATAAAATGGATGCAAGGAAAAAAACTAACTGGAAAGAAACTTTCCCTTGGTTAGTTCCAGTTATCGATCATTTAGTTTGATCGAATCAAACCAATCTATATATTCAGGAAAAACTGTTCGCCAATTAGTTTTTCTAACAGAATCAATGCCTGTTATTGCTTGCTTAAATTTCTGAGCATTTTCTTTATCATCAACAATAAATTGTGCAAGATTTTTATACCATGGATCAGGCTTAAATCTATTCAATAGACCATTTTGAATAATATATTCTTCTAAATTAATTAACTCTTGTGTAAATCTATGATCCAATACTTCTATCCTCCAAAACTTTTGAAATGGATAATTATAAATAAACTTCACATTTGAATACGAACTAAAATATTTAAAAAAATCTGACATTTTAATTATAGTAAACGGATTGATAGTCAAACGTATTTCGTGTTGATCAGCATTGCTATTGTGAATTTTAAAATTTTCTAAAAAGTTAGACCATACTAATCCACCACGAACATATTCTGCACGTTCTTCTAGATTCTCTATACTTGAAGTTATGTGCATACGCAACTTATATTTTTCTTTTAATACTTTAATTATTTCATAAAACTTAATTAAATTCTCTATCTTAACATTAGTGTTTGTTGAAATAGTTAACGCAGCCGATTTTCCAGGATGTGTAACGTAAAATGATTCTAGTAAATATTTTATATTTTCGTTAAAGTTATCTGTGATAAATGGTTCACCACCAGTTAAACTAATATCTAAATGCTCAGTGTCGTTTGGTAAATTTTTTATGAAATCTACCATATGTTCCAATGTTATACGAAGTTTTGTTTCCGGGGCCTTGTGATAGCCATCGAGTCTGCCATTCATTGGGTTAACCCATAAATCAAATTTATTAATTGAACTACTTAAATGTGGTACGCAATAAAAACATGTTTGATTGCATAACGAAGAAATTTGCAAATTGACATGTACTGCTTTATCATAATCACCTTTTATTTTGTTTTGTGATATTCTCCAACTAGTTTGATTATTATTTTCATAACTCCAGCAATCTTTACAACGTTTAGTTTGTATACCTTGTGCTAAATCTTGCCTTGCTTTAGTTGTTTCTTTGTTAAAGTCTAAATATTTGTAACCTAATAAATCGATTTGTTCTTTATCAGGTCGTATATCTTCAAATTTACAACAATGACTTAATGTTCCTGTAAATAAATTAACATCATAGCTACTTTCTAATTCTTTGCAAATTATTGGCTTTGTCATTTAAATTGCTCATTAAATGCGTCATACTTTGATCCGCATATTTTAGCACATTGTGCGCTTTTACCTTCTGCACAACTGGGCTTATTCCAAGATTCAGGAATAACTTTTTGAAAGAAATCTCCATGTACAATGTCTTTAATACTGTTATTTTTTGCATTGATATTGTCTAAGCCAACTTCATTGATGTAATCCCAAATTTGAGCACCTTGTGGTTTAAAATACCAAATATACATTTGACCAGCAGTCCAACAGCAGGGCTGTATTACACCTTCTGCCGTCACATATATATTCTTTTCTTTGGCTACTTTACAATCAATTACGGCTTCATCCCATACTTTTTCCATGGGTTTTTTCTCAGCTGGATCCAAGGAAAAACGTTGCCGGCCTTGTATACTAGATAAATTATCTAAACTGATAATGTTATCCACTGTGACAGCGTTTACATTTTTAATGTTGGCAACTGATGCAAGTTGATCCAATACCCCATTTCTATATTTAGGATTCGTAGGGGCTTGTAATAATGTTGTTGTTGTTCGACGATTTTGACTTTGATGTTCTTCTTTTACTGCGCCCTGCGTGTTACTAAAGAAACGTGCAGACTTTTTAAATTGAAACTTTTCAAAGCCCATGTCTTTGCTTAATTGTTCTGCCTGCTCCACTTGATGTTCATTGTGTGCAAATACAATGTAATCCCAACGTGCTCTGCCTCCTGCGGCAATAAATGCCTGTACATTTTCCATGATCTTGGGCCATACTGTGCCTTGACGATACAAATGATTGGTATCTTCTAAACCATCTAAGCCAAATATAATATAACCTTTTTTGCCAATTACTCTAGCAAGTTCTGCCCACCACTCTGGCTTTTTCATACTACCATTAGTATGCATACTGAGATTGATAGTGGGATTGTTTTCTCTAAAGTACTTAAATGCTTCTAGCGTATCTTTGGCCACAGCAGGATCACCATAGTTACCACACATGTATACACGTTTTAATTGTTGAACAAAATCAACAGGAAACATTTTTTGTATATCATCTATATACAATTCTCTGTTATGTAAGAATGGATTGACTGCGCCACCATTTAAATTGCGAGCGCACATAGGACAACTAGCATTACATGCTTCTGTCATTTCCAAATGTACAACTTCGATTTCGTTGTAATTATACACCAATCCACTCCTTGAACTTGGAATCTAACCAAGCAAAGTTATTTACTAAATTAAAATCTGCATCTGCACTATTAGTAGCATAAGCAACACCTTGTCTGGCACCTTGTATAGCAAAGTAACCATATTGTGTTTCATTGCCGGCTTCACACCACATAGTCAAGCGTTCCTTTGTTTCAGTGTCATTGTTGTTTTTATTAACACCTGCACTGAGTTTAACTGCTTCGCGGAAAGCTGTACGCCATGTAGCATAAGCACTATAGTTAAATCTATGTTCGCTGGCTAAAATGTTTAATTTAATGTAATGATCTGCCAATGTGGTAGTCATATCTGGGCGATCTAATCGTTCTGCACCAAAGCAATCTTTAGAGAATAATTTAATACCACCATGGCCGTAGACTAATCCGTTGATGGGATTCTTAGCTCTAAATACTGCTACACTTTTCGGCTTTAGTTCAATTTGCTTATCAAAGTTAAAACTATCAACTATCCAACAATCAGCATCTACTACATAGAATCTATCTTCATTGCACAAGTTAGCAATATGCTTATGACTTTCAAATATTGTGCCAATACTTTTGACAGCCACTGCATGACTTGCTTTGGCTTGTAATCTAGCAAAATTTTCTTCTGCGTTTGTTTCGTCGTTGTATAAAAAGTAAATTGGTGTCATATTAATATTTAGGTAATGTAAAACCGAACAATGGTAATGCGCTGTGATTCAACATTGCTGGCCAGCCAAAGTTCTTTGGAGGATTGATGTTTACGTGTTTAAACCAACGACTTTGATCGCTGTCTAATTCAACCAATGGTAGGTTTAATTTTTCAACCAATGCTTTCATAACTCTATTGCTGTCTTCATCAGGATTCTTGGTACATTCTTCAATGTCTTTCCAATATGCATTAAACCAATCGTAGTCAGAAATAACGCTTTGATCAAAGTTATTAATATAGAGATTATAAGCACCTAAACGTGCGCCATAAACTGCCCAGTCTCCGTTGACTACATCGCGACCCACAGTCATCCAAGTTAGCCAACGTGCGTAGTTACCTGGATACATTTTATGATTAAAGTCTTCTACTGGAACTTTATGCCCTTGGTCAAGACCCATTTTAACACCTTCGCGGAAGCCCGCTCTAAATGCTTGATATGGAGTGGCATTATTCATAACAGTACCATAGGTATTATTCATTTGCTTATAATTTTCAAAGTCCCAGCAAAAGTCTACATTGTTGTTATCATCATCTTTGTCTGCGGCTTCGTGTGTTTTCATTGCCTTTACATAAGGAGCATACCATAATTTAATACCGCCATTGCCGTAGACTAAGCCATTGACCACGTTACGACTACTCCAACTGAATGTTGATGTTAAATCTGCTTTTTCAATGTCTAAATTTTGTTTCCATATTGCAGGATTGACTTGGCAATCAGCATCTATGGTAAAAAATCTATCGTTAACAGCATGTTCTGCACAGGCTTTGTGTGCGGCATCGAATCCTTTAACTCCATGTACACGCTTGACTAAACTGGGATTAGGATGACTTGCTTTAAGCAATTCAAAATTTTCATCTGCATTAGGTTCGTCAAAGCTAAGGAATACTGCGGGTATATCCTTTAGTTTAAGAGTAGTATTAGTATTTTTAATGTTTATAGAATTTATCAAACTCATTTTTCATCCATTCATAATTGTTAATTAATTTCAATGCGTCTAGATTATTGAAATGGTCTAGTCCATATTGCTTGCCTAAAGCGGCACCATGTAACGCATATTCTCCATAGCGTCTATCTTTACCTACAGTTGTCCATATACGTAATCTTTCTTCTGTTTCTGGATATGTAGTTGTACCTTGATACAAGCTAGAACTTAATTTGGCACATTCCCTAAAAGCACTGCGCCAAGTGCCGAATTCATCAGAATTAAAACTAGTAACATTACTGACTTTGTTTATATATTTTAATTTTCCTAATCCTGTGGTCAAATCTACTTTCCATGTTTCTGCATCTAATAGCAGTTTACGTGGAAATAATTTGACGCCGCCCCAACCATATTCTAAATCATTGATAGGATTAATACTAGTCCATAAGTGTACACAGTCCAAATCAAATACGTTTGGCTTATAATCAAATTGCCAATTGTCAACTAATTCTGCATCACCGTCTACTACATAGAACATATCAGTTGTGGCAATTTCAGCGGCTCGTTTATGTGCTTCGAAGATGCCTTTAACATTTTTAACACGTTTTGCATTAGGGAATAATTCTAACACACGATACCAATTAGCTTCTGCATTAGGTTCGTTATAGCTAATAAACACTACATCAAAGTCTTTAGATATCACACCAATATTGCCTACTATCTTTGTTCCAAGACTTTTAATATTAGGAACAATCTTGGCTGCCCAAATTTGTTCATTGTCAGTGTGTAGATTACTATCAAGCATCCAAACATGTTCGTAGCCTAAATCATAGTAAGGTATTTTGTCATGTATAAAGTAATCTAAATGTGCAGGGATGTCTGGGTTAAATATAAACTCTGGGCTAACATAGCCCATGTCTTTAACGCCTGCATCTGGTTCTAAACTATTAATTCGTAATGTCCAAATGTTTTCATCAGTGGGATTAAACTTAGGATCTAAATACCAAACTAAATTGTTTTTAAATTCATAGTAAGGGATTACTTCATTTAGTAATAACTCTGCAGGAATCTCCGGATTGCGTTCTATTACAGGACTTACATAACCCATTGACTTTGTACCACGTAGATCACTAGTAGAAAGTTTAACTGCCCAAATATTTTCATCAGTGGGATTAAACTTAGGATCTAAATACCATACATGTTCATAAACTAAATCAAGAAATGCTACATTGATATCTAAATCATATTTGATGTTAGGTATGCCAGGATTAAACGTTATCGTAGGAGTTACGTTAGGGGTAACATATCCCATGTCTTTAACGCCGGCATCTGGTTCTAAACTATTGATTCTTAATGCCCAAATATTGTCATCTGTATTGTTAAATTTGGAATCTAAATACCAAACTAAATTGTTTTTAAATTCATAGTAAGGGATTACTTCATTTAATAATAACTCTGCACTAGAAGTAAAATCAGGATTACGTTCTATTACAGGACTTACATAACCCATTGACTTGGATCCACGTAGATCACTTGTAGAAAGTTTAACTGCCCAGACATCTTCGTCAAGCGGATTAAACTTAGGATCTAAATACCATACATGTTCATAGACCAAATCTAAAAATGATACATTGATATCTAAATCATATTTGATGTTAGGTATGCTGGAGTTAAACTCTATTCTTGGTTCGACTTCAGGCATTACATAACCCATATCTTTTAATCCCAGAGAGTTTCTTGCATTTACTTTGAATACCCATATCTTATCATCAAAGGTATTAAATGCAGGATCCAAATACCACGTTAAATCATATTTAAAATCATAGTAAGGTATTTCTAAATTTATATTGTAATCCACATTAGGCAATGCAGGATTGCGTTCAATGTTAATTATAGGACTAACATACCCACGATCTTTGATTCCATGTATTTCTTGATCTTTGATTTTACATTTAGCAACCCATATTTTATCATCGCCGGGGTTATGTTTTTCATCTAAGTAAAAGACATGTTCGTAATACATATCTTCTATGGGAATAGTAAAATCTATATCGTAGTCAACAAAATCCACTTCAGGATTAATTGTTATTTCTTTTTCTAAATCTAATTTACAGTTGATAAAATCCCATCCCTTATCAACTGTCCATGTTGATTTAAACTTTTTAACTAGCCATAAATTGTCAATACTCCATACAATACATTTATTGCTGGTATACTGATCAACATCAATATAATCCAGTATCCATTCGTATTTAGGATTTACTATTACAAATTCATCGTGGGATGATCCTAATGCATGTAATCGTTGATCAAATGAATCTGGATCCTGTTCCCATGTTATTTTTTCTACAATACTTTTATCTATTTTAATCATGTTATTACAGGAACATTATACTTTGTATAAAATGCTGTTGCATCTGCTATATTATTAACCATTGGCTGACCTTTGATATTCAAGCTGGTGTTTAGTAGCATAGGACAGCCTGTAAGGCTGTGCCAATCTTCGAGAAGTTTTCTAAAACCAGGACTATCATTCTTGCTAACAGTTTGTACACGGCTAGTGCCATCTTTGTGTATTATAGCAGGAAAGTTCTCTGGTTGTCTACACTTTGCAACAAATTGCATGAAAGGACTTGCGGTTATGTTTACCGGCATTTCAAAGTATTCGTGTACATATTCTTCCAAAATAGCAGGAGCAAATGGACGGAACTGTTGTCTACGTTTGATAGCATTTACTGTATCTTTGATTTCTGGTCCACGGGGGTCTGCCAATAAACTGCGGTGGCCCAATGCTCTAGGGCCAAACTCTGCCTTACCGCTGGCAACTCCGACGATTTTATCTTTTGTAAGTATATCAATGAGCTGTTCCACTGGATACGCTGTACCCATGTCTGTGCCAAGATATGCTCCGGGCCAATTAACTTGCTCACCAAAAAAGGCAGCAACTGCTCCGACACTTGATCCAGCATCACCTGGATTTGGCATAATCCAAACTTTGTCCCAGTCTCCTGTGATTTCGCTGTTAGCCACACAATTTAATGCACAACCGCCCATTAATACAATGTTCTTACTGGGCAAGTTTGATCTAGCCCAGCGACTAATACCTTGTAATATTTCAGTATACACTTGTTGAGTAGCGGCAGCCAAATCAAATGTATCTTGTTCACTGAGTAAATCCAAACGCCAATCTGGACAGCCTCGATGTAAGTTACGTTTGAATTTAACTTCTGGTCCGTTGATTACACTAAAGAAATCATTGTATATGTCTGCTTTGTATTTGTTAGGATCGCCGTAAGCTGCCATGCCCATTAGAATGTATTCTTCTTCATTAGGCTTTAATCCAATACGCTGTGTCATACTACTAAACCAAAGTCCCACGCTGTCAGGATAACTTTGTGTATAAACTTTCTTTAAGTTATTACCTTCGCCTTGCCAAACTGTCAGCGTTTCAAACTCACCAATGCTATCAATAACAACTACCGTGGCATCCGGTAATCCACTGGTGTAATAGCCTGCGGCAGCGTGACTTTTATGATGTTCACCTATAACCAAAGGTTGATTTAGATTATACTTTGCAAGATATGACTTGACATCATTTTCTTTTGATCTATCACCTTGGCCAGCTGAGAACTGTCTAGCAGTTTTCAAGTCTGGATTTTCATACCAAACGATTAAGTCTGGTTTACCGTATTGTTCAGCATCTTCGATAATGCCAGGGCATAAGTCTCCGTCATTTTTAATGCCAGAGTATCTTTCGCTGTGAGCCGCAAATTGTAATTGTTTATCATGCCAAACTGATACGGCGGCATCATGACTGTTGGCACTAATTCCCCAAATGTTCATCGGTATATAAATGGATCTCTACGACGTAGTTCTTCTAGGCGTTGTTTTAATTTAAGCTGAAACTCTTCTTCTTGTTTTTTAACTTCAGTAAAGTATCCTTTATATAAATTCAAAATTTGAAAAATGTTATCATTTAATATATGTTTAAATTCTTCGTAGTCAATGACTGCGATGATGTCTTTATATTCATTGCTGTTAAAACAGTAATGGCCACTAACACTTACTGCAATATCTTTATCTGTTACGCCAGGGCTAACCCAACGTTGCCAATAGTTTTGACTGTAAACATAGTCAGCAAATTTTTCCCATAAATCTACAGGAGTAAATTCTTTAAGCAAATCAGTTTGAGCTTTACCTAATTGAGGAGCAATGTTTAAACTATCAATGCCTGCTTTAGTTCTTTGTTTAAGGTCGTCGATACTAAAATAATCAGCATTGTGTTCTTTAAATAAAAATCCAGCATTATGAATTTGTTCGGCAATTTTCTTATTTCTTTCGATGTCAAAATTACCTACTTGATTATCTTTGGTTAAACTACCAGTTTGACTAACAAAGAACACAACATTATTTTTATATTGTTCTAAGAATGCCAATTGACTTTCAATCCGTGCAATACTGCTGTTAATGTCCACACCTGTATTATCTTCGCTGCCAAATTCTAATTTGATTTCTGGATTTAAATTTAATGCATAATCAATTAGTTCTTTTGCATAATCTAATTGACGTTCTTTAATTCTACTTACATCTATATGAATTAATTTAAATCCGGCAGCGATATCGGCATCAATTGTATTTTTACAACGTTGTATTGCTTGTTCTATTGTCAAACCTCGATCAGCATCTGCAAAGTATGGACCACAATGATCTCTGCATATTGTCACTAATTCGGTTTCTAATATTGGTATAGAATACACTTGTTCTACCAATTCCGCAGTAGTACACACATAACCAGAATCATAGTCTACTTGATTACGGCTTGCGATTATCATTAATGGTTCTTTATAATGATCAGAATAATTAACAAGTATTTTAATTAGTTCTTTACTCATAGGGCCTGCGCCTATTTTAAATTGTTTCATATTGTTTGCTTTCTATTACATCATATACATTAGAATCAGGCTTAATTCCTGTATAAATTTCAAATTGTTTCAGGAATTGACTGCGATAAAATTCACGTCCAGATATATATTTAATGTTGTAATTCTGACATTGCCGTTTAAATTCATTGTCTTTGATAGCCAAATCTATTACTAAACGTGTATTTGGTGGGATTTGTCCTAGCTTATAAGGACTTTCTTCTGTGCTTGTTCCTAATGCGGTGCAGTTAATTATAACATCTGCGGGTTTATAACGTTCATGCCATGTGCCTAAACTTCTTGCACAGACATTTAAATTTTCATAGTGCCGTTCTTCTAAATACTTAATAAACATTGATCCAATAGCACCTGCACCAAGTACAGTGATTCGATCGCCAAACAAAATAGATTTTGTAACATGTTCAACTCCAGCCAAGTCAGCATTGTAACCTCGAATTGATTCTTTTTCTATTTTAATGGTATTGCAACTGTTATACAATTCTACATAAGCATTTTTATAATTTAATAACTGAATTACTTTTTGTTTAAATGGCATACTGACACTGATACCCGAAATGTTTTCATTTAGTGCATCTTTTAAAGACTGTTCAATATTGTCACAACTCCGAGGTTCATATGTTGCATCTATATTGTAATGTTTAAAGAATTCTGTGTAAAAATATAGTCCAGTTTTTCCTGGATACTTGCTTAAACTTATATATTTTTTCATCGTTTGTATGCTCTTATCTCTCTTATTTTATTATCTTGATCAAAGTCTATAACATCTATTACCGCAACTGAAACCTTTTCATCCAATACAACTTTAATTTCTGCTATAACAGTATCATGTCCTATGGCGATTTTATCAATGTCTATTCGAATATTTCCTAACTGTGAAAACAATGTTTGATTAAATGCCAATACATTTTCCCTACCAATCATTTGTCCATCCCAATCTGTTAGTATTATATTTTCAGCAAACATTGTTTCTAAGCTGGCCAAATCCTTTTCACTAAAGGCTTTTAAGTATAACATGGCAATTTGACTTTGTGTGGCTTTACCCATGATCTAACTCCGCAAATAATTTAATACCTAGATACCATAAGAATAAATCAAACGGTGCTGTATGCAATGGGCTCATGTTCCAAAAGATTATTGGTATCAATTGTTGCACTTTATTATAGTCTAGATTATTGTCTAATATATAGTTCTTTAACTGTTCTTGATATACTGTGATGTGATCTATACTAGGTATGCTTAGTGTCACAGTATCGTTTTCAATTTCAACATTGAAATTATGATCTTTGATATTGGCATAGTTGATGATAAGTCCGCCAGCCATTTTAGCTAGATCATAGTATATATCTCCCAGCTCTACTAAACCTGCAAACTCATGGCGCCAGTCTATAATTTTAAAATCTAAATCTTTGCCTAATACGATATTATCAAATTGTAAATCACCATGTAAGAATCCTGGGCGAGTTGTTGTTGCCAAATATTCCCAATCTATTTTATTGAGATAGTAATTATACTCTTTGACTTCAACATTGTCAATGTTAGTAATTGTGGGTAAGTTAGGGTACTTTTCTAAAAATTTATTAATACGCTGTAATGATTTAGTTTTATAAAACTCTAAACTTGCTGATGTAATATCAGCTTGTTGATCTATCCAAACTTCTTTTTCTAACCAATCTAACAAAGGAATGAATGCCGCTGGGTTATTAAATTCATACAATGTTTGCCCTGGGAAAAAATCGTAGGCCATAAAGTTTCCGCTATGTGTACAGTTATTAGGAAATACACTGGGATTGGCCAATACTTTATCATATTTCTTTTTAGCCACTGTGTTGTCTAACCACCATTTGACAACTCTGTTATTGCAAATGTATGTGACTTCATCTTTTTTAGTAAAATCAAACTTTTGACTTTTGCTTAATTCGGTTTGATAAATGGTAGGGCAGCCAAAGTCTAGCCATGTATTTAAACTAGCAGTATCACTGTCCAAGTTAATAATACCTATAAATTCATTGCTATTACTTTGTTCTAAACGTGCAAAGAAGTCAGTATAATCATTGATATACATTAAGCCAGTAAATGCTGTCCAGAATTTAGGTACTGATTGTTTAAATCTAATATCAGTGATGCGAAAACCTGTGCCAGTATTAAACATCGTATAAAGCTGTGAATCTTGTTCAGGTACTTGTCGAACAAAATAGCAATCATTATTACTGACTTTGCCTATAACGGTTTCTTCAAAGTAAGTATCGCAAGGAACATACCAAAATGGTTGATTAATTAATTCTTTACATTGCAATAATGTATAACCTGTGCCAGATTTTTCACTAGTCCAATCATTTATTTCAATAAACTCAATATGCCTGTCACTGTATGCCGCGGTACAAAAGTCTATAATTTGTTGCTTTAAATGTCCCAATGGTATAATAAATCTAGTATCCTTGGGAAAGTTATCTATAATATGTGCCAGTATAGGTTTATCTTTATAAGGCAATAGTGCTTTATTAAGATCTTTGGTATAATTGCCCATTCTACTGCCAAGTCCGGCGGTGGGTATAATAACAGTATTACTCATGTTCGTGATTTATTCTACCATGTGTTCTACCAGCATCATCTTGTAAACGTATAACATCATCTAGTTCAGTTGTACTTGTTTCCATAAACTCCAAGTCTGTAGTTGCCATCACTCTATGTACATATCCAGGCTGTACATTAAATACAACTCCGGGCTTTAAATCAATGCGTTCAAAAGTATATTCGTAGGCTTCTACTTGCTTACTTGTCATACCATGTTCTAAAAACTTTGCAATATCTAATGGTTCTTTACTGCGATGTAATATACCTGATCCACTTAGAACGTAGTTAGTTTCTATTTTATATTCATGAACTTGTAGGCTAGTCCTATTGCCAGCTTTAAATAAAATTCTTTTGCTGGCGTAAGGGGTAGATGATCCATCTGCTATCCACAATTCATAACCCCAATGTTTGTTTACTTTTTTAATTTCCATTTGTATTTCCTATTAT
>Ga0114979_10002004_pt1 | contig 13754 bp, 7 predicted proteins | sample S_140625_EF_Meta_FD_87315 | JGI IMG/M metagenome (GOLD analysis project Ga0114979, IMG submission 87315) | Freshwater microbial communities from Lake Simoncouche, Canada to study carbon cycling - S_140625_EF_MetaG | ecosystem: Environmental > Aquatic > Freshwater > Lake | place: Lake... | reverse complement strand
TTTTTATTATTTTTTATTATTTTTATTATTTTTTATTATTTTTTATTATTTTTTATTATTTTTTATTATTTTTATTATATCTCTTTTTTGAGACTTTATTATACCTTTTATTTGAAACTTTATTATACCTTTTATTTGAAACTTTATTATATCTCTTTCTTGAGACTTTATTATACCTTTTATTTGAAACTTTATTATACCTTTTATTTGAAACTTTATTATATCTCTTATTTGAGACTTTATTATACCTTTTATTTGTATATTTTATTTTTCGGTTCTTTCCACTGGCTTTTGATATTGGTGTTGTCTCTTCATCTACCGATTCAATCAACGCCACATACGGTATTCCTTCTGCTGCTGGTGCTGCTGCTGCTGCTGCTGCTGATACTGGTGCGTTGAACGCGTTATTTACAACCGCCATCGTTACTTTGGATCCGTTTGATGTCTGCGCTGTAGGGGGGTGAGCTCTGGTGGCTTGTGTGTAAAGTTGTTCTAATCTTGCATTCGCTTTATCGATGATGTCTTTGTAATGAGATTCATTAAATGTAGATATAATTATGTTATTTTTATATATATTTTGTTGTTTGATGAACTTATTTATTGTAAGAAACTTCTGTATTGATTCTTTATCAATTAATGCTTGATCAATTATAGTGTCATCTAGATAAAACTCGATTATCATCTTATGTAATATTGGTTTTTGTATTGCTGAGACACCATTATTTAATTTTGTAATTATAGGTTGTAATTTTTCTTTTAAATATTGGTTTGATCTTTTTATTAAAAAGGAACTTAGGTCATCAATTAATTCTTTATCTTTTATTCCTTCTGTTTCTAGTAAATCAATTTGTAAGGTCTGTAAATAGTCATTTAATACTTTTACTATTATGCTTCCAACATTTATAACTGGCTGATCAAACTTAGCAGTTGGTTGATAAAGGGGTATTACTTGAATACATTCATGTTGTCGTGTAAGATCAGCATCACTCTTCTTATAAGTATAAGGTATTAAGTTTGCGCTATTTTTAAGTTCTGATGAGCCTTCGCGGAAATGCGTTCTACCTTTTCCAAAATCATCGATGTTAAATGTGTCTTCTTCTGGCGAACCGAGATGGATTGTCAAATGAAAATCCTTGTTCTTTTCTGTTGGTATTTCTGTAGTTTTATCTGGTAAACTATAAAAAAAGAACATATGACAAGGATCATCAGTGGCTTGTCCGGGTTTATATCTAACCTTAACATACAAATTTTCATTTACAGGTTGTATAAAAGCATTTTTTAATTCTAACATGAATATTTTATGGTTAATCTTACTCATTACATCTATATATTTTTGGTTATTTGTTACCACAGATTTGTAAGTATATCCTTTCAAATACAAAATTTTATCTGTATCTATCATGTTTTTATAATTCATGTTCCATACATCCAATATTTCAGTCGCTTCTGCTTGAGTTATTTTTTTATTCATAACTAAAGCTACAATCTTATCACAATCCTCTATGGTGATTGTAGTTTTGTCTGCTAATTGTAATGTTTTAATCTCGTCCCAAGTAATACGAGAATATTTAGCTTCCTTTTTTAAAGTATCTTTTAATGCTGTTATTTCTGCTTTCTTACCATCTATAATGCCACTTATTTCTATTATAGATATATCAAACTTTTTATAATCGCTATCTTGTTTTAGTGTTATTTCTTCTGGTTTGCTAATTTTTAATTTTAAATTTTTTAATGCTAATATGAGTTTAGATACTTCGTTATCATGTATTATCATAGCAGGACTAGTATCATAATCGTTTAATGTAACATAAAAATCTTTATTGTAATTTCCTCTTAAATTAGCTTTATCTATATTAGCTATTGTGATATCAATGTTTGACTGAAGATCACTTGCTTGATCTGTTATTTGTTTCGTAATAGTTTCATCTTGTTGTATTGAGGATGGTTCTGTTGTATTGCTTCCGATACCCAGTTTTTTTTTTGCCAATATGTCTTCATCTAATATATTAACACCCAAAAAATCAGGTTCTTCATTATCTCTTACAATTTGATTATACTTATCTGTCAAAATTAATAAGTCTTTAGACACTTTGACAAAGTTAGTATTAAATTTAGTTATATCATCGAAGTCACTGCTTAGGTTTTCTATTTTGTCGAGTAAAGATTGTTTTTCGGCTTTTTTTTCTTCTATTTGTTTATTTAACTCGCCCAAATCATCCACGAGTCCGCCACCACTTGATGTTGTTTTGCCTTCGTCCGCACTAGATGGAGATAATAAATAAGGTATTTTTAATACGCCGTGAAATTGAATTGTTTTTAATTGTAATAATCTTTTACGAATCATTTCTATTTCATCATAAGAACTAAGATTTTGTTGTCCAACATCTAAGAATATTTCATCAATACTTTTTTCAATGCTGATTTCATCGCTAGTAGGTTTATGTCTTTTACTAGCACTCTTTTGCTTTGTTGGTTTTAGTAGTAGGGTCGCATGAGGAAGCAAAAACTCAGACTCGGACGAGGATTGCCTGTGCGGCGGGTTAGATTTGGTAGTTCTGAATTTTTCTTTTTCCTCCCCCCCTCTATAAATGTTTGAATTCATTATGTAACCTTAATATATATATTACTATTTAATTAATTATACTATTTATTATTTATTATTTATTATTTATACTAAACAATTACTTTATTAATACTATTTAAAAATATAATAATAATAATAATAATATATAATTGGTGATATGTCCGAGTGGTTAAGGAGACAGACTTGAAATCTGTTGGGCATAGCCCGCGCAGGTTCGAACCCTGCTATCACCGTTTTTTTTGACACCGTGCCCGAGTGGTTAAGGGGATGGATTGCTAATCCATTGGGCATTGCCCGCATGAGTTCGAACCTCATCGGTGTCGCATATTTTTATTTAGCCATTATTTGGTTAAATAAAAATTTTTGTTATACTTATTCTTCATATTTGTTATACTTATTCTTCATATTTGTTATACTTATTCTTCATTTTTGCTATACTTATTCTTCATTTTTGTTATACTTATTCTTCATTTTTGTTATTTTAGAAAATCAATGTTAAAGATTAATCTATAAACAGCAATTGTTGAAAATGACATAAAGATTAAATAAGCAATATAACCGCCTCTATTTGTGTTTTTAAAATATTTTGTAATTATATAGTTTGCTATTTTTGTATTAAATAATTTTAAACAAGTAGCACAATTACCACTACGATCTTTTTTGTGTAAATTATCTATTACACATCCATCAAAAATTATCCATTGAATCACTACAGCAATAGGTATCCAAGCAATATATTTAATATATTTTAATGGTAAAAATACGAACATTATTAATAATATAAATACTAGAAAATAATGTAGTTTTTGAAATAGTTTATTTGGTAGCATATATATGTAATATAATATATTATATATAATGATATATTAAATATAATATTTTATTTATTTATCTCAAAATAATTATTATACTTCCTTAATATATGTATTAACGCATATATTTTTGATTACTTTATCATCAATAGTGTCACATTTTTTCCCCAATGAGCGCGTTGTTTGTATAAAGAAGTGTTGTTTATTTTCATCATCCATATAATTCGGATTATTATCCAACCATTCTTTTAATGTGTAATATGGTTTATGAGATAATTCTTTTATTGCTTTTTTGATACTTTCTTTTGTTTTATCTTTTTCCCATATATCATCGTGTTTTATATATAATGTTTCTCTCTTAATATCCGTACAATGAATGGGGCGTTTATATAAACTCAATTTGCTTATATTTTCTAATATAGCATTTGTTAAACCTTCAGCTAAACCTTTGCTTTGGATTAAATCTAATTGTTGTAAGCTAATTTTTATAGATTCAATAAAGTCTTTCATATTTATAGCATCTTTACATTGTTCATTTAAAAATATTTGAATATTAAATTTATTATTTATAACATTACTATTTATTATATTATTCTGCGATCCTACTTTTGGAATTAATTCATTAATTTGTGATCGCAATTCTTGATTTTCTTTAATTAACATATTTTTAATTTCATTATTTTCAGTCATCATTTTACATACAAGTTCTTTAAAATCTACATTACTATTTTCCTCACTATTAGAAAATAATTTTATACTTTGCAAACATACTTTTTTATGCGCGTATAAACTTTGCCTATGTTTATATTTCTTACCACATAAACACTCATATGAGGATGACGCATTTTTGGCAAGGTTTTTGTAAGTAGATGTAAGTAATTTATGTTTTCGAGTATCTAAATGTTTTAAATAATTAAATTTATTGCTCGTATTGAATGCGCACTTTTCGCAACAAAATATTTTGGCATTTTTTGGCAAGATTTCGTAAGTCATTTGTAAGTATAAAATACTTACATAAAAAATGCCTAAACTATTTTTTTTGACTATTTATTTTTATGGTAAGGACTTTATTATGTAAAATTTTCATAATTTGACACGTTCAAGGTAAGCGTTTCTTTAAAAAGAGAAAAACATAAAAATTCTATAAAGTATTTTAAAAATGGGAAATCGTACATTTATTTTGTCCATTTTTCAAAAAAATTTTACTTTATAAAAAAAATAAAAATCAACATATAAGAGACTTTATTGAATATTATAAAATATTAAAAATCAATATATGCTTTTATAAATATTAATGGCGTGCTTTTGCGAAATAACAATATGTAAATTGTAATCTAATATTTGCATTATTGTACGCTCCATAGTATTCATATCTTCTAAACTGACTCCACATAACATACCCCAATACCAATTTGAATAAGGATACTCTTCAATAATTTTACTTGACAACATTATTAATGTTGAAATTATCCTATGGCATGAATAATTATTTAAATATATTCCTTTTGTTTTTAAATAATGTATTAAATTTGTACTATGCAAAATGATAGCATCATAATTTTGCTCATCAATAATTTCGCTTTTAAAAATTCGCTTAATATAGTCCTCAATAGAGATTAATGGTTTATGTTGGCATATTAAACTTCCAATTTTATAATTATTTTCATTTATAATAATTTTTTCATTGCTTATAATATTGGTAATAAAGTTAATAAATTTATTAACACTAGAATATGACATATTTAAAATTATGGTTTATTTTAAAATAAATATAGATTCAATTTTATTATGTATATAATATATAATATATATAATATGACTGATATAGAAACTATAACTACTGATATTAAAGCTATAACTAGTGGAAAAAATTTTTCCGGAGAAATGTTTGATTTAACAGCAACAAGTTTTAATGACGAAAATGGATTCGCCCATAATAAAGCAGTTATGGAAAATGGTATTAGTTTACCAATAACAAAATTTAGAAACGAGCTACAAAAAATAGCAGCAACTACTAGTGATGATAAATCAGGTAAGAGAGTAATTCGTCTTTCTTTTTTAAATTCTTGTATTGGATGTGATGAACTTAAACAGCTATTTAGTCATTATTCTAATTATTTAAATGGTGGCGGAACAAGTTCATCAAGAGAAAACTGGACTAATGACCAATATAAAAGTTTCATGGTAATTACTGCTGACGGAGGCAATATTGTAATACTTTTTGCACAATTAATTGTTAATATGATAGATTCGTTTATTAGCAATATTAATACACGAGATGATGGATCTGGTCCTGAATGGAATTGGGATATAAAATCTAAAGAACCGCCTTATAATCCCCAAAGTTTTTTACCAGAATCAGGAGCTTTGATTTATGAAAGCTATGCAAATGAAATGTTTTCTAAATTTATAAGTAAATCGCCATCAAGTGTGCCCGTAAGTGACTCCGTTATTGAAATTTATAATACTATAATAGCAAAAACATTTTCATTATTAACTCCAACAAATAAATTATTATTAACTAGATTAGCAGGTGATAGTTCTGATGTGCTCGGTGCTGATTATGGAAAAAATAGAGCACAAGAATTATGTTATATAATTGTAAGACATTTTATTCAAAATAATACGTCTAATCCCACAATATTAGAAAGTTTATATGACGTAGCTCTAAGTAAAATTAGTGATTTTGATTTTAAATTATCACCAAATATTCATCCATCTTTAATGGGAGACAACAAATATGGGACTATAGATGAAACATTTGAAAAATTAGGATTACATATTATAGACCCAGGACACGCAGGATTTTTATTAGTAAGAATAAAAACATTAATAGATTGTAGCACTGATTATGAAGCAACTTATACCACGGGACAATTAAAAGAATTTCAAAGAGATTGTTATCTCAAACAATTACCTACTGGAATAAAGGTTTATAGTCTGTTTCCACAAATAATGCAACAAGAATATTTATTGGATGTTGAAGTTGGTAGTAATTGTCGAATATATCTTGAATATCTTATGCAAAAAAAACATGCAATTGAACTTGCTACAAAACACAATATTGATGAAACTATGAAGTTTCATATGGCTGGAAATTTTAAGCAAGCCCATCAAGATGGTACTATGTTTCCTGATGTTGTGCCTGCTATAAATTCAACAGAAGCAATAATTGACTATATATCAAATACTACATACCACTTGAATATATTTATAGGTTTTTGGGAAACAATTATTACTATAAAAGACGATAGGGGTGAAGAATATAAACTGAGTAAAAGAGGAGCTCCAGCGCTAAATCATCCAAGTTATGGAGGCTTACCAGCAAATTTTTCATATGAGACTGTATGTAGTAATTTTAAATCTCTTTATACAATATTATATCAGAATGATGATTTGGTAACAAGTAGGATAGACGAGGATATGACCACAACGAAGGCACCTATTGTGAGAACAGGTGTTGTAACATTATTGGCCGCTGATATATTAAATCATTTTTTAAATTTTCCAAGTTTTAATACAGAAAATATATTAGATAAAATAGTGGATAGTTTTAGAAACAAGTGGAAAAAAACTGCCATAATGAATCCTTCAAATTTAACTTTGGCACCAACACATAGGGATTTTAATAATGCGCTAAGTAATATTTTTAATATTATAACAAATGAACAATATTCGCCATACGGTTATCCAAATGGAATACGTATTACTTTAAATGCAATAGACACTAATAATAAAAAAGATGATAGCGATAGTAAAATAGGTAAAAGTGAATTTGAATCTACTACAACAGGTACTATTGAAGTTAGTGAATTAGATAAAATTGAATCTGATGCACAACAATTATCTACAAATAAGACATTGGGACTAAATCCTCTTTTTGCTCACTTGACGCAAAAAAAAGAAGAAGGTGCTGGTATAGTTAAAAATCCAATATATGAAAAATTAAGAGTAAAAAGCAGAAAACAAAGAACAAAAAAAAGAAAATATAAAGCTAAAAAGTCTAGAAAATATAAAGCTAAAAAGTCTAGAAAATATAGAAAGTCTAGAAAATATAGAAAATATAGAAAGTCTAGAAAATATAGAAAGTCTAGAAAGTATAGAAAAGAAAAAAATTTAATAAATATAGAAACTCTAGAAAGCATGCCAAAATAATTTATAGTTTAAGACTTGTATTTGTTTAAAGGTATATATTTACTCGCTAGACTCGCTAGACTCTTCTGGCTCTTTTAGTTCTTCTGGCTCTTTTGACTCTTTTTGCTCTTTTGGTTCTTTTGGCTTTATTTTTATATGTTTGTTTTCCTTTTTGTCCTTCGGCCCGTTGTCTTTTTTTTTGATATAAATTTTCATCAGGACTATTACTAGGACCAAATAAATATAGTATTTCATCTGCGTTTAGATCCATATCATTTTCTTCATCAACATCCATGGAGCCATTATATAAGCCATAATATCTATTTACTTCATCAATTGCTTCGTTAGCTTCGGCATAACTAGGTTCGTCGGGACAAATATAATCAAAAACATCTGGTATTCCGTCTAAGTATGTGGGATCTTCTGCTACAACAGTGGCTACATCAAATGCCGTTGTCATTGTCATTGTCAGTGTTTTCTTTAAAACCTCCAAATAGTCTTTATGGGTATTTTTTTCCCTACAATTTAAATAATAAATTACTCCATCAATTAGTTCTCGCGTATGTTGCCGCATTGTATTGCTTTTATCGTGTTTTTCGGTTATAACTTGATTTGAAATAAGTGCTGACATATAACCAGATATGACATCGCCCGTCATAAAGATTGGCAAACAGTAATTGTCTTGATTCAAGTAGAATCCACGATTTCCATAATAATAACCAAAAATTATACACTGATTTAAATCACCAAAAGTTTTAATAGTTAGATTACTTGTAATAACATTATTTGCTTGATAACCGACTAAACTTTTAGCACGGATTGTAATGTTATTAACACTTGTTTCCGAACTACTAAGAGTTGGGGGAACCGAAAAATTATATTTAAAAAATTGGTTATATGTGCATCCTCTCGCGGGTCCATGATATGTGTATTTTATTATAGTTGTACTAGCAAAATAATAAATTTGTTGTATTTCTAGTCTTGGTACTAGTATTTGTAATTCGTATAAAGTTGCCAAATCGCTACGTAATCTTGGTAGTGTTGTGCATCCGGGATCTTGCCACCCGGCATAATCATAAATTATTCCGAGATTTATATTAGCGTTGTTAGTTAGCATTTTTTTTATATAAAGAGCTGCGTTATCATCATCGTTAGTAAAATCTTGATTATTGTCATCATTTGTACTAGCATTAATATTTTCACAAGTAACATATTGTCTGGTATATTCTGTTATTGAATTAAAAATGGCTAAATGATTTCTTGTGTCTCCTTCTTGATCAATTCGTAATTGTATCATTGTATTTTTGTCGTCATCAGGTCGTGATTTTTGATATATATTTTTAAAAATAGTTTCATTTTGTTCTATGAAATTTTTTGATAATTGTTCTTGATTACAACCGAGCATGTTCTTTAAACTTTTTGGATATATACAAAAAATAGATTTTAAAGTCCAATTAGATATAAATTTACCCATTTCATCGTGAAGCGTCTGTACTTCTTGTGGTAGAGAATTAGGTGAAGAATTTTTCTTTGTATCTTCAGCTCTTCTACCGCGTTTGCTACGATATAATATAACTTTTCCACAATAATGTCCACAAAAATCAATATATTTGAATATTTTTATATAGTCATCTAGAATAGATATAGAACATATATTTGCTTGTTGCTCTAAATATTTTTGTTTAATTGAATCTTTCAAATCTTGAGATAAATTGTTTATTTGCGATAGTTTTATTGTTTTAGTGTACCAAAACATGAATTGATTTAATAACAAATATTTTAAAATATTAATTATTATTTTTTCTATATTTAAGGGTTGAGCCCGTGACTTTGAAGATTTAGTTTGTTGTGTTATAAACCATCTAATATCCTCTAAGCAACCTTTAAAAAGAATTACTGACCATGCTTTTCTTTCTTGATATTCGCTATTCGATGTATATACTTTACTTGAACCGAAATCATGTAAATGATCACCATATATCATTGTTCTAAATCCTATAAAAAATATTATACGCTTGAATTTTTCATCAATATTATTATAAAGATCTTCACACTTTGTGAATGTATGTGTTTTACAATTCCAGTCTATCCAATGTCTATAAGAGTCCGCATTACTTACGAGCGGGGGTCTAATAGCGCTGCGAATACTTATAATATCGTAAATATCAATAGATTTACTATCATTAGTTAGTGTAAAAGTTTCAATACTTGGTGTTGGACTACTTGAGTCTTCATTTTCCAGTTTGGGTTTTGATTCTAGTGTGCTAAATGTTTTATCATATTTAAAAGGATTTATTTGAATCATATATATATATATATATATATATATATATATACGATTATAAAAAATAATCTGAAAGAAAATGTAATATATTATATGAATGGTTTTGGTCGTATTGTTTTTAAGAAACAATAATTAAATAGTGTAGCTTACTTATTATTTGTTATTTCGAAAGATTTTATATCTTTGGTAATATTATACAACCAGATATGGCAAAACCAGAATTATCAATAAATAATGAAATAGCAACATCTTTTGATGATGCTAATATAACAACGAAAACAATCTTTTTGATGACAGATTTAGAACCAGATGACATGATGGCAATTAAATTATTGAAAGGAAAATTATCAATGTGTAAGGAACTAATTGTAGTTATAGGAGAACATGTTATTGAAGATCATGATAATAAATGTAGGCTTTTCTATAAATTAGCTGAAAAATATGGATTTTCTAATAAGCTAAAAAAGTCTCCTCAAGGGAAATTGATCATATATAAAGGTTTTAACGGCAAAAAACCAAAAAAATATCCGGAAGAGATTTTTACAAAGATTATAGAAAATAATGTAGAAATTGATGATATAATAGAAAAGGTAGAATGGTCTGAAAGTATATTAGAACAATTAGATAGTAATACAATATTCTTATTAATGAAACCACCAAAAGAATTTCACAATATTACAAAATTTGAACTAAAGGAAAAGTTTAAAGAAAGTTTAGCATTTATGTATGGGTCTTTCAATTTCATTCAATATTACAAAAGTTTTAAAATAAGTAAAGAGGTTGCTTTTTTAGAAATAGTAGCTATGTTTCCCAAATTAGTTTTTATTGAAAGAAAGCCTGAATTTGCACAATATGAGAAAAATAAACAACCTATAGATCCTAATCCTTTTTTTGGTATTATGATATCAAAGAATTTTAAAATATTAGGCGATAATGAACTAAATGCTAAAATGCGTGCCGCCTGGGATAAAATAACGGATGAGAACATAGATTTTTGTGCACTACATTGGCAAACTTCAACATTAGGTGAAGTAAATAAAAGCATAGGATTGACTAGTAAAATTTTGCCAGATGAGTTAATAAATGAGTTTAAAACTACATTTTTTGAAGACAACATAAATGGTGAAGCAAATTTTAAAGAAAGTGATCCTGGATATTATCAAGGAATTTTAAGTGATATAAAGTTAGTAGGCTTTTTTCGTGCCAAAAATTCAAGTTTTGTAACTAGTTTTGTATCTAAAAAAAAGGAGGAAGTAAAAAGGTTAGAAGAGCAAAAAAAAAAAGTATTAAATGCAAAGGTATCTGAAGAAAATATAAAAATAATAGAAAAAAATAACAAAGAGATAGAAGAAATCAAAAACGAGATAAAGAAAATCAAGGACATTGGGATAGGGATAAATGATTTACTCGCCTTGTTTGAAGCAAACGCTAATGCAGAAGCTAAAGCAGGAGCTTATGCAAAAGAACAAGAAGAAGATAAAGCAAAAGCTGATAAATTGACAGCACGAACAAAAGCTGCTAAATTGATAGCACAATTATTAAAAATTGTAACAGGAAATAAGTGGGGAATGATGATTGGAATAGTATTAACAGCTGGCAAGCAAACACCTTTAGCCGACCAAATAATATCTGCGGTAATTTTACGACCAAACGCATTTACTTTAGAACAGAAAAATTTTAATGGACAGCAAGTATATACTATATTAGCAGTAAAAGATGATACTCAAGAAAAAAAAGAATATTTGGAAGATGTAAATTATAATGCTAAAAAACTTGTTTTATATAAAAAAGTATTAGATATAATTGCAGAAGTAGGACAAGAAAGAGGAGCAGAACCAGAGCTACCAACGCAACATCGCTCTGACCCAGAGCTACCAACGCAACATACACCCCATACACTAGATAAGAACGAAGAAATTCAAAAGGAGCATTTTAAGTTAGAATATGAAACTATTAGAACTATTTATAATGATGATATTGTTTCAGATAAAATATTGTTTGATCTTACTAATATTATAGAAAAAATAACAAATTTACAAAAGGAAAAAAACACAGAATTTAATAAAGTAATAGGAAAAGCATTATGTGACTATCTAGATACTACATATGGTGAAATTGAGGGTGTCAATGAAACTGAAAGAATGTGTATTATTCCAATTGGCATACCTGGTTCAGGTAAATCGCAGATGCTAAAGTATGATAAAAGGTATAATAAAAAGAATGTAATATGTGATGCCGATGATATTAGAGATATAATAATAAATGCTGTATTAAGTACATTTTTTATAAATGATAATGAAGAACCTGTTAAAATACCCGTCAAAGTCGAATCAATTATTGGTATGGAGAAATGGCAGAATGTATATCAACAGTTAATAGAAATATTTAGAAATTATATACTTTTTGGTATGAAGATGAAGATGAAGCCTGAAGATAAATGCAATAAAGGTATTGAACCGTATTGTAAACCTTTAATTGAGACAATCCCTCAGGCATTGGATATATTTTTGTTATTTTGTAAATCTAAACAGTTAAATTTTATATATGATGCACAAAATACAGATGCTGAATTTAGAAATAATTTAATGATGCGTTGTTATCTGATGGGTAATTATACACGTTTTGAAATACGGATATTGATTACGCCTTTGCATACAATTGAAGATAACATAAAAGCAAGAAATAGTAATAATATAAGACAAACTCCCATGGACTTTGTATATGCAAAAATTTTAGGTTTTTTTAAAATTGACCCAGAGTTATTAAAAACTATTGACATTGACCAAGAAATGCGACAAATTTTGCTAGCCTTGCTAACAACAGAAAAATCAATCAAAGATAATAAAGATAAAATAGAAGCTATTGAAAAAGCAAATAAAGAAGCAAAAGAAGAAGATATTAAAACGTTGAAATTAGAAGTGAGTAATCTAAATGAGGAACTTAAAGAGCTACGTAACGAAGCATTAAGGAAGCTGCGTGAAGACGAACCAAAATATATAGAGTTATTTAAAAAAACACTTAATGCTATATATACATCACCTAATTATGGATTAGAAGAAACAGAGTTTAATAGAAAGTTTTATCCATTTAGTGACAGATTTAAAATAACAATAAATTATTATGTTAATAGATGTGGTGATGAAGGCTATACACCTACGAGTTGTAGCATAATGCCGGAAGATTTAAAATTAGAAGAGGATTATCGCGATTATGTAGCAGGAGGTATATTTAAAAGAAGAACTAGAAGAACCAGAAGAACTAGAAGAACTAGAAGAAATAAAAGAAATAGAAGAAATAGAAGAAATAGAAGATCTAGAAGAACTAGAAGAAATTATTCTAAAAAAATATAGGGGTTTTTAATAGACAATCTCAAATATAAAAATAAGTTTCGCAATTTAAGTTTTTAAATAAGGATTTAAATTGCTAAAACAATATAAAGTAATGAGTTTATAATATATAGTATATGACACCATTTACTATTAGTAATAGTAAAATTCTCTCATTTTTTGAGCAACGACCTGAAATGGATGTGGAAACAACCTTATTAAAATTTATAGATATAATGGAAACTCTTCAAGAGTCTATGAATAAAACATTAACAAATAGCACTGTATTAGAAATCTTAGATAATTTGAAAACTATGAATACTAAGTTTGAACGAAGTCAAGAAGTTAGTCAATTTAATCTCTCAAAATATATGAATGAACTAAAGCGTGACATGAATCAAGAATTAAAAACTTTAATGTCAATAAATATGATGGAAAAGATGGAGCCAATATTACGAGAGAAATTGAAGGACCAACAAAGTGCGATTGTAAATAGTACATTAGATAAAATAGCTACATTATTTGATAATAAGTTATTAAATGTAAATGATATTTCAAAGGCTAATAAAGAAATTCTCTCAAGTCAAAATGATAAATTGAATAATTTATTAACA
>Ga0114979_10002001_pt1 | contig 13762 bp, 11 predicted proteins | sample S_140625_EF_Meta_FD_87315 | JGI IMG/M metagenome (GOLD analysis project Ga0114979, IMG submission 87315) | Freshwater microbial communities from Lake Simoncouche, Canada to study carbon cycling - S_140625_EF_MetaG | ecosystem: Environmental > Aquatic > Freshwater > Lake | place: Lake... | reverse complement strand
TGACGGCGCAAGGAATACCATGTCGCTTGGCAATGTGGCGTTCCATTTGCGTGCCCAAAATAAGTTCAGGCTGCAACAGATTGATTTGCGCTTCGACTTCTAAGTAGTCGTCGGTAATGAGCGCTTCAACGTTGTACTTCTTGGCGCAATCGCGCACTTCGCGTGCAAACTCACGGCTGTAGGTGCCTAGGCCCACCACTTCAAAGCCCATCTCTTCGCTGGCAATGCGCGCAGCGCTCACCACGTGGGTGGCATCGCCAAACAAGTACACCCGTTTGCCGGTGAGGTATGTGGAGTCGACTGATTTGGCATACCAACGTGCACGGGCTGTCATGTCTTCAGACGCAGGCACTTCAATGCCGGTGATGGCACACACTTCCTGAATAAAGTCGCGTGTGGCGTTCAAACCCAAAGGCACTGTCTTGGTGTAGGGCTGATCAAATTGACGATTCAGCCACAAGGCTGTTGTCATGCCAATTTCAGGATAGAGCACCACATTGAAATCGGCTTGCGCCAATTTCTGAATGTCGGCCACAGTGGCTTCTAAAGGCGCAGTGACCACCACATCGACACCCAACTGATTGAGCAACAGCGTAATTTCTTTGATGTCGTCGCGGTGTCTGAAACCCAGCGCAGTAGGTCCTAACAAGTTACAGGTAGGACGAGCCTTCGCAGTTTTCTCGCCAGGCTTTTGAACCAAATGACGGCACAGTTGGTAGAAAGTTTCGCTGGCGCCCCAGTTTTCTTTGCGCTGGTAAGAAGGCAATTCCAGTGCGACAACTGGGATTTCAAGTTTCAGCGCTTGTGCGAGACCACCTGGATCGTCTTGAATCAATTCGGCTGTGCACGAAGAACCGACCAGTAAGGCAGAGGGTTTGAAGCGCGCAATGGCTTGACGCGCTGCATCTTTAAACAGCTCTGCGGTATCGCCGCCCAAATCGCGGGCTTGGAAGGTGGTGTAAGTGACGGGCGGCCTTCTGGGCAAACGCTCAATCATGGTGAACAGCAAGTCGGCGTAGGTATCGCCTTGCGGTGCGTGCAAGACGTAGTGCACGTCCTTCATGGCCGTTGCAATGCGCATGGCCCCAACGTGTGGGGGTCCTTCGTAAGTCCAAAGCGTGAGTTGCATGGGTTAAGTCCTAAGCGGCCAGCTTTTCGCGACGACGGAGAGGGCGACTGAACAGACCGGCCAAATCGGCGGCCTGCTCATAGCCTTGAATGGGGGTGAAGACCAACTCGATGGCCCACTTGGTGGTCATGCCTTGGGCTTCCAAGGGGTTGGCCAAACCGAGGCCACACACCACCATGTCGGGGGCATCTTGAATGCAGCGATCGAGTTGCAGATCGACGTCTTGGCCTTCGCTGATGCGCGTGCCAGAAGGCAGCCACGCCAATTCAGGCGCCATGTGCTGGCGGTGTAAATAAGGCGTGCCCACTTCGACCAAACGCATGCCGAGTTCCCGGTGAACAAAGCGTGCCAATGGAATTTCGAGCTGCGAATCTGGGAAGAAGAAAATGCTTTTGTCTTGCAGCATTTGGCGTTGGACGGCCAAGGCCTTTTCTGCACGTTGTCTGGGCGCCATGGTGACTTTTTCAAACAACAAGGGCGATACACCAAAGGCTGTGGCCGCAGCTTGCAACCAAGCGGTGGTCCCTTCTACGCCCAAGGGGAATGCGGCAGGCAGATGTTGAGCACCACGGTCTTGCAGGGCACGCGCAGTGTCCGCCAAGAAGGGCTGTGCCAACAAAAACTGTGTGTTGGCGCCTACTGCAGGCATCTCTTGACTCTTGCGAGGTGGGAAGAAGGTCACGTTGATGCCCATCTGATCGAGCAAATGTTTCATCTGGTCTTCCACCACATCGGCCAAGGTGCCCACCACCATCAACTGCTTGGCAGGGGTGTTTGACTTTGGCAAGCCAGGCACCATGGATGCCAAGCAAGCGTCTTCGCCCTGAGTGAAGGTGGTCTCAATGCCGCTGCCAGAATAATTCAACACACGCACTGCGGGGTGGTGATGTTGATTCAAACGCTCAGCAGCGCGCGACAAGTCCAACTTGATCACTTCAGACGGGCAAGAGCCCACCAAAAACAACAGGCGAATGTCGGGGCGACGTGTCAACAATTGATTGACCACACGGTCGAGTTCTTCGTGCACATCGGCCAAGCCCGCCAAATCGCGTTCATCAATGATGGCGGTGCCAAAGCGGGGCTCTGCAAAAATCATCACACCAGCGGCCGACTGAATCAGGTGAGCGCAGGTGCGTGAACCCACCACCAAAAAGAATGCATCTTGAATTTTTCGGTGCAACCAAATGATGCCGGTGAGACCGCAAAAAACTTCGCGTTGGCCGCGTTCAACCAAAGGCACCACATCGGTACAGCCAGAGGTGGTTTCGGCGCGAATGGGAATCACTGGGCTCATAAGCTCACCTGTGCACCCGAAGCGGGCGAATGTTGTAGGGGTTTTTGCAAGCGCGCCATGCGCAATTTGCGGATGTATTGCGCTGCGTTGATGGCGTAGGTGGTGTAGGCCGTTAAGGCCAATAGCAACTGCTCATCTGCCGACCATTTGCCTTCCCACCAAACCCATAAGTAAGCGGTGTGAAGCACCATGACGAGTGTGCTGACCACGTCTTCCCAGAAAAAAGCCGGGGCAAACAGGTATTTGCCAAAAACGACTTTCTCCCAAATAGCGCCGGTGATCATGATGGCGTAGAGCACCACCGTTTTGATGACCACGGAAATCAAGGCCCAGTCAGTGTTTTCGCCTGTTTTGAGGCTGTTGACGACCAGATAGAGGCTGAGTAAAAACACGAAAAACTGTACAGGCGCCAAAACGCCCTGAACCAGCGTCCAGCGCGTTGCATCACGCCGAGCACGTTGCTCTGGTGTGTACAAAACCTGTGACTGAGAACCCGACATGGACGACCTTTTGCAAAAGAACTGATCTGACTTTAAGGTTTGATTTGCCAAGTGTCAACACAAATTGACAATTAATATGTTATGTAGGGTTTACACCAAATAAAGAGCCGCACTATTTCCCCGACACTTAAACGGTCAAAAAAGGAGATGGGTAAATACCGTGGCTCAATTCAATCTTGAGAGACCGGATCCTTCAGAGAAGGCGCATTGGGCGTCTGAGGGGCAACAGTCGGCGCAGCACAAGAGTGTTGCGTCGGGCCCCCGCTTGGTCGGTGGTACCCGCTTCTCCAAAGCCAATGGCCTGGATACTGTTCAGCTTGAGTTGTTGGCTGAGGCCAGCCTGAAGAGCCTTGAAGAAACCCGCAAAGTCATCATTGCTTGGCAGCGCCAGGGCATTACTTTGGCTGACATTTACTTGAATGGCGTCGAGCAAAGTGCCAAAATTTTGGGCGAGCGCTGGCTTTCCGATGAAATGGACTTTGTCGATTGCACCATCGCTTTTTCGAGGCTTCACCGAACATTGCACGAGTTCAGTGCGGACTTTCTCCTAGAGGGATGCGCAGAGCCCAATGGTTACAGCGTCCTGCTCATGACGGAACCTGGCTCTCAACATGGTCTGGGAATTTTCATGTTGAGCGAGTTTTTCAAGCGAGCGGGCTGGCATGTGACTTTGGCAGCCCCTCAAGACATTTCTGACTTCAAGCGGCATTTTCAAACAGACTGGTTTGATGCTGTTTGCCTGGCCATTGCCACCGACCGCCACTTGGAAGACATTGCCCGCGTGTTGCCGGAACTGATGGCAGAGTCTGTCAATTCTCGAGTGGGACTCTATGTCGGCGGCCCCATGACTCAATTTGCCCCAGATCAACTGAACATCCCCTGCGCCCAGGTGTTGAACCACAACGCCCTGAAAACCGTCGAAGTGGTGACTGAAGCCGTCGTCAGTTTGTCGCGTCAATTTGACTTGACGCAGAAGCTGTAAGCATATGCTGCATTCAAAAGGGAATTATGGTGCTTGTGACATATTTGAGTGTATGCTCCGGCCATCAGCCAATGTGTCTTTTTGGCATCGCTGAAACTTAAGCAGTTTGATCTCAATGAACATTACAAACCTAGAAGCGGCAACCTTTTCCAAGTTATTGGGAGTGGTGTCTGATGTGAGTTTGATCATTGACCAGCAAGGCGTCATTGAGGATGTTTCCACAGGCCAAGACACAATGGCCACCTTGGGCTGTCAGAGTTGGATGGGCAAGCGATGGCTAGACACGGTCACTGTAGAAAGCCGGAAAAAAATTGAAGAATTGTTGCAGGTCACACCTGAAACAAATGCCCTGACTTGGCGGCACGTCAATCACCCCACGCCATCTGGCGGCGAAGCGGCCATTCAATACATCACGGTGTCCCTGCAAGGCAAGAAAATTCTTGCAGTGGGTCGCAACCTTGAGCGTTTGGCAGAACTTCAGCGTCGATTGGTTGAAACACAACAGTCCGTTGAACGCGACTATTTGAGGTTGCGTCACATCGAAGCACGCTATCGCGTGCTGTTCGAATCGTCCCCTGAAGCTGTTCTCATGGTGGATGCCAATTCATACAAATTGTTAGAGGCCAACGTAGGGGCTCAAGCACTCTTCAAAGATGCAGGCAAACGTTTGGTGGGGCGTGATTTCAGAGATTGCTTTGAAGCCGATAGCCAAACCGAAGTGCAAACACTGCTCCGCACCGCCTTGGCCACAGGCCGCATCGAAATGTGCTCGGCCTTGGTCTTGGGATCAACGACTGCACTCACGGTATCGGCCACAGTGTTCCGTCAAGAAGGCGGCGCGCAATTTTTAGTCAGACTCACCAAGCGTGAAGCGTTGCCGGTGCCTGGGCTGCACACTGAATCCTCTGCGGTTTTGAGTGAAGCCATGGAGCATTTCCCTGATGGCTGGTTGCTCACAGACCCCACAGGCACAGTGAAAAGCATCAATGAAGAAGGCATGGCGCTCTTGGGTCTTACCGCATCGTCCCAAGTCATTGGTCAAGCATTTGAGCGTTGGCTCCAACGAGGTGCTGTGGATTGGGGTGTTTTGAACACGTCTCTCAAGCAGCATCTGCCAGTCCGCAATTTTGCAACCGAAGTGCGAACACTCTCGGGGATGACCTTGCCCGTGGAGGTGTCTGCGGTTTATTTGTCCAAACCCGAACCCCTTTATGTCTTCTTTGTGCGCGACATGGACCGTCGCATGCAAGCGGGTTCAGCCGCAAGTCAAACGCAACCCCATCCCTTTGCCGAACTGTCGCAATTGGTGGGGCGCCGGCCTATCAAAGACATCGTGGGTGAAACGGTCGACACCATTGAGCGCATGTGCATCGAAGCAGCGCTAGAACTCACCCACAACAACCGTGCTTCAGCGGCCGAAATGTTGGGTCTTTCGCGCCAAAGTCTGTATGTCAAATTGCGTCGATTCGGTATCTTGTCTGAAACCGATACCGATCCTGATACCGTTTAAGCGCTGGTTTGTATTTTTAAATTGACACTTAGTGTCAATCCCAGTTGACAATTCCCAAACTCTCCTCACAATGGGGGCATGGATCATCCAAGCCTAGCCCTCACACCTGCGCCGCAGCGTCCCAGCCTGCGCACAGTGGCTGAACTGCTCAAACCCATTACTTGGTTTCCCCCCGTTTGGGCTTTTGCCTGCGGTGCTGTGGCCTCGGGCCAAAGCCTCTCTGAAAACTGTCTGTTGATCGTATTGGGTTTGATTCTCACGGGTCCTTTGGACTGTGCCAGTAGCCAAGCCGTGAACGATTGGTTTGATCGGCATGTCGATGCCATCAATGAACCGCAAAGACCCATTCCTTCTGGACGCATGCCTGGCCGTTGGGGTTTGGGCATCGCCATTTTGTGGACCGGTTTGTCTGTGCTGTGGGCCACGCTCATGGGCACATGGGGGTTTGTGGCTTGCGCGTTGGCCATCGCATTTTCTTGGGCCTATAGCGCACCGCCCGTTCGTTTAAAAAACAATGGCTGGTGGGGCGCAGCAGCATGTGCACTCAGCTATGAAGGTTTGGCATGGCTCACTGGCACGGCAGTGATGTTGGGTGGGGCATGGCCAGGCAGCTACTCAATTTGTTTGGCCCTCCTTTATGGCTTGGGTGCGCACGGCATCATGACTTTGAATGATTTCAAAGCCATTGAAGGCGACCGACAAATGGGCATTGCGTCATTGCCAGTGAAGTATGGCCCCAAGGGTGCAGCGCGCATTGCTTGCTTGATGATGTGGACACCACAAGTGGTGGTGGCTGGCTTGTTGTTCAACTGGCAGTTGCCTTGGCACGCATTGGCCGTGTTGGTGCTGAGCGTGATGCAATGGCCCCTGATGTTCCAGTTCTTAAAGAATCCTGTAGAGCGCGCACTGTATGTCAGTGCCTTTGATGTTCCTCTGTTTGTCAGCGGCATGATGGTGAGTGCTTGGGGATTGCGCCAACTCAATGCGATGGGGGTCTTATGACATCTTCAGTTTTTGGATGGTTTCAAATCATTCGCCTTGGCCTCATACAAGCCTGTTTGGGTGCTGTGGTGGTGGTAACCACTTCCACCCTGAATCGCATCATGGTGGTGGAAATGGCTTTTCCTGCTTTGTTGCCAGGAGCCTTGGTGGCATGGCATTACGCTGTGCAAATGGTGCGCCCTCGCATGGGCTATGGCGCCGACAAAGGCAGACGCAGCACCCCTTGGATGATGGGCGGCATGGTGGTGCTGGGCGTGGGCGGTGTGATGGCTGCAGTCTCCACCATTTGGATGGCCACTGAACCTGCGGGTGGCATCGCATTGGCGGTGTTGTCGTTCAGCTTGATTGGCCTCGGTGTGAGTGCCTGTGGTACCTCCTTGCTCACTTTGATGGCCAAGCAGGTGCCCGATCAAAAGCGTGCCCAAGCCGCCACAACTGTATGGCTCATGATGATCATGGGCTTTGCAATCACTGCAGGAACTGTTGGCAAATTGATCGATCCGTACACCCCGGAAATTTTGTTGAAGGTGTCGGCCAGTTTGAGTCTGCTCACAACGTGTATCACGGCACTGTGCTTGTGGCGTTTAGAAAAACCCACGGCCCAAGTTGCGCCAGAAAACAAACCCACGGCAGCCGATTTCAAACAAACATTCAAAGAAGTTTGGTCTGAGCCCAAGGCCAGAACCTTCACCATCTTTGTCTTCTTGTCGATGTTGGCTTACAGCGCACAAGATTTAATTTTGGAGCCCTTTGCGGGCGTCATTCATGGCATGACGCCAGGCAAAACCACGCAGCTTTCTGGTTGGCATCACATGGGTGTGCTCATTGGCATGTTGTCGGTGGCGGGTGCCAGTACCCGATGGGTGGCAGGGCGCTTGGGCTCGGTGCAAGCTTGGATGGTGGGTGGTTGTGTGTTCTCTGCCATTGCCACCGTCGGTTTGTCGTCGTCAGCCTTGATCAACATGACGGAAGGCTGGCCCCTCAAAGCCAATGTGATTTTCTTAGGGGTGGCCAACGGTGCATTTTCCATTGCAGCCATCGCCACCATGATGCGTTTGGCCGGTGAGGGCGGCCCGGGCCGCGAAGGCACACGCATGGGTTTATGGGGTGCCGCGCAAGCTGCTGCCTTTGGTTTGGGCGGCCTCGTGGGCACGGGTGCTAGCGATTTGGCGCACGCGCTTCTTCAAGATTCACGTTCAGCCTATGTGGCTGTATTTGCATTTCAATCCCTGATGTTCTTGGCCTCTGCAGTGGTTGCCATGCGCATGCGCGCAGGCAATGTGAAGCCTTCAGAAATGTCAATCGACAACCATGTCCTCTGGAAAGGTGGATCCGCATCATGAGCCAAACCGATTACGATTTTGTGGTGGTGGGAGGTGGCCCCTCAGGTGCCACGGCCGCCAATGATTTAGCTCGCGAGGGCTGGCGCGTTTTATTGCTAGACCGACAAGGACGGCCCAAGCCCTGTGGTGGCGCCATTCCACCGCGGCTCATCAAAGACTTTGAAATTCCAGACCATTTGTTGGTGGCCAAAGTCAATTGCGCACGCATGATTTCGCCTGCAGACAACAAGGTTGACATTCACATTGACAATGGTTTTGTGGGCATGGTTGACAGGATCGACTTCGATGAGTTTTTAAGAACTCGTGCAGCAGAATCAGGTGCCATTCGGCAGCAAGCCATTTTTGACAAAGTGCAACACGATGAGGCGGGCACTTTGTGGGTGCATTACACACCTGTGAATGCCAAAGAACACGCTGCGGCAGAGCATGCCAAACCAGTCAAGGTCAGTGCGCGCATGGTGATTGGTGCCGATGGTGCTAAATCGGAAGTGGCACGCCAGCAAATTCCAATGGCCGACAAAACCAAGTATGTGTTTGCCTACCACGAGATCATTCAAGCCCCTGTGCAAAAGCCATCGCACGATGGTCAGCGATGTGACGTGTATTACCAAGGCGAAGTGTCGCCCGACTTTTATGGTTGGGTGTTTCCACACGGTAACACCATGAGTGTGGGCACCGGCAGTGCCGATAAAGGTTTTTCACTCCGAACTGCAACAGGTCATTTGCGCAAAGTTGCCGGCCTCACAGACGAGCCTACCCTGCGAAGAGAAGGGGCACCCATTCCCTTGAAGCCCTTGCCCAAATGGGACAATGGCAAAGATGTGTTGGTGATTGGAGACGCAGCAGGTGTGGTGGCGCCCTCGTCAGGCGAGGGCATTTACTACGCCATGGACTGTGCCAGAACCATGGCCCGTGCTGCGCACGAGGCTTTGAAAACAGGCAACCCTGCGTGCTTAAAGCAAGGCCGTAAGAAGTTCATGAAACAACACGGCAAGGTGTTTTGGATTTTGGCCATCATGCAATACTTCTGGTATCAGAATGACAAACGCCGTGAAAAGTTCGTCAAAATTTGCGAAGACCGCGATGTGCAAAGACTCACTTTTGAGTCTTACATGAACAAAGAGTTGGCCAGAAAAGACCCCATGGCACATGTCCGCATTTTCTTCAAAGACATGGCTCATTTGTTAGGATTGGCCCGTACTTAAAGGGGCCCTCATTGCAAATCAATTCAGCAACACTCAAAACTTTTGCGATTGCATTTGCGCTGAGCTATCTCACAGCAGGCATCGGTGGTGCCTTGACTGAACTGGGCCCTTGGTATTTTTCGCTCAAACACCCTGAGTGGAAGCCGCCAGACCCCTACTTTGGGGTGATCTGGAGCACCATTTTTACGCTGTGTGCCATCAGCGGGGCACTGGCTTGGCAGGCAGCTAAGAACCCAAATGAACAAAAAAGAATTATTTTGTTGTTTGCGGCTAACGCATGTCTGAATATTTTGTGGAGCGCCATCTACTTCAAACTGAAGCGCCCCGACTTTGCCGTTTTTGAGGTGGCTTTTCTGTGGGTTTCCATCCTTTTTCTGATCATGGGTCTTTGGGGTATCTCTAAAAAAGGGGCTTTGCTGTTGATACCCTATTGGGTATGGGTCAGCATTGCAACAGTTTTGAACGTTGAAACGGTCAAGCTGAATGGGCCTTTTTGAGATGCTTTTACAATTCCTTCGATCAGAAATTCATCAATCAGCCATGCGCAATGGGGTGAGCCTTAGGGTTAAAGGGGTTGAAGCGATGGTCACTTCTCTTTATAAACGAGGTCAGATACGCGGATCGGCACGCTATGTTGCTGGCGGAATTCACGCCCCGATCACCCATCCAGGTTGGCACGCTATCCTCGCAAGGAAATTGCATGTCTAAGTTCAATGGCTTAGGGAACTCATCCCAGCGCCCCAGTGATTCGGGTGCTGCGAATGACGAGTGCAAGGATTCCCTTCTGGACGTGATTGAGTCTCAAGTCATTCCCAGATTGTTGAATTCTCAGCAACTGATCTCTAGCCAGTCCCTCAGCGCCGACTCTCCAGAGTATGGCGAACCCGTCCCAGAAATGTTGGACTTCACGGCTTGTTGCCTGAAGGGTGACACGGCCGGCGTGAATCAAATTGTCGATCGCTTAATGGATCGCGGCTTGGCGCAAGACCGTATTTTCATGGAACTGATCACACCCGCTGCAAGGCACTTGGGCGTCCTGTGGGAAAAAGACCTGTGTGATTTCAGCGATGTCACTTGTGGTTTGGCGCAGATGCACCAAGTGACACACCGCTTGGGTTATGGTTACCACGACGGTCCAAGGGTTGAAGGCGAAACACAGCGCGTGATGCTTTCCTGTGCACCTGGTTCACAGCACTTCTTAGGCTTGACCATCGTGGGTGACTTTTTCCGTCGCGCTGGTGCACAGGTGGTCATTGAAATTTCGTCCACCGAATCTGAATTGATGCGTGCCATTGCCAATGAATGGTTTGATGTCATTGGCATTTCTGTGGCCATTGAGACGCAATTACCGCAATTGCGCGATTTGATTGCGCACTTTAGGCAGAACTCAGGCAACCCTCACATCAAGGTGATGCTGGGCGGCCCCATCTTCACGCTCAAAGATTTGTCTGCAGACATGTTTGGTGCCGATGCCATCACCACTGACCCCATTGAGGCGGTCAATCTTTTGAACAGCTTTAAAGCATCCTAGATTCACAGATTTTAAAAATCAATTGAGCAGTTCCTGCGGGGTCTTCCTCGTGCGCCAAATGGCCTAAGTGGGCTTGCTCATACAGGCGCGCTTGTGGCATCAGTTTGCAAGCTTCGTGCGCCATGGAAGGCGGCACTGTTTGGTCTTGTGTGCCCACCAAAATGGCCACGTCATTTTTAATTTGCGACAAGGCACTGGACAGCGAGTTGAGTTGCCATGCGGCCATCATGTTGAGCACGCTGTGCACATGCCCTGAATGGCTGAAGACGCTTTGATACAGCGCCAAACCCTCTGCATCCAAATGCGAGCCTGTTTGTGAAATTGATTTTTCAATCATGGCAGGTTTGCTGGCCAGCTTGGCAGTGGCCCATGCAGAAATTGGATTGATGGCCGCCAACTTGGCCGCCGGTCTGAAAATCAAAGAGGGCAAGCCAGGTAAAGGTAGCCAAGCTGGGTTGAAACCAATCAACTGTGATTGAGACAGGGCGCGTTGCTGCAACAACATGTTGGCTGCAATGGCGGCACCAGCAGAGTGCCCACCTAGTATGGCAGGTGTCACATTCAATTGCAGCAACAAGGCTCTCAGCCCTTCACTCATGCCTTGCAAGGACAAGCTGCCCTCAGGGCCTCTGCTGGTAAATGCGTGACCGGGCAAGTCTGGCGCAATCACTTGAAAGTGCGTGCTCAGCAAAGGCATTAATTTGCGCCAACTGAAACTGCCAGAGCCCGTGCCGTGAAGCAACAGCAAGGCTGGCCCTTGCCCCATGATTTGCACATGCCACTGAATGCCACCCGCTTGAACAAATTGGCTGTGCGCCGCTAGCGGCCAATGATGCCGATGGTTAGCCCACTGCATGGTGGGGTACAAACTGTCAAACATGATTGCTAACTTAGGCAGCCAACTGCCTCAAATTGTCCATGGCATTGGCCACGCGCTGCGCTTGCACTTGCGGCATGGGCAAGTAACTGCCGCCCATGGTGTGCGCCAAGTTTTGTACTTGTGGATCAGGTTGAATGGAAGTGTCAATCCACAAAGATCGATGGCCTGTTTGACGCCATTGGGCACTCCATTGCAGGGCATCGGCCTGCGCTTGCGCTCTACCGCCCAAACCTTGCAAGGTCACGTTGGCGCGGCCATCGCTCAGCATCACCAAAATCGGTGTGACACCCTGTCGGTGCAGTTGCGCGGCTTGCTCGTACGCCATTTTCAAAGCCAATGCCAAGGGCGTTCCACCGCCGCCGGGCAAGCCCGACATCGCGCGTTTGGCGCGAACCAGCGAGCGGGTCATGGGCAGCAACAATTGGGCATGCGCACCGCGGAAGGCCACAATGCACACACTGTCTCGGCGTGCATACGATTGCTGCAGCAACAACTCAACCGCACCTTTGGCTTCGGCCAATCGTTGCAATGCTGCGGAACCCGAGGCATCTAAGGCCAATATCAAACAACTCGAGGTATTTTGTTGGTAGCGGTGAACATGAAAATCTTCTGAGCGAATGGCAACGCGGCCTTGTACCTTGGCGCCTCTTAATTTTTGTTTCGGTGCTGCAGCCCGCAAGGTGGCCAACACATGCAAGCGCGCATTGCCACCAGGTCTTCCAGGCCGAGGTGGCAGCGGCCTACCGCGTTGTGAACCTGTTTTGAACTGACCACTCCTGCCCGAGGTGTTGCCCTGACTACGGCCAGCCTGGGTCATGAGCGCGTCAAGCATGCCGGGTGGCAAACTGGCCAAGGCTGCCGCGACCATCATCTCTTGCAAGTCTTCGGCGGTCGGTTCAGAAGAAGGTGCTTCTGGCGGCGCGTCATCAGATTCTTGTTCTGAGCTTGGGGGCGGGTTCTGGTCTTCGGCGCTAGGTTCTGGTGGCTTTTCTTCTTTGGATTCAGCAACAGCCTCTTCTTGATTTTCTGAAGGCCATTGTGTCGCTCTGGGTGCCAACACACGGCGTGCTGCAAATTCCAAATCTTCGTCGTCAACTTCTGCGCGTAAATTCAATGCCGCATGACAACGGGCTACGCGCAAAGCCAAGCTGGGGATGCGCAATGAATCAATGCCCAAACTTTGAGCCGTGGCACACATGGCCGTAGCTTGATCATCGGTCCATTGAATTTGGGGCAGCAAGGCGTGCATCTGTTGCAAATGCGCTTCGCTGAATTGCACATGAATGGCTTGCGCTGCTGCGTCTAATGCATCCACATTCATGACTTGAATGTCGGAAGGTGCCAGATCTTTTAAATCCAGCCAAATGCCCAATCGCTCTTGCAGCGCTTTGCCAATGGGCGCATCGTCTTCTAGTGATTCATCCAAAGCGATCACCCCAAATTGCGTGCGGATGGGCGCAGTGTCTGTGTTCACATTCAAGGAAGGGATGGACTGTGTGTCCATGGCCTGCGTGATGGGCGCAACCAACGCACTGGGAAATCTCTCGGCCATGCTGATGCAAACCACACCCTGATGGGCTTGCTGTAACAAACCGCTTTGCATGTGTAGTCGTCCTGTTTGCAATGTGGCCGATAAATCGATGCCGCCTAACAAACGTTCATGGTCGATGCTGCCTGGCAACTTGATGGTGTGGAGGCTGCTGTTTTGCAATGCTTGAAGCCATCGCTCTCGAACAGGGCCAAAAGGTGCACGAAGCCAAATGCCGCCAAACCCATGCGGGTCAATTTGTAAAAGCTGCAAGGACGTGATGGCATCGTTCCATGCAGCGATCCCTTGCAATTGGTTTGGCATGGCCAAAGCCTACGCGCCCAAAATTTCTTGCAAGCACCTTTGTACGCGCTCGCCAGAATCTGTGTCGTCTAACGGGTTGCGCCGCAGGCGGTGACGCAAGGCCAAAGGGGCAATGGTTTGCAGGTGTTCGGGTTTGACCGCTTTACTGCCTTGCATGGCGGCCAGGGCGCGTGTCGCGCGCAGCAAGGTGAGCTCGGCGCGCAAGCCATCGGTGCCCAATTGCTGGCAGAGGCGGGCGCACAAGGTGAGCATCTCGTCGCTGACCACCACCGAGTCGAGTAGCTTTCTGGCTTTGACAATGCGCTTTTGCAGTTTGTCGCTTTCTTCTTGCCATTGGGCTTTGTAAGCGATCGGATCTTTGTCGAACGCATCACGGCGTTTGATGACTTCAACGCGCAGCGCGATATCTTGTGGCGTCCGCACTTGGACCGACAAACCAAACCGATCGAGCAGTTGGGGTCGCAGTTCGCCTTCTTCAGGATTGCCGCTGCCCACCAACACAAAGCGTGCAGGGTGCCTGATGCTGAGGCCTTC
>Ga0114979_10002000_pt1 | contig 13763 bp, 12 predicted proteins | sample S_140625_EF_Meta_FD_87315 | JGI IMG/M metagenome (GOLD analysis project Ga0114979, IMG submission 87315) | Freshwater microbial communities from Lake Simoncouche, Canada to study carbon cycling - S_140625_EF_MetaG | ecosystem: Environmental > Aquatic > Freshwater > Lake | place: Lake... | reverse complement strand
TCGGCTTCGGCTTCGGCTTCGGCTTCGGCTTCGGCTTCGGCTTCGGCTTCGGCTTCGGCTTCGACTTCGACTTCTTCTTCGGCTTCTTCTTCGACTTCTTCTTCGACTTCGGCTTCTTCTTCGGCTTCTTCTTCGGCTTCTTCTTCGGCTTCTTCTTCTTCTTCGGCTTCTTCTTCGGCTTCTTCTTCTTCTTCGGCTTCTCCTTCTTCTTCGGCTTCTCCTTCTTCTTCGGCTTCGACTTCCTCGATTTCATAAACAATATTGGGTTTGTCATTGTTTGGGCATTTTTCTAAAATGTCAATTTCTTCATCTATTGATACAACTAGGTTATTAGTTTCAATATCAGGTTCGATTTTTATGTATACACTATCACTATCAACAAATTCGACAGTTTGTTCAAATAATGGATTATTACTTTTTTTACATTGAGTATGACAACAACAACGAAATTCTGGTAATGAATAAATTAAATTAGACAATGCTTTATTTTTTTTTTGTAATCGTTTGTTTTTTTTCAATAATTCTTTTACAATTGGTAAATTCATAATAGCATTCATATTTTCTTCGTAAGAGTTCATTGTATTTTGAAAATTAATATAATAGATTTATCATATTAATACAACTCAAATTATAAATTCAATTTTTTGCTTCAATAAATCAAAAATGGATTTTTTTCCAATCATTTGGATACAAATCTATAGTATCATGATTCAAATTAGGTCCAAACCATTTATAAGGATAGCATACTATTTTATTGTTTTTACAATTAAAATAACTACCCCACCAACTAAAAGAACTATTTGCTATAATATTATCATTACAACAACTCATTAATAACATCTGTTGCCAGTCATCGATAACATCATCAGCTTTGACAAAATCCACATTTGGAAATTCTTTTGTTAGTATATTGATAATAGTTGAAACATCATCAATATCATCCTCTTCGCAAAAATAGAGAACGCGACACAATAGATTTTTACGACTTGATAAAATATGTAATAATGCATTTCTATAATATTCACAAGGTATTACAGGATGGAAATCTTGAATGTTTTTATAATCACCAATTCGAAAATGCATGCTGATAACATGTAGGTTTTTACCAAAATATTGAGAATGCAAATATTCCATGTTTTCTTGCTGTTTTTCCAAATTTATCAAAGAGAACAATTCGTTTTTATATGAATCAAAATACTTATAGCTTTGAAAGTATCCATATAGCAAAACATCATTTTTATTTTCTGGTATCTCAGAATATCGAAAATCATTTTCTTTGTAAACTGGTAGTGACATTAAAACGTTATTAGTATATATTTGGTCCATATATGTAGTATATTTTTTTAAATAAATCAAAAAAGTGTCCCAATATGTTTTTCTAGTAACACCGACATTTAATTCGGTAGAATATGGAAACATAACTTGAGAATAATTTGTTTTCATTCCATGCGCAATTGTTGTAAATATTTGAAATAGTTGATTCCCAAGACCACCCATTAAATAACAAGTAATGATTTGTGTTTTTGATGCCGAGCTCATTAATATATTATAATCATATCATTTTTATATACATTTCATAAATATTGACTTTTATTTTTTATAATTTGAAAAATAAAAGTCATCTAAGCTATTCCGAAACTCTCTTTCATAATACTTTTCTTACTAGGTCCCTTCTGCTTTTCACTTTGTCTTTTCACTTTGTAAACTCCTTGATTCGTCTGGCTTGATGCACTTGTGCTACCATACAAATTCATAATAAAATCATCATTATCTTCATGTAATTCTGGTAATATTCTGGTCATGGGTTTTTCAATAACCAACAACATATGTTCCGTTTTCAATAATTTTCTATACTCTTGTATACTCAAATTACCATAGAATTTATCCAATAAAAAATAAGGATTGGGTGCAGGTTTTATGTTTTTTTTGTATTCATAAATTTTACTATATATTTGATTTAATAAATGATATCGCTCAAATTTAGTAGAATCGTCCAAATTTTCTTTCATCAAAAATGCAACAGCACATTCTGGTCTACAAAATGAACCATAACCATATAATTGATTATCCATTTCATATTTTGGAATATAACATGAAGGATTATCGTATTCATATGTACACCAAAAACATGCGGATTTTTTGTCAGGATTCGTATTTTTATATAATTGCAATTTAATTTTCTTTAATTTTTGATTGATATCCTTTATATTGATATCGGGTTCATCATAAATTTCAACATCTTCTTCATTGTCTATAATTTTTGAATTACATGAAGTACATGAACTACATAATGCAGTGGAATTATTATTTTTTGTTTTTTCTAACTCATTGTATGCATCAGTGTCTGTGTTTTTCATTTGTACTTCATAATTCGAAAAAAAAGTTTCATTCGTTTGATTATAAGACATAATAACTGGTGGAACTAGAGGATTGTATACATGTGGGTCGGTTACAATTTGATTTTTAGCATTTTTGTATTCATTTAGGTCATGAATTGAACATTTCAAATGTAGAATAATATTTGCGATTGGTAAATCTGATATCAATTTATCAGGATGTTTCAATATTAATTTACCTCCTTTTGGTTTACGTCCTCTTTTTTTTGCTGTTGTATCAGTCAATTTACATTCTGATGGATTTTCTTCTATTGTTATTGTTATATTATGGTTTTCATCATTTGTGGTATTGATAATATTTGTTTCTAACGATTTCTTCTTACGTCCTCTCTTTTTTTTTTGTTCGACAATATCAGGTTCGCACATGGATTCTTCCATCTTAGTGATTATTGTAATCAATATGCTATTTTTTTTATATTGTTTATAAAAACCTTTATGACTAATATATGTATAGGCTGGTTGTTGTTTATAATTGCTTGATTAATCGCTTTATGGTTTACTTGTGATATTGTATTTATGGTAACAGTTACGACATAAAGGAACATAATTGTCTGAACCAATCACCACCTGTTCTGTTTCTTTTGTTATTCTATGTGAAAATATAGCTGGTTTTGAACAAGTATGACATTTTGATTGAAGTTTTGTCAATGAATCAGAAAGCGGAATCAAGTCTAACATATTTCCAAATTTATTACGTTTGAAATCGCCATCTAATCCACAAATATGAACGCGTCTGTTGTATTTATCTACTAATTGCACAACGACTTCATACAAATCTGGGAAAAACTGCCCTTCGTTGATTAAAATAGTATCTACAGTCAATAATTCGTTTAATATGTCTGATAAATTATCCGCAAAAATACATGGAATTGTAATTTTATCGTGAGTAGAAAGCATGGTATCATGATATCGTTTATCTGCTGAATAATTGATAGCTAATACACTGATTCCGTTGATATTATAAGCATTATATAAATCGACTAAATGAGTTGTTTTGCCAGAGAACATGGGTCCTAAAATAATTTCTAAAAATCCGTTGTGGTTTTCCATTTTGTGTTATAAATTGTCTTTATAAATAGAGTGCGATATTGTATTTTGATTTATTTATCTCAGTGATTTTATATTCAATTTTTCAAAAACTTACATAAATACTAAATGATATATTATGCAATGATATCAACTAGCCAAACACAAAAAAATCAAAATGTACCATGGGTTGAAAAATACAGACCAACGCAGTTCGATGATATTGTTTTGGACCCTATAAATCGCAAAATATTCGAAAATATCCTGGATAAAAACTATTTCCCGAATCTGCTTTTTTATGGCCCACCAGGCACGGGTAAAACTACCACAATAATAAATCTAATCAACGAATATCAGCAAAAATATAATCAAGTAAATAAGGGTTCGATTATTCATTTGAACGCGTCAGATGAGCGTGGAATTGATATAATTCGGAATCAAATATATCAATTTGTAAAATCCAAGAATTTTTTTGAGAAAGGATTGAAATTTGTTATTTTGGATGAGGTGGATTATATGACAAAGAATGCGCAGCAGGCATTGAAATATTTATTACAGTCGTCCTGCTACAATGTGCGTTTTTGTTTGATTTGTAATTATATAAGTAAAATCGATGACTCCTTGAAAAATGAGTTTATATGTATTCGTTTCAATCAATTACCAAAACAGGATATTTTCAAATTCATCAAGCAAATATCTGAAAATGAGAATTTGGTGCTCAATGACAACGTAATTGATATGATTCAAAAATTATATAATTCGGATATTCGAAGCATGATTAATTTTATTCAATTGAATCAAAATATCAATCAGTGGGAAAGCAATATCATAACAGATGAAATTTTCGAAAAAATACATGGCCTTTTGGTGGAGAAGTCTGCAAAAACTGACGATATTTTTGAATATATAAACAATATAAGTATTCAATACAATACAGATAAAAAGACGATCATCAAAAATTATTTTAATTATATAATTCGTAATAAAAAGACGATTGTTAACAACGAGTTTTTGAAACTAGTCGAAGGTTCAATGCATGTCACCGATTCAAACATTCAACATGTTTTGACTTTTTTTATAGTTGGGTTAAGGGATTTTTATTTATCAAATACAAAAAATTGAAACAATATAAAGAAACACTATCTTCTTTATATAGTTAAAAAATGTCACAAATCGACGATGAATGGTTACAATTTATATCATCACAAACCACTAATAATTTCGGTATTGTATCTATCAATCAAAAAAACACACAAAAACCGATACCAGAACCCTCCCCCACACCCGAACAAAATCCTACAAATCCTATACAATCCAATATCCCCATCTGTGAAGACCTATATATTTCCACAAAAACAAAGGTATTATTTCTAAACCAACCCATAGATATCGCTAATATCTTTTGGAAAATACCCGTAATCGAATATTGGAACCCGATAAATGGTGTCGTAAAAAAACAAATGAAAATCGTTTCCAAATCCAAAGAAGAATTCGAAGAATATCAAAAAAAACTAGAAAATATACCCTATTACACTGAAAATATCATAAAACAAATCGATAACCCAACTGCACGTAGAATTCGTTTCAAAGATGAACGTAAAATAACCATAGGAATATCAAAAAAAGATATCATGAATTGCCGTGGTAAAATCAAAAATGCATTTTATAATTGTTTCGCTATTATTTTACGTTTCAAATACGAAGAAGCATTCCGTGAAATTCACGTAAAAGTGTTCAATACAGGTAAATTGGAAATTCCTGGCATATTGAATTCAAACTTATTGGATGTAGTAAAAGTGATGGTCTTGAATCTAATCCAACCAAACGTCGAAACAAACCTGGATTTCATAGAAACAGATACAGAAGAAAATGTTTTAATAAATTCAAATTTCAATTGTGGTTATTTTATCAATCGTGATAAACTACATTGCATTCTAAGGACCAAATATCGCATCGAAACAGCATATGACCCATGTAGTTATCCGGGCGTAAAATGTAAATTTTATTTCAATAATGAAAGTGGTTTCGATGAAACCGCACAAAATGGACAAATTTTACAGGAAGACCGTGCCATGAAAATGAGTGAATTGGGCGATAACAAAAAATACACGGAGATTTCGTTTATGATATTCAGAACAGGAAGTGTATTGATTGTGGGAAACTGTACAGAACGCATTCTAAAATTTGTATTTGGATTCATCAAAAAAATATTAGCAGCGGAATATGAAAATATCCATGTTTTGACAGAGGAACCAGTAAACAAAAATAAAAAGGTCAAATTACGTAAGAAGACGATAACAATGACTACTAGTAATACGACAAATATCTGATAATATAATATTGTAAAATATATAAAGTTTTGTTGTTGTTTATACAATATGAAACTGATTCAATATGCTATTATAATGCCAATAATACGTGCATCATTGATTACTCCAAAAAAGTTATGTAAAGATTGTAAATTTTTTATTGCAAATGAAAAACGATGTATGAAATTTGGACACACAAATCTAGTTACTGGTGAACAAGATTATGATTATGCTTCATCCACAAGAGACAATAATAATAAATGTGGTGAAGATGCAAAATACTTCGAAGAAAATACCATAAAATTCTTGACAATTCCTTATTATTTTACACTTACATATTGGTATATTTTTCCAGTAATTTTGAGTTATGGTGCTTGGATATACGTGATTATACATACTAATAAATAAAAACGATTCTCATTCAAAAACCCATTTCACCAATCCCTTTATATTATTGTCGTTGATTTTTTCTTCAAATTCATATTTTTGAATATAAAATTTCAAACTCCAATCATTTAATTCTGCGTCACAAATAGCTTTCCGTTTTTTTTTATTCAAATCAATAATCTCTTTCAACATCATTACGTATTCAGGTTGTTTTAATGACGTTCGCTTTTGTATTATTTCCATAAAAATAATAATCTGGTTGTTATCAAAACATTTTTTGATAAAAATATCAAAATACTGGTTACAAAGGTCTTTTTTATTATAAAACGATATATGAGTGTTTTCCCAATAAAAAAATAGATTCATAATTTTCGAAAGTTTTCTCAACATATTTTGTAAATTTTCATCGTCAATAATCATAATCTCACCGGTGGACGTTATTATATTAGTCATAGTACCAAAAGCATCTTGACCTTCACCATTATACAAATCAAAAATCGTTTTTTTATAAACAAACAAAATGGCATCCATTTGATTCAAATTTTGGTGTAGATTCGATGAATAAACCTGTTCCATATATTCTAAATAATAATAATAGGTTTTTTTAGAATAATAGCATACTTTTTCAATATTTTTTGTTTTTATTAAGATATATTCGAAAACGCGATGAATTGTGTTCATCCCGATGTACATAATTGTTACAAGATTATCACCATGTTTAGATTCATCAATGATAGAAACAAATTCTTTGAATATACTCGTATATGTATCAATAATTTTATCTAGAATTAACGCCATTGATTTTTTAGAAATAGATGGAGGCATTATAAAGACACTTATAAAGACACTTATATAATCATCATATTATAATATATAATAATATTGTTGAATTTCTGAATATACAGAATATTTAGGAGAAACAATTAAATTAATTGTATGTTTAATGATATAAAGTAAAATCTAAGATATAATTTATATTTAAATAATAATGAGTGCATTCGTACCTCCAGCCACACCCAATACTACTACTCCTACTGTAACTGTTGGTCAAAATCAACCTGGGTATCGTTTACCTGAAAACAACACTCTTCAACATGCTGCTAAATTAGCTATCGTTGAAGACAAACCAATAATGTTAGATTACTGGACTAGTTCTCTTGATAAGTCTGTTTTAATTGGTGTAAAAGAAAACCAAGAAAAACTACTTGTAAAGAGTGAAGAAGAATATACAAGTCCAATTTCCAAGATTTACAAAGTTGGAAAGGAATATATTATTGTCACTGAAAATTCGATTTATTTAGTTGATGTCGAAATCCCAACCAAGAGAATTAGTGCTTAGATACGAATCCGTTTTATAAATTATCATAAATAATTTATAAAAACAAAAATACATAAAAATAGTTTATGAACGTTTATGAACCACCTTTATCAACTATATATAGCAGAAACCACGCGACTATCGGAGGGTCTAGCATAAGAACTATATTGATAATCAAACACCGAAAAACAGCGAATCAAAAAACGGTCTTTTCCATCGTACTTCGGTTTGAATGGTGACCTACCATGAACTGCGTGTTGATTATCTATAATAAAAATTTCACCTGGCTTCAAATTATGTTTTCTTCTGTATCGATAATATATATCCACAATTTTTTCAACTAACTGTTGTGCCTCTTCGTTAATTCCAAACATTAAGTCTTGGTCAAAAACCAAATTGTATCGATTATTCGAACTATAGTCGATATTAAAAATTGGAAATGGTCCACGAATATCACCATCTGCAAATTCATGACCATCTATCTTGAACGATAAATCAACACCTGTCTTCCAAAAAGGTTGTTTTAATAACTCGATTTCTTCATGTGAAAGATTATCAATAATAGTTTCAATCGGCAACGTATAGGTTATCGCATTTAAGTCACCCCTCAAACAAGCTAAACTCAAAATATCTGGTCGTAATTTAGAAAATGCTTGCTCAGTATGGATTTCTAATTCGGTGCCACTCCCTAAACTAGTCTGTTCCATTTTCATTTTTTTTGTAGGAACAATATCTTGAAATATACATCCATATCCTTCTGCTTCATAAGCAATAATGTCACTTATAAAACTCAAAATAATAGCTTGTATTTTTGCTAAAATGGTTGTTTCACCTATTTTGAATGTATTATTGGATGGTGTGTCTGGAATATTCTCGTCGATATTTATACCACTTATCAGTAAAAATCCATCTTCATTTCCGTTCTCTACAAAATTTATTAGTTCGATTTGTACTCGGATAGGAAGTTTCTTTGATAATTCTTTTGTTTGATTACAAAATGCATCTGGAGTTTTCGATGGACATGCTTCTATTTTTGATGCCAATGTTTTCAATATATCTAATTCATCTTCACTGATTAGAACCATGGTTTTTATATATTGTTTACAAAATATTATTCAGAGCTTCAACTTGTTCTTGTGTCAATAAATCTGGAAATAATATTTCAAATTCGATAACCATATTTCCAATATTGTCTTCGCGATGCATTCCTAAACTAGGTACTACTTTTTTGAAATTTGGTTTAATAACCGCTGGATTATTATTGTTATTCAAACATAATTTTTTACCGTTCAAATGATTTATTTCGAAAGAAAATCCACATAATGCCTCTTTCAAAGTTATTTTTTGATTGAATATCAAATCTAATCCGCTGCGTTTGAAAGGTGTGTCGTTTATTACTCGAAAAGTAATTCGCACTTCACCTTTTCTATCATTGATAATATTCCCTCTTTCATGTAGTGTTACTGTTTCATTGTCATCAATTCCCTTTGGAACATTGATATAAACAGTTTCAAATTCCATACGTTTTGTGTTGTTATTAATAACGGTTCGTTCTATTTCAACTGGCAAAGAACAACCTGAATAACTTTGTTCGATGGTAATTTGTAAATTTTTATGTAGAGGTTCTGGTCTTCCGCCCATAGTATGGAAAAATTCCGCATGGAAATTGCCAGGGTTACCACCATGAAAAATACGTATTTCAGGTCCACCAGGTCCACCGAAACCTTGCATCCCTCCACCAAACATCATATTGAAAATATTATTGATGTCATTCATTTCATTCATCGAATTCATATGAGTGAATGGCATTCCACCAGGAAAGCCACCAGGAAAGCCACCAGGAAAGCCACCAGGAAAGCCACCAGGAAAGCCACCACCGAATTGTAATTCCATGTCGTATTGTTTACGCGCATTTTTGTCACTCAGAACTTCGTATGCTTCATTTACTTTTTGGATCATTTCTTTGGCTTCTTCGGTGGAATTTCTATCTGGATGATATTTCAATGATAACTTACGATAAGATTTCTTTATTTCCATTTCTCCTGCATCCTGAGATACACCAAGAACTTCATAATGATTGGACATTCAAATATATATACTAATGAGCATTTTTATATATTATTTTTTCACATAATATACAAAAATGATTTTTCAACTTATATAGAGAGAATTGAATTTATATATTATAATCATTATTAATGGATAATAATTTTGAAAAATTTACGTTCTCTTCATTGAATATTGATGAACAAATTGATTTGTTAGAAACTCAATATGAAAGTTTTATGGAACCATCCATATTGAATTCATTTGACCACATATTGAATTATTCTACTGATTACAAATTGAATGAAAAATCATTGAAATTAGGCGATTTAGTTATTGAAAAATTAAATCCTTACTGTTTCAATAAACTAAGTGAGCATTTGTTTGAAGGCATGAAATCAATGAAATGGCAAATAAAACAATTTTCTTTAATTTTATTAGCAAAATTTGCGACTTATTGCCCACAAGTTACTGCTCAAAATATGCCAGATATTATTTTAAATTTAATCACAATTAGCAGCGACCCTAAAAAAGAAATAAAAACACAAACACTCGCTACATTTAATGCTGTCTGTAATTCTATCGAAAATGTTGATATTAAACATCTTATTCCTATTGTTATTTCAGCATATATGAATCCTTCACAAGAAATTCAAAAAGCGTTAGATGCCCTAGTATCTACACCTTTTGTCAATGATATTGATATTCCTACTTTGGGATTTCTGGTTCCATTGTTAACAAAATCTATGCGTGAGCGTAAAATGATTTATCAGCGTCGTGCAGCTGTTGTCATTGAAACATTGGTTAAATTATTAAAAAATCCGGTTTATGCTAAGATTTTTTATCCCATTTTAGAACCAGTTTTGACAAAAGGTTATGACGAAATTGCTGAAGTAGAGATTCGTAATGTATGTTTAAATTCAAAAACAGTATTAACAAATGTATATAATCAAGGTATTAATAAATCTCTTGAAAGTTTTACGATTGATAATTGTAAACAAACTTATTTTCAATTTATTGATGAATCTGCTCGTATTTTTTTAGTAGACCATTCAATCAATCTAACTTGGAATTTAGTTAAAAATGAAATAAAAAATGATGATATTTGGATTCAATGCATGGAACCTTATTTAAAATATGTTATTGTAGACCAAAACGAAAGATGCGAAACTATCAATAAAATAAAAGAAATTATTATTAATTCTATTACAGTTGAAGAATACAATCCAGAAGATGATGAAGAAAATTTATGTGATTGTGTTTTTTCATTAGCCTATGGTACTCGTGTTCTTTTACACCAAACTCCATTCAAAGTAAAAATTGGTAGAAAATATGGTTTAGTAGGTCCGAATGGTGCTGGTAAATCTACTTTAATGAAAGCCATTGCTAATAAAAATTTACAAGAATTTCCTGAAGAATTAAAAAGTGTCTATGTTGAACATGATATTCAAGGTAATAATTCAGACACAAGCGTTCTCGAATATGTAGCAAAAGATGAAAAGGTAGTTGAAAATGGTATTACCAATGACCAAATTATCGAAGGGTTGAAAACCGTTGGGTTTGAAGATAATATGATTCATGGACCAGTAACTGCATTATCTGGGGGGTGGCGTATGAAATTAGCATTGACACGTGCTATGTTATTAAACCCTGATATGTTACTTCTTGATGAACCTACAAATCACTTGGACCAGTTTGCAATTAAATGGTTGGTTGATTATTTAAAAAGTTTAACAAGAACTACTTGTTTGATTGTTTCACATGATACACGCTTTTTGGATGCAGTTTGTACAAACATTACTCACTATGAGAATTCAAAACTGAAGTTTTATCGTGGCAATTTATCCGATTTTGTTAAACAAAAGCCTGAAGCGAAACAATATTATGAATTGACAAATGTGAATGTTTCATTTAATTTCCCTGAGCCGGGACCTCTTGAAGGTGTTAAATCGCTGACTAAATCGGTTTTAAAAATGAAAAATTGTTTTTTTCAATATCCTACTGCTCTTAAACCACAATTGATTGATGTTAATATTCAGGTATCAATGGCTTCCAGAGTAGCTATTGTAGGTGTGAATGGTGCTGGTAAATCTACTCTTATTAAGATTTTAGTAGGCGAATTAGAACCAAACAAAGGAATTATTGAAAGACACCCGAATGTCCGTGTTGCATATGTTGCACAACATGCATTTCACCATATTGAAAATCATTTGGATAAAACACCAGTTGAATATATTATGTGGCGTTACCGTGCTGGTTATGATAAAGAACAAACAAGTAAAGATAGTTTAACTTTAAGTGAAGAAGAATTACAAGCTATTAAACAAAAGGCAAAAGAAAACAAATATTTAGTTATTGCTGAAATATTAAGCAGGCGAACAGGTAAACGTGAAAACGAATATGAATGTAAATCAGAAAGTGAAATTACTCAATGGTTTACAAAAAGTGAATTAACACAAATGGGTTATGAAAAGATGGTAAAAGAATTTGACGAAAAATTAGCAATGGAAAATATGTTAGGACAGCGTAAGTTAACTACAGGTGAAATTCAAAAACATTTGGATAATTTTGGTTTAGAACCACAATTTGCTCAACATAGTAAGATTGGTATGTTATCAGGTGGCCAAAAAGTCAAAATTGTATTGGGTGCTTGCATGTGGAATTTACCTCATGTTGTTATTTTGGATGAACCTACTAACTTTTTGGATAGAGATTCATTAGGTGCTTTAACTGGTGCTATCAAAACATTCAAAGGTGGTCTGTTATTGATTTCGCATAATGAAGAATTTTATAAGGAAATTTGTCCTGAAAAATGGCTATTAGATTCTGGAAATTTGAGTGTGTTTGGTTCGGAATGGATGGAAGAAGTTGAAAAGGCTAGGAAAAAGGCAGAAAAAGAAAATTCAAAAAAATTAACTTTTGACCAAGAAGAAGAAAAGTTTGATTCTCTTGGAAATAAAATAGAAGTCGTTAAGGAAAAAAAGGAATTATCGAGAGGTGATAAAAAGGCATTATTGAAAAAGAAAAAGGATATGGAAAAACAAGGTTTGGATACATATGAAATTGATAAATTATTAGGTTTGGAGGAATAGATTGTTATTTTTTTTATATAATTAAAATTAAAATTATATAAAAATAGGCCTGTAAAAATGGGTTAAAGGTATAATATCAATAATAATATCATAAAAAATGTCGAAAATAGTATCTATCAATAGTGACCCGACTTCTACATTTATAACAAAATACAAACCCTATTTTATCGAAGATTTTTGCATGGATAACAAATTATTATCTGTATTGAAAACTCTAATAGAAATCGATTATTTGAATATTTTGTTTATAGGTAATCCTAGTTCTGGAAAAACAACTATTTTATATGCACTCATAAGAGAATATTATGGTTTATCCAAGCACGATAATATACCTGAAAATAATATATTGTTTATTAATAATTTGAAGGAGCAAGGAATACAATATTTCCGTAATGAAATGAAGACGTTTTGTCAATCTCATAGTTCAATTTATGGTAAAAAAAAATTATTGATTATCGACGACATTGATAATATTAATGAACAAAGTCAGCAAGTATTTCGTAATTATATCGATAAATACAAACATAATATTCATTTTATTTCTGTTTGTTCGAACATCCAAAAAGTAATTGAAAGTATCCAATCGAGAGTTCATATCATACAAATACCACAATCATCGAAATCACAAATAGAAACAATTATGAATAAAATCATTGATAATGAAAATATTGTCATTGACAAGAGTGCAACGGATTATTTATTGATGATGTCTGGGAGTTCTATACGTATTCTTATCAATTATTTGGAAAAAATGTATATATTGGGAGAACCTATCGATATTGAATTATGTAAAAAATTATGTTCGAATATTTCTTTTCAGAATTTTGAGAATTATATTGATAAAATAAAAACCCATGATTTGTCTGGCGCTATCGAAATTTTATATAGTATATATGATTATGGATATTCAGTAATTGATATTTTGGATTATTTCTTTACGTTTATAAAAATAACAACAATAATAGACGAAGAAACAAAATACAAAATTATACCGATTTTATGTAAATATATTACTGTTTTTCATAATCTTCATGAAGATTGTATTGAATTGGCACTTTTTTCAAATAATCTGTACAAGATATTAGTTATTTGAATATTTGAATATTTGAATATTATAATTGTGAATGCTTTAGTGTTTTTTCAAATTCAAACCTTTTATATTATTTATCTCTAATAAGAGTTTCCATTT
>Ga0114979_10001997_pt1 | contig 13765 bp, 15 predicted proteins | sample S_140625_EF_Meta_FD_87315 | JGI IMG/M metagenome (GOLD analysis project Ga0114979, IMG submission 87315) | Freshwater microbial communities from Lake Simoncouche, Canada to study carbon cycling - S_140625_EF_MetaG | ecosystem: Environmental > Aquatic > Freshwater > Lake | place: Lake... | reverse complement strand
GCACTGATGTTCAAGATCCTCCCAAATCCACGCTGAATCATTCCTGGCAAAATCGATCGAATCATCAAATACGGTCCCCGCACATTAGTGGCCATAATCTTGTCCCACTCCTCAACCGGAAGATCCTGCACCGCTTTCAATCCAGTAATGATCCCTGCGTTGTTGATCAAAACATCGATCGGCCCAACCTTCTCTGCCATCTTCACCCCTTTCTCTACCGATTTTAGATCCGTAACATCTATTTCCATCGCCGTTCCCAACCCTCCGGCCTTCGTCACCTCTTCGGCTGTTTGCTGAATCTTATCCTTTCTCCTGCCCGCACAAATCACCTTCGCTCCTGCCTGCCCAGCAGTAATTGCCAGCGCTTTTCCGAGGCCTGAACCTGCCCCAGTAATCAGTACAACCTTATCTTTTAAATTCATAGTTAGGTAGGGCGCGATTTATATATCGCACCGGGATTGAAACCTACTCACTTTTCTGCTCCCCGCCACTTACAGGAACAACCGCGTTTGTTTCAGAGGTTGGTTGTGGAGGAGTGACAGCAACTCGAGGATACGGCCACAAGATAAACTCACTTCGGTCAAACCACGGTCCGGAGGGCATCATCAGAGCCGATCCCACCCACTCCGCCCCTATTTTTGATCGAACTGGAAAATAACCCGTTGCCCCAAGTAAGGCCGATTGTTGTGGCCCCGCCAACAAAAACTCCAAAAAACGAAATGCCGCCTCTTTTTTTGATGACTCCTCCCTTACCCCCATCACTTCAAAATCCACAATCGTACCCGCAGGGAGCGCAGACCAACGGATCAGACCCCCTCCCGCCTGCGGATCTAAGACTAGCCTCCAAGCAGGAAGATAACTCAGCTGCACACTCCCATTCTTTAATCCGTCCCAACACTCCTGCTCCGAAGCCAACTTGCCGCTTAAGGTGGCTTCGATCTGCTGTCGTGCCATCTGCTGGGTTGTCTCCCCGCCGAGATTGATCGGTTTACCCTGCGACTTAAGCCAGATTGCACCCATCAGATCTGGATCGCTTGGAAAGAGAGACTGGGGCTCACCAGCCCAACGCGCGGGAGCAGCCAAAGCCACCTTGTGAGGAGTTCCAGGCGCCACTTTTTTCATAAAAAACCATGGGCTAATTCTCCAAGGGCGACTTTGTACACCCGTGGGGTCGAAAGCTTGTCCTTGGAATACAGGATTGATTCCTTCTAGGGGCACCCGTCCTGTAAGATCAGCCCAAGAAAATATCTGGCTCAAAGGCTGGAAAGTCCGTGCCTTGATCAAGTACACATCTCCATCTGACGGCCACGATCCGTCTGAACCCCTTTCTAAAACCCGCAAATCTATCTTTGGGTTTCCCAGCCCACTCGAAAAGGTATCCAGCCACAATGTAGGAATCGCAGGTCCCTCCTGATAAACCACCAGTTTGGATGGAAGTTGAAAAAGGGACGGGGCAGACGGTGCAGCCAACCTTTCCGGCTCAACCCCACCCGTTCCGAATTTCTGCCCCAGCCCAAACCCCAAGGCCAAGGCCAGTAGAAGCCCTACCCCAACTATCCCTGGGGCGCGGGAATCTGGTTTGTTTTCTATAGAATCCACGCCTCTACCTTCTCCCAAAAGCCCACTGCAGGAAAGTCGCAAGGTTGTCCTTTGGCTCTTCGCTGGGCATAAAGGGGCTGTGCCACAAGCCGACCAAAAGATTCTCCTTTGGATGGATCAGCTCCGCCGGATGCGCGAGATGCAGTACGCCTACCACAAAAAGTTCTTCCACAGCCTCTACCTATTTCTTGTTCTCGTGATTGGCTGCCTTCTTTGGGACAGTCCTGTGTCGCTGGCCCTTGTTCCCCTGCTCGTCATCACCGCTGGAACCCAGTCCTGTTTCTATCTCCACTTTGTCGACTTCGCTCGCATCCACGCTCGCTTTGTAGAGGGTCATTTGAACAAGGCCTTGGGGAAAGGCATGCTAGTCGGGTCCGAAATCGAGGATCTCTACTTCTACCCTATCGATGCTCCCAAGATCGGCGGTTTTGTTCCGTCGACCCCTCTCCGCTTCTTTAGCTTCTTCACTTTCCACTGGGTTGTGCTCTGGCTCGGTCTTGCGGCTTTTGCCCTCTGGCGCCTTCTCCCCACGATGGGCCCTTGTGGCGAGCACTACCTGGGCATCCTCGGTCTCTGGGCCACTTTGAACTTCATCTACCTCGCCTGGTTTTTTTATAAGGCTCGGGATCGTCACGCGATGGCCTCTTTTCTGAAAAAGAGTTCATAATTATTTATGTCGGCTTGCGACATCTCCATCGTAACACCGGTTTTTAATTCGATCCGATGGATCGAACTGTGCGTTCGCTCAGTCAGGCATGCCCTGCAGGGCCAAAGCTATGAACATATTGTCGTGGATGGAGGCAGCACCGACGGCACGCTGGAGTATCTCAAGCAACAGCAGAACATCCGGTTGATCCTTGGTCCTGACAAAGGAATGTACGACGCCCTGAACAAAGGCATGGCTGCCGCACGAGGTCGTGTGCTTGGACACTTAAATGCTGACGAGCAGTACGAGCGAGCGGGCCTGGCCCACGCCCTGAAGAAACTTCAGAGAACCGGAGCCGATGCTGTTTTTAGCCCCACCATAATGCTCGATGAGCATCTGAACTTTCTTTATCTATTTAACCAGATCACAGTTCCTCGACCCATCGATGCCGATTGGCACATGCCTGTCCAAACCTGCTCGTTCCTATTTCGTCGTCAAATCTGGGAACGTTGCCCCTACCCCTCCGAATATCGCGTCGTCGGGGATCACGTCTGGTTCCGCAAACAAATGAAGCTCGGCTTGAGCCTTGTTTCCATTCGCAAGCCCATCGGCATCTTTACCTGGCACCAGGATGACATCGCCAAACGCCTCGGTTCTCACAGCGAAAATGCGCTGCGTGATGTAAACCGAAAAGCCCTCCGCCTGCGCGCCGCCAAAGCATGGTTCCGGATTAAGCACATCCTGGAAGGTGGCCTCATTCCCCCTTGCAAACTCCGCTTTGAGCTCTTTACCGACGAGTCCCTAAGCAAGCCCCAGCTTTTCTCATTTCCCCGCTTGGGGCTTTGATTCGCCCGCACCCTTTTGGGGGAGGAGGATTCCTCCTTCGGGGCGCAGGAGGTTATCCGCTACTAATCGATGCCCCTCCTCGTTCCAATGAGCGTCATTTTTCCAATAGTACTTTTGGATCACCTGTTCTGCGGGTTCTTGATTCACAAAAACAGGAAACAGGCTGATAAATTGTACTCCATTTCCCTTGGCCCAACTATCCCACTCTGTCTCCGCCCGCGATGGTTTACTGCCTGCCTTCACCTGCTGAGGCCATGGATACACCACCAAGGTCAATGGCACATGGCGGGCCTTAAGATCCAAGGCCAGCCGGGTCATTTCTGCCTTTATCTTGACTAGGCCTTTGTCCACCAAATCTTGGTACGGACCCTGGTAATCGGGCCAATTATAAGCCCAATCAGGGATGGCATCGTATTCCGTGACCCCAGTGGAGCTGGCGTGACGCCGCCACTGCAGACGAACATTTCGAACAATCGCACCAAGGATCACAAAGTTTTTTTCCACATGGTTTTCCAACCATCCGCAGACCTCATCCGCGCGACGAAGCCGCCCTGCCTTATCATGAAATGGTCCGTAAGGAATCTCCCGCACCTTGCCCTCGCGATCCTCTTCATAATAAAAGATGTCTTTGAGATCGGAGATATCCAGACACAGAACCACCCTGTCGACCCGAAGCCCCTTCTCTCCAAGAAGTTGCCGGAGCTTTATGCGTTCAGTGATGGGACAATAAGATGCCACCCCAGCGTTCAGAACCTCAATGTTCTGGGATTTCAGCTCCTCAGCCACCCGGCCGACAAAAGTCTTATCCCAGGGAATGGGTCCTCCCTCGGTGAAGGAATCCCCGATAAAAAGAATCCGCGGATGGTCTGTCTCCATTGAAACTTCCCTGATTTTTTCATCCCTCAACCCCAAAGAGTTACTAAAATACTTCGCGGAATAAGGCCCGTAAGTGTCCACACCCTCTGAGTTTGGCTTGATCCCGTGATGAAAATTCTCGTCCGCCTGCCGCAAGGGATGCGTGTCCAGAAAAGGTTTCTTCCAAACTTTTAAATAAATTTGCCTTATACCGAAATCAAGACTTACAGCCAAAACCACCCCGACGAACAAAGCCAGAATGGGAAAGAATCTTTTTTGACCTTTCATTTGCTAGGATGAAGCGGTGGACAAGAGACCGCACTGCTTGAGAAAATCCAACAGCCTCCGAGCCACGAGCTGGCAACCTTGCTCACACCAATGAGAATCTTCATCCGCCAGAACATACTCTCGTATCTCTTTTCGAACAGAGAGAAAATCGGGGTAAAGGTTTAGGAAGGGCACTTGACGAGACTCGCACCACTTCTGCCAGAAAATAGTGTGTCGATCCTCGGCATATCCTCTTTTCACCTGTTGCAGCCACGGGTACACCACCACCGCTAGGCCTGCCCCCTGCCCGCGACAAAGACTCGCCACCTCGTCCATGGCTTCGCACTGTTTCTTCAAAGATTTTTGAATCCATGGCTCAAGCGGTCCTTGGTATGCAGGCCAATCGGCGTAATCCCATTCCATGGTCCCACCGGGGCACCCGATCTCCTGATAAGCAATCCTTAGATTTCGGACTATGGCACCCAGAACAACAAAGTTCTTTTCAACGGATCGGACCAGTAACCGGCGAAATTTCTGATCCGCAGCCATATTTATTTTCCGAAAGGATGCAAATTCCTCACTGCTGTTCTTCTGATAATTCCCAGTCTGGTCCTTGATATAGCAAAGTTCATTTTCGAGATCGGAAATATCGATGAAGGCAACCAATAGATCAAATCGCAGCTGCTGCCGATCCACCCAAACCCTAAGGCGATCTCGCATCAGGGATGGGCAATAAGAGGCAACCCCTCCGTTTAAAACTTCAGCTCCTGAAATCATAGGTCTCAGTTGACCCGCCACCGTTTTCTCAAAAGGCAGCCCCACCCCGTCAACGTAGGAATCCCCCATCAGAAGAATTCTTTTCTCTTTCACCTCCATAGAAATATTCCGCACGGCTTGGTCCCGCATGCCCATGGAATTGATGAAATACTGGGCTTGGAAAGGGCCATACTGTTCCACTCCCCAAGTGCAAGGAACAAACCCGTGATGGAACTCTTTGGAATAAAAACGATGCGCGGGAGATGAATCCGACTGGGAGGGCTCCGCCTTGGGGGTCTTTAGAGCGTTCCCAATCTGCTTGAGGGAATAATCCAACGCGAGAATGACGCCCAACATCAAAAGGCCAGTTGCGGTAAAGAGCTTAAGACGAGGCGCGCGGATCAAGTCTACCTCCTAAGGCATAGGCGCTATCTTAGAATAAGGTGTAAATGAACGGTGCCGCCCCCGTCCCGCCTGCCAAAAGAAGGGCGCCCATTAGGAGAAATGCCAAGAGAATGGGCAGAAGCCACCACTTCTTATTTTCCTTAAGAAAAATCCAGAATTCAGCAAAGAATCCTCCGCTGTCCTTCGCGGCCTGTTCTTCGAAATTAGATGATCTCTTTTGGTTCATTAACTTTGCCGAAGATAACTAGCCGGATCCGTTTTGCCAGTCGGACTTTTCCAAAGAGAATTGCCCAACGGGGCATTGATCTGCAAAGGGTCGTGCCCTGTGAGCCGTAAAATTATCCCTATGGGCGTCACAATGCCGTAAAAGATTAGCCCCAAAAGGACATGCGAAACCACCCATCCGATCGGATAGGTCAGAAGAATCAGGCCGACAAATATGGGCCGGATGATTGGGGGGAAGACCAGACCAAGAATGGAGATAACACCTGCAACGATCCAACCCATCTCGACGTCATGCCAATGACCCGTCTTTCGGGCAATTGACCAGCCCACCAAAGCGCAGAAGGCCGGAAACCAGATGCCGGCAAACTGCCTCAGCTGTTTTCGCTCGGGATTCCACTGAATGCTTATCACTTGGATGCTCCCATGATGAAATAATTGTGATTCATGTTTGATGAAGAGAAAGGCATAGGACTCAACTAATCCAATTCAAAGCCTTTCAAATAGGCAGCGCGGGCGGAAGTGCTGGAGGCTTCGTTCTCTTCCTTGAGCAGAAGAAAGTTTCCAATTACGAGGGCGTCCATGTCGGTATTCAGGAAACAGCGGTAGGCCTCCTCTGCGGTGCACACAATGGGTTCCCCCCTCACATTAAAACTCGTGTTAATGAAGACCGGAGATCCTGTCTTTCTTTCAAATGCCTCCAAGAGCTTCCGATACCGTGTTCCCAACCCTACCGTCTGCATTCGAGCCGAATAATCCACATGCGTGATGGCCGGCAGGCTGGATCTTTTCTCCTTCACCCGATCCAATCCTGTCTTTCCATTGCCTTTGGAATTCTCCCTGTGTTTCTCCAAGACCGGCGCGACCACCAACATGTAAGGACTGCGATGTTTTGGGTCGATTTGGAACCATTCAGCCGCCCTCTCTTCCATCACGGAGGGCGCAAAGGGACGAAAAGACTCCCGAAACTTGATCTTTACATTCATCTGCGTCTGCATCTTTTCACTTCGGGCATCCCCTAAAATGCTTCTGGCCCCCAAAGCCCGCGGTCCAAACTCCATTCTTCCATTCACCCATCCCACCACTTTCTCAGATGCAATCAGGCCAGCCACCTCATCGCACAGTTGGGTCTCATCTGTGATATGACGAAATTTCGCGCCCTCTTTCTGAAGAAAGGCACGAGTGAGCTGATCTTTAGGCTCCGGTCCGAGGTAGGATCCCTGCATAGAATCCTCTGACTTCGCGGTGCGCGGCTTTTCGAGGAGTTGATGCCAAGTAAAGAGTGCAGCTCCCAAGGCCCCGCCGGCGTCCCCCGATGCTGGTTGAACCCAGATATCCTCAAAGGGCCCCTCCCGCAAAAGCTTTCCGTTCCCCACACAGTTAAGGGCGACGCCCCCCGCCAGACAAAGATTCTTCATCCCCGTCAACTGATGCGCATGCCGTGCCATCTTTAGGATAATCTCCTCGGTGACCACCTGGACGGAAGCAGCAAGATCCATCTCCCTCTTCCCAATCGGAGACTCCTTCTTTCGGGGCGACCCACCAAAAAGTCCATCAAACTTTTTCGATGTCATCGTCAGGCCCCCTGCATAGTTGAAGTAGGACTGATCCATCCAAAGCGACCCGTCGTCAAAGATCCTCACTAGGTACTTTCGGATTATGTCCGCATAGACCGGCTCCCCATAAGGGGCTAGCCCCATCAGCTTGTATTCACCGGAATTGACCTTGAACCCGCAGAAGTAAGTGAAGGCAGAATAAAGAAGCCCCAGAGAATGTGGAAAATGAAGTTCCTTCAGCAGTTCAATCTTGTTTCCGCGTCCGACTCCAATGCTAGCCGTGGCCCACTCCCCCACCCCATCCATGGTTAGAATGGCCGCTTCCTGAAAGGGCGAAGGAAAGAAAGCGCTTGCGGCGTGGGACTCGTGGTGGCTTGGGTAAACAAACGCCTTTTTATAGCCAGGAAGTTGATCCCGCATCCTCTTTGCTAAAAACAGTTTGTCCTTCAACCAAACCGGAACAGCCTGCAAAAACGAGGGGAATCCGGCAGGCGCTAATGCAAGATACGTCTCCAGTAATCGGTCGAATTTTCGCAACGGCTTTTCGTAAAAGGCAACATAATCAAGATCTCCAGCCTTGATCCCGACCTCTTTGAAACAATATTCAGATGCCTTTGCAGGAAAGGCCTCATCATGCTTCTTGCGGCTGAACCTCTCCTCCTGCGCTGCTGCAACAATCTTTCCATCCACCACGAGCGCAGCTGCGGAGTCATGATAGAAGGCGGAAATTCCGAGGATTTTCATGAGACGTCCTTCATTTTAAAGGGTTGAACCCTTGCCAACAACCATGTCCTCAAGGTTTTTCCAGCCTTACCCTGCTTTGATTATATTTTTTCATCCACCCCTCACGCAAAGCTACCGAGAAGAGATTGAGGCCGTCCCGGAGAAGGCGGACCTTGCTGCCCTTTATGTCACTCCAGTTGACCGGGATCTCTCGGATCGGGCAACCCGCAGCTAGCAGCTTCGCCAGCAACTCGATATCCCAAGCAAACCCGTGACCGTCAAGTTGGGAGGAAATTCTTTTGAAGATATGGGTGGGAATAAACTTTAAGCCGCATTGGCTGTCGTAGATGCGAGACTCCAAACATATTCCGACCCATGTAGCAAAAATTCGCCCCGCATAGTGTCGGATCAGGCCTCTCTCCACGGAGAAGCCCAGCATTTTTATCCTTGAGGCAAATACCGCGGGCCCACGCCCTCCTGGGGATAGTTCCTCTGCCAAGCGGGCGACTTCCACAGGTTTCAGGGCTCCATCGGCATCGACAAACCCCAAATAATCAAAACGCGATCGGCAGGATTTCCAGGCAGCAAGGATCGCACCCCCTTTCCCCCGATTTTTAGGAAGAGCTAAAAAATCAAAATTGCGCCGGTAACGAGTCCGCATTTTTTGCAATAAGGCCTTGAGTGCCGTGATTTCGCCAGGGCCTGAACCGTCATCGACCAACATGACAAGAGAGCCGGGAAATTCGGTGGAGATGACCTGAAGCAGTCCCGGCAAAAACTGGCCCAAACGACTGCTTTCCCGATAAGCAGGAACTGCCAAAAGAAAATTGGGTTTTTTTCTCAAACAAAAAGTTGAAGGGAATTGCGAGCGCTATGCAACAATCAATTACCCTTTTTCTGAAACAGAAGAAGCAGATTTTCCGCCCCGCGATCCGTAGCGAGTGCGACCTGTCCAGCCTCTCGCCAACTTGGAGCGGGAATTTGGAGCGGCCACCAGCGCTCAGGGTCTTTTATTTGGGATGAGGACCGTATCCACATCCAGCTGGAGCACAAAGTCCGAACATCGCACCGCACCAAAACCTGTCGCCCGTATTCTGCCTGATCCCGTTGAAACCACGGAACCCCCGGCGAGATCCCCCCGGCGAGATAAACCCAGCCACAGAGGCTATCCACTCCGATGATAGGCGTTCCTGTCAGAAACCCTTCTTTGCATAGGATTCGATGAATCGCCTCGATTTGATCGAAGGTCTTTGGATCGACCTTAAGCTGTCCAGCTTCGGGCCCGACTTTCACTGTTTCTGTTTGCTCGAAAACAGACCCTACCCTGTACATCTCCAAAAGAGATGAAGAAACCCGACTTGCTTGGATCAGGCAAAGTCCGGCCAAAGAAACTGCTGCGACCGATGGAATGGAGACGGCAGGAAGCGAGCCCAACATCAAAATCCCTGCAGCTACGAAAAAAACTGTTCCCTGTCCGGCATAATCAGCAATAGAAGTATTGGTTCCGATTCCGCAAAGGAATGGTGTCAAGATCAGTGCCCATAAGAGCAAACCTGGAATTGATTTTTTTTCATCTTTGTCACTTCTCGGCCCCGCAGCGCCTGATTTTCGGCCAGCCGCCCATACCGTCCATGCCACCCCGAAAAGCCAACACCCTGCCAGAACCGACTCCTTGCCAAATTGCTCAATTCCTCCCCGCCACCATCCCCGCAAAGCGCCCAAGGAAAGGCCTGCCGAAAAAAGAATGGTCGCGATTTTTGTTGCAGGCCACTTGTCGGGATTCCGTCTCCTCAACCCCCAGAAAATAAAAATCGCTGGAAGTAGCCAAACAAATGCCCGGGCCATCCTGTAGAAATAGTAAAAAATCTCCCATCCATATTTTGGGACGATGAACCATCCGTGAGACCCGGTCGTCTTGGCAAGCAGAATGCCCGCTTGGATCGTGCCCCAGATTCCCTCTATCCCGGCGTAAAGAAGCAAGCCGACCACAGCGGCTAAGGTCACCAGGGACGCCCCGACCCAGTCAGACCGTCTGGGTCCCCATCCATGATTTTTTTTAAAAAGCGAAAGAATCAAAAGAACCGCAACCAAAAACGGGGTGGCTGTCCACTTGCCCACCACTGTTACCGCCAAGCCAAAACCCATTTCGAACGGAGCGATGCGGCTCAAGCCACATCGCAGCCAGCCCGACCACGCCAGAATTGCCCCGACCAGAATCATCCAGTTGTAACAGGGGGTTCGCATCCCTGCGCTGTAGCAGGTCATGGCCGCCACCATTAGTACTGGAGCACAGAAACCCGCTACGGCCGACTTTCCCTGTCCTACACGGAGGCGGACAGCCCCAGCCAAACGCCATGCCGCAAAGAAGAGAACCCCATACCCGATCCACCGTAACCCCGCCACCGTTGAACCCCCCAAAAGGTAAAGGGGCCGCAAAAGAAAACCATGAAAGGTCCCGTGCCCCCAAGTGTGCCAGGGATCAAGGGCGATCAGAAAATAACTGGCCTCATCCGTCATTTCCAAACCGCGATTCGCCGCCCAAAGATGACAACCCAAAGATGTCGCGAGGGCAGTCCAGCAGGCAAGAATAGCGAAATTCATGAAATCAGACCCGGGATTTGATGCGGGACATTAACAGGGTTTCCGTCCTAATAAAATCCCAAGGCGGCTCAAAGGCGCAAACCTGCGCAAAATGCCCACGTCCGTCTTTACCTAATGTAGAAGCCTGACGAGGTGCATGCGTACCCCTCGGGTTTTCCAGATCATCGGGTGCAAAACGCATGAGTCGATTTACTCCAAGAAATGTCGGCGGAAGCGTTCCATCGCGAAGGCCGGAGTGCAGATTTCTTGATAAAGACTGGATGCAGGCTTAGGGCCTTTTTCGAACGTGCTGATAATTTTCCCCAAGGAGGCGGCATCCTGATACTGGAAGTGTCCATCCCCCAAAGCCTCAAGGTGAAAATTCTCTGGCGATCCACTCCAGGTGATCACTGGCTTGCCCATGCAGGCAAACTCTGCCACAGCCAAACCAAAAGTCTCTCCACGATAACGGGCATGAATCATCCCGTCGCAGGCCTGAAGGAATGCGCTTTTTTCAGCTGGATCCACCGTGGAAGGAAGAAATCGGATTCGCGTCAAGCCCTTTGGCAAAGGAAATGGGTCTGTGCCTAAAAAAAGAAACCAAAGATCCTTTCGCTGCTGGACTGAGCGAAGAATCTCCTCCCTCACGAACGAAAGATCAAAGGAGTCACCCCCGCCGTGCCTCCCTAACACCACTGCATCTTTGGGAATGGCCAACTCGGCCCGAAGATCTCTGGCCACTGGCGATAAATCAACAATATGAGGCACCCACGGAGTTCGGCCCAGACTCATCACCCGACTGAGCCAAGGGGAAACATAAGCGTATCGATCCCCGTGAAAATCGGACTCGGGAAAGATGGCGTGAACCGCTGTCCTCGTCCTAGACAGAACGACCCCGTCAAAAAAACCATTCTTGATAGTGTAGAGAAGGTCAGCCTTTTCACTGTGTAATATTTCTTCTGCTTCGCCCCAAGAACGATATTCCGTGACATGGAAACGCCGCCGGAAACGCTCTCCCAAAGGGCCGTTGCTTGCAGCCTTGTCCTGAGACACCAGGATCACCGACTCTGCCCCAAGAATCTTTTCTGCATGGTGGGCATAGTCATAAAGCGCCACCTCGGTGCCCCGATATCCCCAGTGAGCTGAGTGAAAATAAATCTTCAACGAATAGCCATTCCATTTAGGGCATAGGAAATTGATTTCGGATGTGGAATTTCGGATCTCGAAATCCCACCTTCCAAATTCCAAATCAAGGAAACCACTTGGCCCATGTTAGATGCTTTCCAGTCTGTAGTATTCATCATCATGGATAAAGTGGTCGAGGCGGTAGCCCGCCCGATTCATGATCCGAAAGATCCCTGTCCGGGGATCGCGGGCCTGCAGGATCACCCTAAGCGGGCGATCCCCGTTTGCTATCCTACCCACAAGTTCGTTGATGGTGTTTTCTCGTCGTGCAGAAACTAGATCCACCTTCTTTCTGGAAATCGATTCCGAGCTGGAAAACGGCTGATACGAGGCTGGCCTGTTTTTTTTGAGAAGTTGGGCCGCGACGGGCCTTTCTTCCAAACTGACCCCTTTCCATCCCACTTCCTCCAACCAAACCGCATGACTTCCCGTCACTCCGTCCCCGGCATCTAATTCCAAAAAGATTCCGTTCGTGACCCCTACCCACTCGAGTAGATATTTTTTTTGAAGTTCAGCCACAGGATATCGCCCGTTGCCAGTAGCCCCATGGTCTAAGCCCCGTCTCCGGGCGGGATAGAACGCAGATAACGTGGCAGGCAAAACGCGGTACAACCACCTGCGTAGCTTCTTTTGATCCCGAATCATGCGCTTTTATGCACTCTCTTCGTCCTCAAGTCATCTCCCATGCGAACTTCATCCGACCATCGCGGGCGCCAGGCTGGGTTGTTGGGGCTTGCAAACGACTGGACTTTCATGGGGAGGCGGACCAAGTCGAAATTTTCCAGGACGAAAAGCCGAAGAATCTCATTTTAAATCTGCCTCTTCATTTTTTTTCAGGTAGCGGCGGAAAAGTCTTCCATTCCAAGCGTATTTGATCAGAAACTTCAGATTGCGACGGAAGTTCGGCCGCCAGAAAGAGCAAACAATCGGAAACGCCCAACCCGTCAGCCCCGGAATATGGCTTTTGTCATTGCCCTGCACATGTACCGCCGACAATTGCAACCATCCCGACGAGTTCCAGATCCGCACCGTCTCGCCCACCGCTCTTTGGCAAAGACGATCCGTAGACGCCCTTCCCTGCATATAACTTCCGCCCCATTTACCCGAGTCCACCATTTTCCCATTAGCAGGCTGCGTCACGTCTAGCATCCGAACCCCCTTGGTTTGGACAAAGCGATCGGCGAGGGCCATGTCTTGAATAATCGAACCCTGTTTACCCCCAGAAGAAATATAGGCATCAAATTCGCTGGCCCATTGCTTCATTACCTTCGGATTCCGATACTGATCCAGAATCCATTCAGCAAACTCCTCCACCAAGCCTGCACGGAAAAAGTGACAGAAGCTGTAAAACAGCGGTGCACCGGCCGCATCATATCCACGCCATTGCGGCAGCAACAGCTTCACATCCTCAAAAAGCAACATATCGCTGTCCAGGAAGAGAAATTCCCGCAACTCTTGAGTTTTCAGAAAGTCCGCCAGCCGGATCCACCGCTCGATGCAGCGCCTTTCGTCCTCCAGATTTCCCGGATGAAAATGCTGATACATGGATAGAAACTCCTTTCGCCGTGTGCTCGGCCCTGGATCGAGATGGTGCTCATAGTCCATCCCCTCCATCTGGTTGCGACGGTCCCCGAGCAGGAGAATTCGCGCACTAGGATTGCTTTTTCGAGCCTGCCAAATGACAAAAGGCAGATACGGTGAAAAGCCCTCGTGAAAAAAGAGAAGGACTACCCGTTCGCCCCGGGACGGGATTTCCTCACTCGCCATGAATCCGGTCGCGCTTTACCAGACGCCATCTTGTGAAGGGCCAAAACCACTGGCGGCGGGCTGCCGGAATGCCTGGCCTCTCGATTTCCCGTACGAGAAATTCCAAAAGGTGCTGATCATCGTAAATTTCCGGCACCCGATTGTCCTTGAATGGGGGCTCCATCAGCATCCGGGCATAATCCTCACGACTGTTTTCCAGGTGCAGTATATAGTCACAGCATTCGGAGAAATTACGGAAGTCGGAAACATTCACAAAAGCCTTCGGGTTGAACCACTGCAATGCTCTGGAGTCTCCCCAGTAAATGGGAATGGAATACACCTCGTAAGGATCGGTGAACTTTTCCGTAGTCCACCCCGG
>Ga0114979_10001992_pt1 | contig 13781 bp, 13 predicted proteins | sample S_140625_EF_Meta_FD_87315 | JGI IMG/M metagenome (GOLD analysis project Ga0114979, IMG submission 87315) | Freshwater microbial communities from Lake Simoncouche, Canada to study carbon cycling - S_140625_EF_MetaG | ecosystem: Environmental > Aquatic > Freshwater > Lake | place: Lake... | reverse complement strand
ATAACCGCGATTGTTTTCTCCTTTTTTTCGTAGCGCGGCGTCCACCCTTTAATTCAGATTCGAGCTTTTTTTCTTGCTCCGAGATATCTTGTTGTTCCTGTTGAATCTCGGTTCGCTCTGTGTCATCTGATAACGGTGAAAACATAGTAGGCATCTTAATACTGGATATCGAGTCTCCCACGCTTTCGACCGCCGCTCCAACACCGTAATCTTTATCGGCTATTGTGGCGTATGTCAAAACGCCCAAAAAAATAACCACCATACCGAAAGCCGCATATGGAACGCCTTGATATCCATTTGAAACAATAGTATCTAAATAATTAGATGATTGAAACGCGCTCTCCATTTTCGCAATTCCGTTATTAAAAAAATCCTGCACTTTATTGATACCTTGAGTTAAATTGTCGCTCATTATTATTATATATATATTAAGATTTTTTCGAAGACCTATAACCAATCACTGCACATGCAATACGTTTACCGGCATTTCCGTTTGCCAGACTCGCCGCATCACCGCCTTGACCGCAGTCGTCTTCGTCGGCGTGAATGATGAGCCCGCGACCAATAATATTCGATTTTGTTCCGCGTAATTTAATCATATTATCCGAAAACCTATATTTTGCACAACCACGCGCGTCAGTAACGATATTACCTAAATCGCCCACGTGACGCACCTTGGAGTCTTGACCTCCGTGATCTACATCGTAAGGATTGAAATGCGCGCACATACTTTCGCATTGATCGCTCATATCTCCGCACTCATGAACGTGAAAACCATGGAGCCCCGACTTTTTCAAACCGACCAAATCAACGTCTATAATAACGGTATTATTCGCCAAATCTTCGGTAAAACATACAGTGCCTTTTATTTTCGGACCGGGAAACACAGCAATGGCTTTTATAAGGGAAGACATATTGTTATTTTTCTAATAATAACAAGACAATTTTATGTAGTTTTTCATCGAAAATAACTATATTTTAACGCATTTCTCGATTGATAATAGATCCCATTCGGACCGCACCGACCCGTCGCGCGCTCATTATTTGCATTGACGTGGGTTACGTTTCCGGGGGTAGACCCAGCCACTGCAAATTTCTTACATTGATCGTGCGCCCCAATGTCAAAAAACGGATATGCAACTTCCTTCGGTAAAAAATGAATACAGTTCCGGCAAACTACAGGCGTAGTTCGTTGATACGAGCCCGACAACATGGAAACTATTCTATTCCCTCGACCCACCGCCTCCTGAAAAATATTCATAGCAATTACAATGTAAACCGCGATCATTATGGTATGTATATAGTAACAAACCCAAAGCTTTATGTTAATTATGCATGCAGATATTTAACGTCGTCCATATTTCCAAATACATTTTCCCACGATCTTTCAAAATAATGTCCCGTTTCTGGATTTTTATGGTCATCCAATTGAGTTATTAATTTTTCGTAATGCGATTTTGGTTTTTTTAATATGTCGGATTTGGATATAGCTAGAATTCCGTTCATAGTAAAACATTTCGATTCCGCGTCTTCTCCAAATATAGTTTTATACCAATTACCAAAAGGTCGGACGTCGCTTATTTTCATCGAACTATCCTTATTCGTTGTTTTATTATTTTCGTTTGATGATGAATAATCGTCAATCTGAAAATCTTTAAACATATCATAAACGGTTTTTTTAGTTTCATTCGAGCAAGCCAATGCGCTCCTGTTATTTTCTTTAATATATCTTAATAAATCCTTGGATCGGCTATGTTTAATTGGTAATTCAACCGACCCCGGTAAGAAGACAGTGACATCCGCTAAATTATCATAATTATGAATAATATGATAAAGATATGTATGACCCTCTCTACCTACATTATCTAACTTTATAACATCTTTCAAATCTTCGGATTTATGAAAATCTTTATTTGGACCTTTATTATAGACAATATATTCGTGTCCTTTGAAAGGAGACTCTTTCATCCATTCTAAATTTTCACTATATCTCGCTATAACGATTTGAATTTGGTCAACTTCGAATGTATCGCGATTACATGGAATTATTGAAAAAATGCATAAAATTATAATACATACGATCAATATAACGTTTCTAATTTTCATATATACATTATAACGATATTTCAAAATCCCAGTCTTTCAATAACCCCCCTTTGGTAAGATTCAATACTAATGATGATTCATTATGATCACGAGTATAATGCTCGGCAATAATAATACGTTCATTCAATGAATTGTTTTCGTTTTCTAAATATCGTAGCGTTTTCATTTTTTCGTGGTTTTCTATGATTTTCGCGATTTCTTCGTGCGTCGAGTTATCTTCTGGTTTATGACGGTCGTATCCACTATCGGGATTTTCAACCCGGTTATGACGCTTAATCATTTCCGATATGGTAATATTATGTTCTTCCAAATAATCTGGCTTCGAAAGATACATAACAATATTATTTTCGCGAATTCCAATATGATTATTATATACAATCTGCGTAATGAATCCGACAATTGATAATAATAAACGCATTGTTAATTATTATCGCCAATAGTGTCTATATATTTTTATCGAACAACTACGTTTTCCTGAGAGCGGTTATATAGATCTTGCTCTCTTTTACGAGCGACCACAATTCGATCGTTCCATTTTCTACGAACGTCCTCCTGAACGCGGCACCGAAAATGCGTTTCGTATTGCTCGGGAGAGTCGTAGAATAGTTGATGCGAACCGTCGGTTCCGGCACCCGGATACACTACCTTAAAATAAAGGTCTTGGCTTTCTCTACCAACGCGATGAGGAGTTTGATAGATTCCCGTAACGGCGTTACGAATAGTAGCGTCCGGCGTATAAGATGTATGATAATATTGTATATCGAAGGAATTGCGACCGTCTATAAACTTTTTCGCTGCGAATCCCTTATCTAGTGTTTTCTGTTCCTTATTTAGCTTACGCATACGACGCTGACGAGTATCTAGCGTAGAAGACGTGACCTCTGTTCTAGCGTCGTTATTGTTATCGTTTTCGTATTCATATTCCATATTCGGAATGGGTTCATCGTAATCATTGGGTAGATTGGGATGATAAGGATCGTCGTGATACATTGTCGCGAAAACGCAAAAACCGGGCTAATGGATGGTGATATGATATAATCGTGTTATTTCTTTATATTTTTTCGGTAAAATATATATGTCCGCATTTGCATCATCCGTAGAATTAACAGAAGCCCTAGATAAGTTCGAAATAGAGCAACCCAACGCGTCGATAAAACAACCCGCATCTGATAATATTGATGAACTCGATATAACGCCCAAAATGCAACCCGATGATTTAGACGAAGATGAATCCGAAGAATACTATGAACCTCCTAAAAAACACGATTGGGTTTATTTGGATAAAGACGCTCCGGATTCTACGATTAATTATGAATTTGGGTTATGTAGTGAATCGAGTTCCAAGACGTATAAAGTTTATATTTGCGCTTATCAAATAAACACGGATTGTAGTTCGCCGTTTATTCAATATTTATTAGAACGCAGTTCGAGTAGTGAATATAATTTCCCCTATTTTAATTTCAGTTGCCCGGATACAATCGCAACAAATTCGTTTTCTTTTTCGGGTATTGTAAATTCAATATTCGGTCAGCCGCAAGAACCCGTAGACGAATTATCGCAAGGACATACCTATTTTTTGAACCAGTGTTTGATGCAAATCTTGGAATTAATCGCGCATGATGAAGATCACGAAGACCCTAATTTTTTTACATATATGTATAAAGGTTTCGTTGAGCGCGGCACGGATTCCATATATGCATTTTTCGATTTTACGGGAAAATCTTTAGCGGAAACCAAGGATATTCCAAGATCTTGGGTAATTATAGATGAAATAATAAACGAACATTCTACTTTAGGATACAAAATAGCGCGCGATATTTATAAAATGTTTTATGCTAATCCGAAATTAATTTATATCGACGATAAAGAAGGTTATCACTATGACGTTCCTTCGGTTTTGTATTTATGTAAAATGGGAGAAGGAGGTGAATATGTAAATGTTTTCCAAGAAGATCCTACTATTTTTTCGTTATATACTGAACGAATTGAGCATCCGCATCTTGGAGATGTTTTTATATTTTCATTATCTCCGCTGGAATCGAGTAAGGGTTATGTTTCTCAATTGAAACGGTTTGTGGGGTTTACTCCAAATGCTACTTATATATTGAAAGATGTAAGCGCTATAACGGGTGTTGGTCCAATCACCGGAGAACCGGAATTTATGGGATTCAAATTACCCAAGGCGCTATTTGGCGGTCCTAATTTAGAAGAGAAAAAGGCGGAGGAACCCGAGTCAGAGGGAGAAGAAGAACCCGAGTCAGAGGGAGAAGAAGAACCCGAGTCAGAGGGAGAAGAAGAACCCGAATCCACAGAAGATTTCCAAGATGCCAAGTCACCTAAAAACACACAATTAGAGGAGTTACAAAACATAGATAATTCAAGTATTTATTTTAAAAATAATGGAATCCCCTATTGGTGTTTAAAATCAAAAATAAACTTTACAGAATATTAATCTATATTATTTATAACTATACATGCAAAAAGAAGGAAACTTTATTCAACGGCAAGCTAAAAAAATCACCGGGTTGGAAAAGAAAGAAGCCGCAATTGAAGGATTTGATATATATAATAATTTCAAAACTCTTACTGCAAAAACGTCTTCAAATGAATTTTTAATGAGTTTTATTTTTATAATAGGCGCTCTTATATTTGGATTCATATTTTTTTATACTAACATAAATGTAAACGGAAAAACAAGACCAACAATGTTTGTCGGATACTGCGTGTGGGCATGGATTACAATGTTAGGCGCTATTCTTTTATTAAGAATTCTCGGTAAATTTTTGGAAATACTTTGGATGAAGCCTGGTTAGAATAATCATTATACAGCCGAATATACATATTGAGTTAAATATAGATCCAAGATCGATTCATCCATGTTTCCATTAAAATGTTCGCGTATTTCGTCAGGAAGAGGACGGCGACCACGCATATTCGAAAACATAGTGACAAAGTTTTCTATTTTTTCTATCGCCGATTTAACGCGAACGTCCGACTCTTTTCTAGCGTGTTCCTGACGTGCGAGTTCTTCAGCTTGGTGTTTTAATTCAAGTTCTTCTTCGGCTTTAACTGCGGCTTCTATTTGTAATTGTAAATCGCGCAACTCATGTTCCCTTCTCCTAAGTTCCGTTTCGCGTTCCAAGATATCAACCACTACTCGATTTTCTAAATCATTGGGTTCGGAACTACCCACTTCTGTAGAGGTAGCTTTTTCTACTAATTCATACCATTTATGACGATTATCGTTAGCGGTAACAATAATATCACATATATCAGGTTTTTTCAGAGCGTCATATTGACGCTTACGTTCGACTGCGGCTTTATCTTCTATGCCAACGCATCCCAACATATAAGCACACATTTCAATCACTATGTTTTTCTTCCCCGAAAATGTGCGATCAAACTGTCGGATAACGTTTTGAGGTATAGCTGGACTCGTTTCCATAAGGCGGTCGAATTCTTGGCGACTCAATTTGATAAAAGTCGCCGCGTCGGCGCGTTCCTTTGGTGCTTTCGCGAGCTCTATGCGAATATTACGCGCGAATTTATCCCACGAAATCGCGGAAACACGATGAGACTCGTTTAGCTCAGAAATCTTAAGATATTGCTGGACCGTCGTTAAGATTCCGATCAAAATATTAATTGAACCAATTACCATGGGTGCATACGTCTGATAAGCCACGGGAATACTAGCTTGCGCAAATGACGCCGTTCCACTTACGGTGGATAATACAATCGCAGGTATAGTAAACCAGGCGTTCATATATGCGTATTTCATGTGCGCTCGGGAATTTAACCATTTATAACATTGCGCAACGTCGCACCATTCTACCATAATGACCTCGTTTTCCTTTGACCATTCTATCTTTTTTTCAGCCTTTTTTTCTTCTGGGTTGTGCGCGGTTGGGGGATTATTATTATTTTCATTGGATTCGCTAGTTTGCATATATAATTTTTAGACAGATATTCTAAAAATCATATATTTTAATTCTCTGGTGGAATATCGTCAATTTGTGGATTTTCAACCTCAGATTCTTCCATTTTGACGCAGATATTATCTTCGGTTTCGTTGGACGATTCCGCCTTTTCAAATTCTTGGATAATAACTTCTCCCGATTCCACCGCGGCTTCGGATTCCCTTAATAATTGTTCTATTTCGGTTGGCGCATCCTCTTCGTTTAATACTAATAATTCCTCAGCATTGGTTAAATCGTGAATGCCTTCTAATTCGGAATTTGTTTCGCCGACGCCGCGATGATTTATCATGATTTCCTCTTCGATCTCCTTTTGGAAATTCTGTATTTTTGATGATAACTTGGTCAAGTATCCATTATGCGAGGAATGAAAAAACGTAATGTAATTCACGTATAATCCAATTTGTTCTCTCAACAAAGTGTTTTCGTATTCCAAGGTTTGCATGAAACTATTGATCGACATACCTACCTTGGTGTTCGTGTTATAACCGTGAATATTTTGCTCTTTTCCGGAATAGTGAGTATATAAATAATTAACGAGTTTCAGAATATCGGCGTGGATATCAATAATAAGCGAGTTTTTGTATTCATGAAAAGGCTCTAAATCTTTATAGACCGGATATTTTTTAGTGAATTCCGACATCAGTCCGCGAACATCAACGTTCGCTTCTGAAGTCTGTAACAACACAATATTATAGAGTTTATAATAGTCCCCGTAGATACGGTTATTAATGAGCGACGAGAACTTGGATAAATTATCCATTTCGATCATCAATGTCTTATATTGGAAATAAAACGAGTCCAGACAAAACAAAAAAATCTTTTTCGTATTGGTTTTCACTAGTCCATTATATATATTTTTGAGTTCATCTAATTTTTCCTGTATTGTTTTTTTATGTTTTTGAATATCGTATTGGAGTTTTAGAATTGACTGAAAATCGGATTTTAGTGTATCAACATTAAATAAGTGCAGAGACGTCATATGTAGTATACATATACACCAAAACAAGTAAAGAAACGAATCTGGCTAAATATTTATACCTTTGTAATTACTTTATCGGGATGAATATTTGTATTTGCATGTGTATTATTTGTTAACTCTATTTTATCTAATGCATATTGTCCACAAGGACCACAGTGGTCTTCATTTGATAAATCTACTTTCTGGTTCATTTGTTTATTACAATTTTCTATTCTCCATCTACCAACCGGTTTTGGTAAGTCTTTGGGCATTATTTTTTTTATAATAGCGGTTATGAATTTCATAATGTATAACTAGAATTTTAGGTTTAAGTGTTTTTACACCGATAAATCAATTAGAATCCAAACGCACTATGATTCCACATGTCATAATAATATTGTCTTTCTATCTCAATTGCTTTTGCTAGTTCTCCGAATTCGTTTTCGTCATTTTCCTTGTTATTAACGGGCATGCGCGTAAGTTCCGCGCATATATTAGCAATATCAAACGCGTTTTTATTATATTGAGACTGCGCAAATCTCGAATTTGTCTCGATGTATGGTTTGATTTCCCAATAACCCATTGCTTGCGCGGAATCGTAATATATTCGCGTGGACTTATTGCATTCTAGATTGGATCGAAGTTTATTTCCCATAAACGTGGGAAACAAATTCAATGATATAAATGCGAAATAATAAGGATTGTCGAATTTTGAACGTTTATTAATGCTCTTAATTTCGCCGATATCGAGCCGAAGAAACGTTTGAGATATAAACTCATCGGATAACGATGGCTCTACTCTTGGTATAAATATTTGCGTGAATGTATTTAGCATGTCTTTTTGTGAATCAAATATATTAATTTTCGTCGATATCAATTTTACAAATGTAACGGAACTATCAGAATTGTATTTTTTGCGATAAATGATTCGTTTTTTTAACGAGACAAATAATAATCAATGAACATAAAAAAACAGAGATATACTTCATTTCTTAAATATAATGGTATCCAAGAATCTACTAATAATTACATTAATGATGAAATAGTTAGCACCCATCTGGCAAATAATATCGAACCCGTTGATTATGAAAATGAATGCAAGGGATTCTTGGAACATATATACATAATATCATTAAAACGTTGCGTAAATAGAAGAGAATTATGTGTTAAACAATTGGATGCTTTAAATATAAAAAACTACGAAATCGTTGACGCTGTCGATACAACGATCCGTTCAAACACCCATGATGCTTTATATGAACAAGTAACCGCGAAAATGGATAAAAACTTCGTCAAGCATAATTTTCAAAAGGGGGCATTGGGATGCTTATTGTCTCATTTAAAAGTGATTGAATTAGCAAAATCTAGAAACCATAAACATATTATTATACTTGAAGACGATTTTCTTACAATAAACTATTTTTATAATCAATTATACGACCATTTAAATCACTTACCGAAAGACTGGGATTTTGTTTATCTTGGAAAAAAACTATGGCATCCTACGAATACATATCTTGAATTACATAGCAAATTAAATAACGTTAATAAATATTTTTATAAACCCAACGACGAGACGTTTGCGTCGCATGCATGGTTAATCAAAGACACTATGTATGATATATTAATCCAAGAATATAACAAAATAGATAGCCCCGTGGATTTGTGCGTAATGCGATTATATAATCAATATAACTTTTACGCATGTCGCGATGATTTATTTATTACATTATTTGATAGTGATATTCGCGAAGAAGATTCGCATATAAATAAATGGAACTGGGATATAACCAAATACTATTCTGAAGATCGCCGCAATATAATAAAAAACGTCATTATTTATGGGTTTGTAGGAACTGGACATACTCATCATTATATACATAAAATGTATTATGAGTTTTTCAAATACTATTATCCGCAACTTAATGTAATATGGTATGATAATGACGAGGTATTTGATCATGATCATTCGATTATATTTTCGTCGCCCACACACTACAGATACACATATATGCCGATGAATAATACTTGTTTTTATATTTTCCATTTGGATAAATTTGAGGATAATAGTGGCTACAATGATATCGAATCTTTTATGGCGATAAAAGATTATAATGACATTATCACCGAAAACCGTGGTATTATTTTATTGGCTCGCGAACAAATCACGGCACTGAATTATTTCCAAGAAGATCTGCACGCAAAAACCATATGTTTACCGTGGTTTTCGAACACTATGTATCATGATATTGCAAAAATACGGAGTAATTTGGAACAAATATATGATGAACGTATCTCAAAAAAATATTTGTGTTTTATGGGGTCGGTTTGGTATGTAAATCGCGATATAATCCAAGATTTAATCAACGAATGTATACATAGAAAAACCCATTTGATTATTAAAGGAAGAATAAAGACACCATTGAATACGTATAATTCGGAATATATTAATATCATTAATTTCGATTACGACAACGATGAAACAAATACGGTCGAATACTTGGATGCTACTTATGGAATAAGATGTTTATTGCCTATTCAGGGCGCGGAACATAACGCGAATTATATTTCTAATCGTATTATTGAAACAATAACAATGGGTTACATTGCGGTAACAAATAATGAACTCTCCTCAAAATACTATAAATCGGTTTATTATAACGACGATATTAGAAAAATCTTGAATTATATTGATACAATACATAATAATAGAACATTTTGGTTTAAAACCATGTCGCGACAAATTGACGAAGTGTTAGAAACAACCTATGGATATCGAAATATTTCCAAGATTATGGAATTCGCCGAAAAAGTCTCTTTACAAAGTAATTTCATAACCACGTCGACATATGCCAAAACTAAATATAAAATCTGGTTTTCCAGTCTTGGAAAGACGAATCGTTTTTTCAAGTATATTGATAATTTACAAGACGCGTTGATCGTAAAAAACGATTATATTGTCACGCATGATAACTACGACATTTTTCTAGCAGAACAGGTAATTAAACAACTCGATTATGAAATATATATAGATGAAACCCACAGGAAACAAGATTTCATTATTGACACTTGCATAAAATATAATAAAAAATGCGAAATAAAAAGCGAAACTAGGTATAATTATGAAAACAAAGAAAATATAATTAGTAAAGAAAACGTAAACATTGATGCATTCCCGATTTATTGGATCAATTTAGATAAGGATAAAGATAGAAATTATAATATGAAGCTACAATTGAATAGAAAATCGAATACGCGCGTTCCCGGGGTATATGGACCGGAAATAAGTAAAAACGATTTGAATGTCTATACAACTAATTCCAGGAGAAATTATTATAGCAATGAATGTCTTTTTGCGAATGAAATCGGGTGTTTATTATCGCACATAGATGCCATAAAAATATCTTTACAGAAAGAAGACGAATATGTTATTATAATGGAGGACGACGCCGACCTAATATCGTGGGACAATAACAACATAAAAAAATATTTATCAGAAGAAATGTCAAAATACGAATGCGTTCAATTATCGGTAATATTGCCAAATAACTACAATTTACCAAATGCGTGTTATAATAACCCCGTAATTGTTTCTTGGAACGACGCGAACAAAGAGGCGTTTCCTTGGGGTTTATTTTGGTCAACGTCGGCTTATATTATATCAAGAGCAGGTAGAATGAAAATATTGAATTTATTTGAAAACACTGACGCACATTTGATGCCTTCTGATATATTTATATATGAAAATTTAAATAGTGGGACACTGTTTCCTCCGATAATAGGCTATTTTTCGCATTTTAAATCAAATATTCAAGTCAATTCAGTTATAGAGAATCTACACGAAAATTCATATAAGAGAATAACAGATAAATATTTCAAAAAGCCGCTGATTTTGATAACAACTTGGTTTGGAGAATTACCCCATTATTTCAATATATGGTTATCCACTGTTAAAAATCAGGATTATGATATTTTATTCATAACAGACCAGATTATAGATAACCGTCCGAATAACGTAAAAATTATTACAATGTCTTTTTCGGATTTCAATGATCATATACACAGAACAACTGGATATAACGTTCACTTAAAAAACTCGGCAAAATTAGTTGATTTGAAACCCATGTATGGATATTTGTTCGAGGAATTTATAAAACATAAATATGACTATTGGGGTTGGACAGATATAGATATGATGATGGGAGATGTTACTAAAACATTGATCGATAATCCAGGTTATACCGTTTATAGTTTTGGCATGCCCTCGTTTGGTCCGATGATGATATTTTCAATAAAATATATGGATTTTTATGACAAAATATATAGATATGAAGAAATATTGAACGACCCGTTTGTTTGTAAAGTAGACGAACCGTGGTGGTTTTTAAAGCTCGATAATTTGATAGACCAAAGCATTTATAAAGACGAAATTACAAATGTGAAATATTATTCAGGTGTAACTATATTAGATATTTTTAAAAGAGACATTGTAACTATTTTTATAGTAGATTGGAAATATCAATGTGCCGGAATTGATTGGAATATAAAATCTAAAATAAAGGATGCAGATTTCTTAGATCAGTGGGTATATAAGTTTGAGAATAACGTATTATATAAGAACAATTTGGAAATATATTTTTGCCATATGACGTTATTAAAGAAATCGCATTCATTTTCGCAGTTTTTTAATAATAATTGTTTGGAAAAAAATAGTTTCAATATAGGTATAGTCTTTCGAGTAGCAACGAATATCGAAAATGAAACTGTAGATAATGTTTATACGATTTATGATAGATTTTTAAATACCACTTTTACACCGATAAACATTTCTCCAACTTCGTAATGAAGTTGTGAAAATGGTTTGCCTTTTACACCTTTGCACAATTCACAAGTTCATTACGAAGTTGGAGAAATGCGAAAAGGTTTAATTAAGTGTATATGAAATGAAAAATTTAGTAAATTAAAAAATGCACCATTAATTTAAGAGATGGAAACAATAGAAGAATTTTCAAAACAATTCGTAAATAATATAATAACCAATACTGTTAATAAACTAACCACGAAATTCATATCATTAGGTCGACATTGTGATATTAGAGAGCAAATTAATAAATTTACAAAAGAGCCTACTTTATTCTTTGATTGGCTAAGGTCAGATTTCAAAGCAGTTCTAAAAGTTTTATCTTATACCAATATATTAGACGAACTGTTATTTCATGACAACATTATTACATATTCATATAACAAATGTGATATGGGTGTGGAATTCAAGAATATGATATTAGGTGATGAAAAACTCTTTTTATTATCACGGCATGATATTAATACCAATACAGTTGTCGATAAAGACGTAATTCAAAATTTCATTGATAAATACGAAAGGCGATGGCATCGTATTATGGATATAATTAATAAGTCAAATCAACCACTAATATTTATGCATAGAATTACAGATGATAAAATAGGTGTAGGCGATGAAGATAAATTCATAGAATTGATTTCAACCATAAACCCGAACTGTAAATTCAGTTTGGTTTTTCTTATACACAATGAAAAATCTTCGGAAATGATAATAGAAAAACGCAATAAATTCCTATGTATAAATATAGAATTATTCTTGAAACCGAACTACGCGATGAATGGGTATTGGGATTTAAATCGATATAATTGGAATCAAATATTCGAAACTATATTACATAATGCACGATATGATAATTGGCAAAAACTATTGTAAGTTTAAATCGACTTAAAATAGTCTCTATTAAAAATATAATAATGGAAGAATCCTTTTCGGTGCCGGACAATTTTAGATCTATTATCAACGATTTTACGAATGATTTATCAACGACTTTTCCTGAATATGCGCAAACCTGGTCAAAGTGGTCGAGTCCTGATATCACGCAATCGCAGTTAGAACAACTTTTTCAGCACGTTTTGACGGTATACCCCAATCGTTTTTTCGATATTCTGAATCAAAACGCCGATATTTTCAAGACGGATTCTGATGTAAATACGTTGTTTTTGCCCGATATGGATTTCAAGGTCCTATATAATTGCGAGGGTATTAGTGATGCCACGCGCAATACAATTTGGAAGTATTTGCAGTTGATATTGTTTACCGTAGTAGGGTCGGTCAAAGATAAGGCGAATTTCGGTGATACTGCTAATATTTTCGAGGGTATCGATGAGTCGGAATTACATAATAAACTCGCGGAATCAATCGGAAGCATTGGAGATTTCTTTAGTAAGATGGACGAAGGCGTTGCTGCCGAAGGCGAGGAACAAGAGTCGTCTGGACTAGGCGGTGGTGCATTCAATCCGAATAATCTCCCCAAGCCCGAGGAACTCCGCGATCACCTGAAGACGCTATTCGAGGGTAAGATCGGAACGTTGGCAAAGGAACTCGCGGATGAAATCGGCGAGGATTTGGCGGCGAGTCTAGGCGAAGATATCAAGAACGCGCGTTCGACCAAGGATGTTTTCACCAAGCTCATGCAAAACCCCCAAAAGATAAGCGGTTTAGTGAAAACCGTGGGCGAGAAGCTGAACCAAAAGATGGCGAACGGGGATATTTCCAAGGACGATATCATGAACGAGGCGGGCGATTTGATGCGTAGAATGAAGGATATGGCGGGTGGTGATATGGGGAATTTCGCGGATATGTTCAAGAATATGGCAAAGGGAATGGGAGTGAATATTCCCAAGGGCGCGAAGATCGATAAGAATGCTTTAGAGCGTTT
>Ga0114979_10001991_pt1 | contig 13784 bp, 10 predicted proteins | sample S_140625_EF_Meta_FD_87315 | JGI IMG/M metagenome (GOLD analysis project Ga0114979, IMG submission 87315) | Freshwater microbial communities from Lake Simoncouche, Canada to study carbon cycling - S_140625_EF_MetaG | ecosystem: Environmental > Aquatic > Freshwater > Lake | place: Lake... | reverse complement strand
ATTTAAATCATATGTAGGTCAATCAACCTACTTTATAACTTATTTAAAAAATGGAGATACCAAAGACTCTGATGGCATAACGGGTACTTATACCGTTGAACTTATTAATGGTGCATCTCAAATACATATGCAACTTAAAACTAGCAATGGCAACCCCTTTGAAGTAATTTATAATATTATTTCAGTAGGGGAGTCTAATATGGTTTTATCTAAAGTAGTAACGGGTCCAGCAACTAAATTATATTTTACTACCAAGTAAAAAATTAAAAAATGAAACAATTTATTAAATATATCATACTACCTATAAATATTTTATTATTTGTATTAGCCTTCCCCCAAAGCTTAAAAGCGCAGCAAATGACTGGAACTTTTATTATGAGTAGTGTAGGTGGTATAGACAATGCATCCAATAATAGTATGGCAATTGCTTTTAATAGCAGCGCCACTTGTTTGAATGTTCAAAACGGGACAGCTGTTTTAACTGGCGACAGAGGCACAGGTAATTTTGCTATTAACTGTGAGATGAATGCTGTTTTTAACAGTTTAGGTATTAAGCTTTACCCTAATCCGGTAGGGGCTAGTACTAAGGTAAAGTTTATGAATACACCTCCACTTAATGATCAGTTTAATATTACTATTTGGAACTCCGAAGGCCAACAAGTGGGAACTGCAAAAGCTACAGGATTTGAAATATTTCAAGGCAAGCAAATTGATTTTGGTTCCTTATCTGTAGGTTCTTATGTGATTCAAATAGAATCAGAAAAATATATAGACGCTTTAAAGTTTATAAAGGCTAATTAAGAAAAGTTATAAAAATACACAACACATCCATTCCAATATGAAGATTCAAAAAATTACTAGTATAAAAAAAATTCTAATTGTAGCTCTGCTAAGTATATGTACTAGTCAAACCTTTGCCCAAAGCAGTAATGGGATATTTTTTCAAGCCGTTGCTAGAGATAACTTTTCTAATCCTGCCAAGGATAGAAATATTTATGTACAGTCTACCATTATACAAAATACCACTACTGGTACTAAAGTATTAATAGAAGTACATAAATCTAGTACCGATGCAATGGGCGTATTCAATATTACTATTGGTAATGGTCAAAGAACCGGTGGTGCTGCCACAAGTATTGCAGCTATTGATTGGTCTAAAGGCCCTTTTTATTTAAATTTAAAAATTGCCATTACACCATTTAGTGCAAGTGATAATTGGGACTATACCAAGGAATTAGTAGACATGGGTACCACAAGCTTTGGAGCTGTTCCTTTTGCTTTTTATTCAGCAAGTTCTGCTAAAGTTGATGATAAGTTAAACGCAACTGATACCACAAAAATGTTGGCAGTATACGCCAAGGCCATGTCGGTAAAAACATTAGAAACTTCACTTGCCACTAAATTAACTGCAGCCGACACACTTACTATGTTAGCGCCTTATGCAAAAGCTGCTTATACGATTGATTCTAGTTTTTTTAAAACGCAGTTAGCAACTAAATTATCTTTATCCGATAGTACAACAGGGTATGTAACACCTTCACAATTAGCAGCAAAAACATTTGATCAAACACCCATTACAAATGCAATAGCTAATAAGCTAAATATTGCTGATAGTACAAAATATATCACTCCTACTCAACTTTCAAGATATAATTTTTCAAGTGGTGGAGGAGCAGCAGCCGTTGATACTACTAGTTTGTCCAATAGAATTAATCTAAAGGCAAATGTTTTAGATATGAATTCAGCAATAGCTTCCGAAGCTGCAACTGCAAGAGCAGCTGAATTAGCACTTTCAAATAATATTGCTACTAATACTACCAACATAGCAACCAACACAACAGCTATTGGTAGTTTGAATACATCTGTAGCTTCTAATACAATCAATATATCTACAAATAGTTCTGCTATCACAGCAAACGCAACAGCAATTGCGGCTGAAGCTACAACTGCAAGAGCAGCTGAATTAGTATTAACTAATAATATCACATCCAACACGGCAAGTATAACAGCTAATGCAAACGCAATTGAATCTGAAGCAACTACTGCAAGAGCTGCTGAATTAATATTATCAAATGGTCTTAGTTCTAATTCGGCCACAATTAGTGTTTTATCTAATAAAATTAGTTCTAACACAGCAAGTGTAACTGCGAATACAGAGAGTATAAATCAACTTACAAATGCTCTGCAAAATCAAGTGTCAAGTAAAACTGCTGCAGATCTAACTTTCAATAATAATTTAACTGCAACAACAAATGCAATAAACTCTTTAACAAGTTCAGTATCCTCCAACACAGCAAGTATCAAAGCAAACACAACTGCAATTACTGCTGAAGCTACAACTGCAAGAGCAGCTGAATTAACACTTACCAATAATATAAGTTCCAACTCTATAAGTATAACTGCTAATGCAACAGCAATTACTGCTGAAGCTACAACTGCAAGAGCAGCTGAATTAGTCTTAACTAATAATAACACATCCAATACTTCAAGTATCACAGCAAACACAACAGCGATTGCTAATGAAGCTACAACTGCAAGAGCAGCTGAATTAACGCTTACCAATAAAATAAGTTCTAACACATCAAGTATCACAGCAAACGAGGCAGCAATTACCGCTGAAGCTACAACTGCAAGAGCAGCTGAATTAGTCTTAACAAATAATATCACATCCAATACTTCAAGTATTACTACTTTAAATACAATAATTACTGCAGCTACAAATAGCAATACTGCAAATACCACTGTAAAAAGAGATGCAAGTGGTAATTTTTCTGCAGGATCTATTACAGCATCTAATTATGTATCTACACCTATTAGTTTATCTTATACAGGATCGACCATTAATTGGAATCCTACAGTAGGTGCAAATGCAGCTATTACATTAACACAGAATAGTACTTTAAGCTTTTCGGCAACACCATTGGTTGGTTCTTACGGTACTGTAGTTTTAACACAAGATGGTACAGGAAATAGAACCATTACTTTACCAAGTATAGTGGGTGTGACCAATAAAGTATTAGGATCGGCTTCTAATACAACAGTAAGTTTGTCTACTGCAGCAAGTGCAAAAGATATTTTAAATTTTTATTATGATGGAACCAACTGCTATTGGAATATTGGTCAAGGCTATGGTAATGCAGCCGCTGCAGGATTAATTTTAACAACAACAGGTACAGGTGCTGCTACTTTATCAGGTACTACTTTAAATATTCCATCTGTTTCATCTACTGTAAATTCAGGAAGTATATCTGGAACCATAGCTGTGGCCAATGGAGGAACTGGAGCAACAACATTAACAGGTTATGTAAAAGGAACTGGCACAACGGCTATGACAGCTAGTGCCAATATTCCAGTTGCAGATATAACTGGTGCTGCTCCACTTGCTTCACCAACATTCACAGGAACCGTTACAACAAGTACAATTAATACTGGAGCTTTAAGTGCTAGTAGTGTGACTACCCCTATTTATGCATCCACGCCACAAGCATTAACAGATGGAACCACCATTAATTGGAACCCAACACTTGGTTTAAATGCAAGTGTAACTTTAGCGGGGAATAGAACTTTAAGTTTCACCTCTACTCCTGCAGCAGGTTCTTATGGTACCCTAGTAGTAACGCAAGACGCAACAGGTGGTAGAACAATTACATTGCCATCAACTACTAATAAAGTATTGGGTTCTACATCAGGTACTACCATTGCATTATCTACAACAGCAAATGCTAAAGACATTTTAAATTTTTATTACGACGGCACCAACTGTTATTGGAATATTGGTCAAGGATATGGTAATGCACCATCTGCATCATTTACTTTAACTACAACAGGTACTGGTGCTGCTACTTTATCAGGCACTACTTTAAATATTCCATCTGTTTCATCTACTGTTAATTCTGGAAGTATATCTGGAACTATAGCTGTGGCCAATGGAGGAACAGGTGCTACTGCAATTACAGGCTTAGTCAAAGGAAATGGATCTGGCGCTATGACTGCTGCTACTGCTGGTACAGATTATTTATTACCCACTGGAAATGCAGCAACAGCAACACTTGCTACTAATGCGACAACAGCTGGTAACATCACAGCAACTAGTAATACAACATTAACATCATTATCTAATTTGAATACGGTTGGCACAATCATCAGTGGAACAATAAGTCTAACTACTAATATTATTACAAGTGGAACATTAACTGCAGGCGCAGTTACCTATCCAAAAACACATGGTACCAATGGACAATTATTAAGCACTACTGGTAGTGGTACTTTAACATGGACTTCCGCTTATACACCCAGCGATGCATCAACCACAGCAAAAGGTATTATACAATTAGCAGGTGATTTAGGTGGCACTTCAAGTTCGCCAACGGTCATTAGTATTGGAGGAATAAGCGCATCTAATATTGCAACATACGATACAAGAATTACAACTGCTACAAATGGTATAACATCTAATACTTCAAGTATTACTTCTTTAAATACAAGTGTAAATGCTGCTACAAATAATAATACGGTAAGTACAATTGTAAAAAGAGATGCAAGTGGTAATTTTTCTGCAGGAACTATTACTGCCAACTTAACTGGTAATGTAACAGGAAACCTTACTGGTAATGCAACAACTGCTACTACTGCTGGTAATGTAACTGGAACAGTAGCAATTGCGAATGGAGGAACAGGTGCAACTACTGCCGCAGCTGCATTAACGAATTTAGGAGCAGCTCCAATATCATCGCCCATATTTACAAATATACCACAAGCACCCACAGCAACTGTGGAAACAAATACAACTCAAATTGCAACTACTGCGTTTGTAAAATCAGCCATAAGATTAAATAGTGATGAGTTCACAGCAACTTTAAACCAAACCGTATTCACATTTACCACGGCTACTAGTAATACTGGAGCAGTTCAAACTCCATTAACTAAACCGTTCATGTATATAAATGGAACTAGGATAAAGAATACTGCTTATACCTGGACCTCTGGCAATACATATGTTACTTATGTTCCAGCAAATAATAATAGTTACACTTTAGTTGCAGGCGATCGTGTTCAATTTGATTATGCTTATTAAGAATTATGAAAATTCAGAAACTACTTATATTATTTATTTTTGTTGCTTTTTGTAATTATATAAAAGCTCAGTCTGTATCTATAACTTCCAGCGCTTCCGGAGCTGTTTGTGCTGGAACCAATATTACGTTTACTGCTGTTGTATCTAATATTTCAAGTCCTACGTATCAATGGTACAAAAATAATATTGCTATTAATGGCGCTACAAGTTCAACTTATTCTACAACAACTTTAAATAATAACGATCAAATTTATGCTACTGCTACACCAGCAGTTGTAACTGCTAGTCTTGTTACAAGTAATTTAATGACAAATTTAGATGCTGGTAACAGTAGTAGTTATGGTGGAACTGGAACCACATGGACAGATTTAACTGGGAAAGGAAATAAAGCTACTTTATCTGGTACTGGATATTCTTCAGTGAATGGGGGAGGTATTACATTCACTACTAACAAGTATGCAACTCAAACGCTCACAAGTCCACCCTTTAATGGGGATTTCACTTGGAGTACTATTTTGAAAGCGCCAGATTACAATACAAATAGTTGGGATTTTTTATATAATGTAGGAGGCTATACTGGTTTAAACATTGCATTGGTAAGTGGGCAACCTCGCGTTAGTTGGGGTACCTGGTTTAGTGATAATATTAATGTAGGTGGTCTAGCACAAATGGTTATTGGTAATTATTATATGTTAACTTTTGTAAGATCAGGTAATACTATTTCATTTTATTTGCAAGCAAGTCCTTATGGAACTCCAGGAACTGTTTCTGCCACTATCCCTGTAGCAGCACCTTTAATTGCTAGAGGACCAGGCAGTGAATGGTGGGAAAACGGAATCATGAATGTTATGTTGCTTTATAATAGAGCATTATCTCAAACAGAAATTACTCAAAATTATAACACATATGCATCTAGGTTTGGATTAGCTGCTGCTGGCATTTCCTCTAATACTATATCTACCACAATTAGTCCTGCGCCATCTTCTACCATTAACATGAACGGTGACGGCTGTATGAATAAAACAAGTTTGACTACTACGTCTGGTTTAACATCTTATTCATGGTATAAAGACGATGTAATGATATCAGGCATCACTACAAATTCTATAATTCCGAACGCAAGTGGAGCTTATCATGTAATAGTTACAAACGGGACTTGTACAAGTACCTCTACTGCAACTACTATTTATACTTGCGGTATTAATGCAGATGGGAAAGCGGTATCCATTGCAAATATTAGTTCTTTAATAAGTAGAGAAGGGGGAGCTTATTTAGGTACAGCTAAAGATATCACTGGGCAAATATTTAATACTACTAGCTTAACTACTTTAGGCGCTGCTACCATTGGATCTACTTCGGCTATATTAGGTGGTGTAATAACTGGAACAAATGGTAGGTCTTCTGAAATAGGAGTGGTGTATAGTACGGATCCAAATTTCGGTACTTTTTTAACAACATCAATAAGTACAAATGTAGCAGCTGGTACATACTCAGCTAGTATTTCAGGATTAGCATCTTCAACTACTTATTATACTAAGTCCTACATTAAAAATAGTGCAGGAACCAATTATGGTAATGTGGTGAATTTTGCTACAGCTGCACAAACTCTTGTAACTAATGGTCTTCTTTTATATTTAAATGCAAATTCATATAGCGGTTCTGGAACCTCTTGGTCCGATTTAAGTACTCAAAATAATAATGCAACGCTGTCGGGTAACCCAACATTTTCATCTACTAGCCCAAAAAGTTTTACACTTGCTAGTAATAAATATGCCTTATCCTCAAATACAATTAGTTCAATTACATCAGGTACATTTATTGCTTGGATTAATCCCTCTCAGACACAGTCTGGCTATCAGGGTATTATAGTTAGTAGGGGTCCTTCTCCGGCAACTGGCCTGAATTTCTTCTATAATAATTCGATTGGTTATACTTGGAATGATACTGAATCATCTTGGAGTTGGAATTCGAATTTGCAAGTACCCATAAACCAATGGTCTATGGTTGCAATAACAGTTACTTCAACTTCTGCAACTGCTTATTTATGTAAAGCAAGTGGAATAACAACTGCTGTAAATAATGTTGCTCATGCAACAGTATCGAATCTTAAATTTTACATTGGCAATGATCCACTTGATCTTAATAATAGAGCCATGATAGGCAAAATTGGAACAGCGATGGTATATAGTAATGCTTTGTCGCTGCAAGATATTACCTCAATATTTAATATTCAAAAAGCGTCATTCGGTTTATAAAATTAACAATGAAAAAAATCTTTACCATATTATTTCTACTAAACGCATTTGTTTCTAATGCGCAGCGTACTATTTTTAGTGGGCAGAATAATTATGTTGCTATGCCAACTGTAAGTTCATCTCCCATAATAACTAATGGGCTAGTATTTAATGTGGATGCCGCTAATGTATCTAGTTATTCAGGAACTGGGAATGTTTGGAATGATTTAAGCGGCTCTAATAATATCAAGTTTTATAGTAGTTCCTCTTACAATGTGAATGCTAATCCTACTTTTGATTCTGATGGTGGCGGTTCACTTGTAACAACTGGAATTTTTGGAAAATCGATTAATAACTCAGGTATCTCAGGTTCAGTTGCTAGATCCATGGAAGCATGGGTTAAGTTTAATTCTGTAGCTGGAAATGCTGTAATCTCAATTGGGGGGTCAGTAATATCAAGTAATACATTATATGAATTAATGGCCTATTCCAATAATGTAATTGAACATTATTGGGGGAATTTTACGCAAAGTTCTACTGTATTAGCAACGAATACTTGGTATCATATAGTTATCCTTTATGATGGAACCACTAATCATTACATCTATATTAATGGAGTTCAAGTTGGCTTTTCAGCTACACCAACACTAAATACCTCGAATACCCCAATCTATATTGGTCCTGCTGTGACTACTACTTGGGGTGCATTTAATGGTAAAATAGCTGCTTTAAGAATTTACAATCGAGCTCTAACCTCATCCGATGTGACAACTAATTTTAATGCCCTTAAAACTCGTTTTGGCTTATAAAATATTTTATGAAAAAACGCTTCACCATATTATTCATATTATCTGCACTTATTGTAAATGCACAAGAATCTTTTTTTAGAGGTAATAACAATTATGTAGCGCCGATGGCATCGGCTGTAACTTCAGGAACCAACCCTGTTACAAATGGATTAATTTTGTATTTAGATGCAAAATCATATAGTGGTTCTGGAAATATTTGGTCCGATATAAGTACTCAAAATAATAATGCAACTTTGGTGGGTAGTCCAACATTTTTAACAAATCCTGCGAGTTTTACATTTGGCCCCAATGTGATTGCGAATACTACAAAAAGTGATCTAGCCTTATCTGCCGCAACTTTTATTGCATGGTTAAATCCCTCACAAACGCAAGGTTCGTATACTGGAGTTATTTTTAGCAGAGGTACATTTGGCGGAAGTACGGTTCCTGCAACTGGTTTGGATTTGTATACGACTAATTCTGTAGGGTACCATTGGGCTGATAACGAAGCAACCTACAATTGGAATTCTAATTTATATGTGCCGAATAATGAATGGTCCATGATTGTGGTAACTGTAAGTGCAACTAATGCAACTGCCTATCTCTGTAATACAAGTGGAATAGCAACTGCTTCCAATCCAGTGACACATGCCGCCTTATCTGGACTTAACTTTTTTATTGCCTGTGATCCAGTGCTAATTGCTACTAGAGCTTTTACCGGGAAAATAGCAACAGCGATGGTGTATTCCAAAGCTTTAACGCAAGCAGAAATTACTTCAATCTTTAACGCACAAAAAGTTGCCTTCGGCTTATAAAAATATCAATGAAAAAACTAATCACCATATTATTCATCTTCACTGCATTTGTTTCAAATGCACAGCGTACTATTTTTGCGGGTAATAATAACTATGTTGAACCTGTAGTTTATTCAAGAATAATTACTAGTGATTTATTACTATACCTTGATGCAGAAAAAATAGGTAGTTACCCAGGTTCTGGAAATAAATGGAATGATTTAAGTACTAATCTTAATCATGGTACATTAGAGACATCTAGTATGGCTAATATTGCTTCAACTCCAAAAAATTTTACATTTAATGGTACAAGTAATTACGTGAGTTTTGCCTCTTCAAAGTTTAATGTACCCTATGCTGGAAAAACAATCATTGCTGTAGCTAAAATGAATCCAAGTTTTGGAATTAATGTATATAGGGCATTATTTGGAAATGCAAGCGGTGGTTCACGAAATTTCAATTTTTATATTTATCAAAATGGATCAGGTTATCAAATACATTTTGCAGATGGAGGCAATAATGCATTTAGTAATGTTTTAACACTTACAACAAATCAATGGTACGTATTTGCAGCTACGCAAGATGGTAATGTAGTTAAATTTTTCTTAAATGGTAAATTAGTAGGATCAAGTGTGGGTTCATTGTCTCAGTATCAAGTATCAGCTCAAGAATATGTTGGTAAAGCAGATAATTTTTGGTACGGAGATATTAATTCCATTTTTATTTATAAAAGAGGTTTATCAGAAGTTGAAATTCTACAAAATTTTAATGCAATAAAGTCTGATCTAGGTTTATAAAAAATATTCTATGAAAAAATACATCGCACTCTTTATCATTATCCTCTCTTTTGCTTCTTGTATTCCTCCAGGAAAGCTATCAGAGTCCTTAGAGGCCAATGCCAAGCTGTATAGCAAGTATGATAGTTTAAACAATAAATTAAAAGATACACTTGCATCTTTTAACGCTAGCCTTGATCGTCTAAAAATGAATGTAGCCGATTTAAATGATAGTGTGCACTTTTATCGCAATCGCAGTTTGGCACTATCTATCCCTGTCGAAACAGAGGGCGATCTATTCTTAAACCAAATAATTAGCAATGCATTGCTAACAGAGTCCGAATTGGCTTCTATAAAAGCAGGGAAAAATGCGAACGGGGTGAAAAATACTTGGCTAGAAGGTTTTAAGGCAGACTTAAAGAAATATGCAATTAATGAGGCGGATATTGAATTAAATAAAGGTTTTGTATTTGTAGACATTCCTTCCAATATCATGTTTGCAAGTGGAAGTGCTTTATTAAATAGCAAATCAATTGAAATGCTTGGTGGTATTGCGCGGTTATTAAATGCACAGTCCGATGTAAACTTTTTAATTGAAGGCCATACCGATAATAAATCCTATAAAGAAAATAATAGGAATGATAACTGGATGCTTAGTGTAAACCGTGCAGCAGCAGTTGCTAAAATTTTACAAAACAAATATAAGATTGATCCCAAAAGAATGATTGCCGCAGGACGAAGCGAATATATGCCAATGGATGATAATAAAACAAAAGAAGGCCGTTCAAACAACCGTCGTATTCGTATCATATTAATGCCTTCTGTAAAACAACTAATGAATTTAAATAATTAAGTTAATTAATAAATTATAAAAATGGAAATTCTAATGAGTATTGAGCCCCTAAAATTATCTAGCAGAGAAACTGAAGTTTGTAATTTATTATTAACGGGTAATAGCACTACTAAAATTGCCGAAGTATTAAAAATAAAATGTAATACGGTGTCTACAATTAAAAAATCTATATTTTTTAAAACAAAGACTACTAACTTAATTGAATTGTATGAGGTTTATAAACAAGCTTAGTATAATTAGTTTGGTTACGCTACTATTCTCTACTAATACAAAGGCTCAAACAATTAGCCCATTTACATTTAATAATGGTGGGGGATATAGTAATACTTTGGAATGGAGTATAGGAGAATCGGTATCAATTGCGCATTTTATAAGCTATGGGTATTCTTTAAACACTGGCGTATTACAGCCACTAACTTCAATTACTACAGCAATTGAAGAATATGGCCCTATGGTGTTTGGTGATAAAATAATTATGGGACCTAACCCCACTAGCAAACTTCTTCGTATAAAAGCAAGTTTTAATGAAATAGGAGCCATTTCATTTCAAATGTTTGATAGTAAATCAAACAATGTTTTAAACTATGATGGTGGAACCATTTTTAGCAAATATGAAAAAGACCTCTACTTGGAAAACTTACCCTCTGGCGCCTATTATATTAGAGTAAGTTTCAAACCTAGTACTGGAAACGCTAAAACAGGAATTTATAAAATTATCAAACTATAAATAATTCTTAATTAATGTTGAATACATTATTATAAACATTTTATGAAAAAGTATAAGTTATTAATTAAATATTTATGCATACTATTATTTGTATCATACATAAACATTGCTAGTGCACAAACTGGATTAAATTTTCAGGGTGTAGCAAGAACAACTAATAATGTAATCATTGCATCGCAAGACATTACTTTAAAATTAAGTATTCTTCAGGGCAGTGCCACTGGTATTCCTGAATATGTTGAAATTAGAAAAGTGAAAACCAATGCACAAGGCTTGTTTACTGCCGTTATAGGCGATTCAGAAACAACAATTACTTTAGGAAACTTTGCAGACATTGATTGGAAGCTTAGCCCTAAGTTTTTGAAAATAGAAATTGACCCATTTGCTGGAAATAATTTTATTAGTATGGGTACCACACAGTTTCAATACGTTGCTTATGCAAAGTTTGCTAATAGTGTGAATGCTGAAAATATAGCAGGTATTGTTCCAGTTGCTCGGGGGGGCACTGGTTCAAATAGCCTGAATACATTAAAATCGAATCTTGTATTAGATAAAGTAAACAATACAGCAGATACGCTTAAGCCAATTAGTAAATTAGCACAAGCAGCTTTAGACCAAAAATTAAATATTATAGATAGTACCAAGGCCTATGTAACTCCATCACAGTTGGCAAGTTATAAACTTTTAAGTGGTGGAGCCAGCATTGATACCACAGGTTTATCCAACCGAATTAATTTCAAGCTAAATATTTCAGACACTGCTCTATTATTGAGAAAGTTGGACACTGCAAGTTTATCGAACCGCATTAATACGAAATTAAATATTTCAGATACCACTCTTTTATTAAGAAAGTCGGATACTACAAGTTTATCGAACCGCATTAATTTTAAATTGAATACTTCAGATACTTCTACTTTATCGAACCGAATTAACCTTAAATTAAATATAACTGATACCGCGAGTTTATTAAGAAAAACTCAATTAGGAACTAACAATGGTGCTGCAAGTTTAGATGCATTAGGGAAGATACCTTCCGTTCAAATTCCCGCTATTTCATTTTCTTCAGTGGATGTGGTAAATAATCAAGCTGAAATGCTTAATGAGAAAAATAAGGACAATTCAGTAAAATTAGTAGGAAGTATTGTTGTTCGATTAGATTCAAATAAGAATTTCGTTTTAAGTCAATTACCAGCAAGTAATAGATCTAATTGGATTGAACTAGTCAATCCAGATGCACCCGTAAAAACTGTGAATGGATTAACAGGGTATATCAATTTGAAAAAAGCAAATATTGAAGATTTGGTCTTTGTTGACAATACAAGTGATAGAAATAAACCAGTATCGGATGCCACAAAGGATTCATTAAGAACAAGATTGTATATAACAGACACTTCATTATTATTAAAAAAATCAGACACTGCTTTCTTATTACAAAAAGTAGATACTGCTGCTATATTAGCTATGTATGCAAAGAAGTTTACCAAGGATGTCAAAATAAATGGTACTAGTTTAGGAAAATATGCCAATGGAGCAACTATTCCTGCAAAAGGAAAGACGCTAGACGAATTCCTAGAAGATTTAGTCTCAAATTCTATCCCTCCCTCTTTTTCTGCTCCATCTGTTTCAATTAGTGCTAGCCCAGGAGCAACAGCTTATGAAATTGGATATAATCCTGGACTAGTAACTTTAAGTAGCACCTATAATAAAAATGATGGCGGTAATGCGACTTCAACAATATTTTATAAAAATGGGGTTTCTTTAGGATCTGGGGTAAATAATAATTCGCCGGGTGCATTAACTAGTTCAGTTGGCTATAGTGTGATAGTAAACTATGCGGCGGGCACAGCATCAAAAAATGATAATTTAGGTACTTCATTCCCAAATACGATTACTGCTGGTTCTACTTCTGCTGGTTTAAGTTTTTCTACTTTTTCAAAAAGATATTGGGGAGGAATTAATGAACCTTTTAACACATCAACTATATATGATATTACAACATTAAGCCCAACGCCTAATTCCGATGGTTCTGGCAGTAGTGCTAGTCTTTCTAATGCTACAATTCCAATAACAGGATCACAATATGCTTTTTTTGCATATCCAATTACTACTTCTGCTGATTTAAGTTCAATTATGTATAGTGGACAACAAAGTATTACTGCATTTACAAAAACCATTGTTTACATAAAAAATGCACAAGGTCATGTTCAACAATATAAAGTATATATCTCTAATGAAAGATATGGCACCCCAATAGAAGGCATAACATTTCAATAATTCAATATGAAACAGAAATTAATTTTAATTATAATTATAGCATTCATTCATTCTAATTTAAATGCTCAAATTAAACTTTTATCCAATATTGTTACACAAGATGCAACTTCTGTATATCCTACACATATAGATAGTTTAGGAAGGGGAGGTTTTATGACGTTGCCAGACTTAACTACAAGAAATGCTATTCCTATAAAGAGAAGAAAACAAGGCATGATGGTGTATGTACAAGCAAATGATTCTTTGTATACATTAACCACAGTT
>Ga0114979_10001988_pt1 | contig 13807 bp, 11 predicted proteins | sample S_140625_EF_Meta_FD_87315 | JGI IMG/M metagenome (GOLD analysis project Ga0114979, IMG submission 87315) | Freshwater microbial communities from Lake Simoncouche, Canada to study carbon cycling - S_140625_EF_MetaG | ecosystem: Environmental > Aquatic > Freshwater > Lake | place: Lake... | reverse complement strand
CGTTTTTAATGTGGCGGCATTTGAGGCATCCAAGCAAGGTGATCTCAATACGAAAATTGCAGACATGCGTTTTTATTTAGCGCAACAAGATCTAATCTTGAGAGTCTCACAAGCTTACTTTGATGCACTCACCAGCCAAGACAACGTAGAACTTTTTCGTAATAAGAAAAGCCTCATCAAGCAACAGCTTGAGATCGCACAAGCTAAATTTGATGCTGGTCTAGCCACCATCGTTGATGTCAATACGGCACAGGCAGCATTGGATCTTGCCAACTCCCAAGAGATTGGCGCTCAAGCTGATTTAGTAGTTAAGCGTGGCGTATTGGAACAACTCACTGGGCGCCCAGTAGGCTCTCTAAGACCACTCATTAAAGAAGCGAAGATTGATGGCGTCTTAAAAGATCCTCGCTCAAAAAATAAAGATGGTAGCGGCATTCCAATTGCGGAAAGTGTTAACCCACAACTACCAAAAGGCCAAACTCTGGATGATTGGATCCAGCAAGCAGAGACTGCAAACTTTAACGTCTTGGCAGGTCAACTATCTGTCAGTCTTGCTGAGAGTACTTACCGAGGTTCACAGGCACTCAATTACCCGTCTGTAAATTTCGTTGGAACAGCTGGCTACAACACGGCAAATGGAAGCGCTAATAGCTATGCTCCTTCAAACACCAATATTTACAACAATACGATTGCCCTGCAAATGACAATCCCGCTGGTTTCGGGAGGATTTAATAGTTCTGTCATTCGTCAGAATGCAGCCTTACTCGATGCAGCCAAAGCTAACTACGATAATGCTCGGCGCACTGCGGCCCAAAATACGAGGACTGCCTTTACTGGATTTTATGGGGGCCTAGCTAGTGTCAAAGCCTATGAAGCAGCAGAGCGATCGTCCAATTCCGCACTAGAGTCCAGCAAGTTAGGATTTCAAGTGGGGACGCTGATTAATATTGATGTGCTCATTGCATTGGATACGCTCATTACTACCCGCTCACAACTGCAACAGGCGCGCTACAACACCATTCTCAATGCGATGAGGCTTAAAGCGCATGCAGCTTCTCTATCAGATGAAGATCTGATTTCTATCAATTCCTTGCTGCGCTAAGAACTTACTTTAGAAGCTTCAAGGCTTCGTCAAGAACCTCTTGAACGCTTGGTGGATCTTGAATATCACCCACATTAGTAATTCGCTCAGACCAATAGCCTTCAGTTTTCCAACGTGGTGAGTCGCAATAAATCTCGACTATAGGTTTATCGAGCACTGCTGCTAAATGTGTCAGGCCAGTATCCACCCCCACCGTTAAGGCTGCGCCAGCGATCACTGGAAAAGCCTCTTCAATAGAAAAGGCTGGCGGCACTAGAGCCCCAGTAATCTGTGAGGCAAGCAATTGACTAACTGCTTTTTCTGTAGCATTCCCCCAAGGGAAAACCACCTGATACCCTCGAGTAGATAAATCTTTGCCCAGCTCAATCCAATTGTCATTAGGCCAGCGCTTAGCCTCTCTGGCTGTCGAATGAAAGCACAAGACATAAGGAGAGTGTAAACCTGCGACAGAAATTTTTGGAATGCTCGCAATAAATTCTAGGGGATAAAACTGCGGTGCATCACCTCGTTCTATTAAAGACCAATCTAAGGCTGAGCACATCACCCAACGCGAACGATCAACAGCATGGCACTGCGTAGGAACTTGTACTGCCTGGTTGTAGAAAGATCTAGCCAATGGCTCGTATCCAGAAAATTCTGTTGCATTAGCAAGACCTGCAACTACGGCACCAGATCTTTTCTTAGTCAGGGAACATACGATGGCTGATTTAAGTAGGCCCTGTGTTTCAATCAAGACATCATAAGTGGTAGATTGAAGTGTTTGTCTAATCGCAAAAAACTCTTTCCAAGTCGCCAAGCTAAAGAGATTTTTCTTCCAACGGCGTAAAGCAAAAGGAATGATGCGATCAATACCCCTAAAACTGTCTCTTGATAACAAGGGCTCAAGCAAGTGAACATAACCCTCTTCTACCACCCAATCAATTTGAGCGTCTGGTAAGCGAGCGCGCAAATCCCACACAATCGGCAAGTTATGCAATACATCCCCGAGAGAGGACAGCTTTACTAGCAGGATTTTAGGAGAAGTGCTCATGTGAGCATTATCTTATCTTTTAGAAAAACGCCTAAATTTGATTAAAACTTAGGAGCAGCGTCCCACGATAGACCAGTAGAATCTTTAGCATTCATATTCGGCATGATACCTGCTGGTAATGGCCAATCGATACCTATTGTTGGATCATTCCACGCCAAACATACTTCACTTTGCGGATGATAGTAATCCGTTGTTTTATAGAGGAACTCTGCAGTCTCAGATAAGACTAAAAAACCGTGAGCGAGACCAGCCGGTATCCATAGCTGCTTGTGATTTTGGGCGCTCAATTCAATGCCATCCCACTTTCCGTATGTAGGCGATTCTTTTCGAATATCGACAACAACATCAAAAATACTACCAGCCACAACGCGAACCAATTTACCCTGCGTCTGCTCTAACTGGTAATGTAAGCCACGCAATGTCCATTGACGAGAAAAGGAATGGTTATCCTGCACAAATTCTACATTCAAGCCAGTAGCTACTGCAAAGTCTTTAGCATTAAAGGATTCGGTAAACCAGCCGCGCTCATCGCCAAATACTTTAGGCTCGATTACCAATACATCATGAATCGCAGTGGGAGTAATTTGCAACTTCAACGGCACGCTCATCTAATCATCTTCTTATCTGATAAGGAAACAGCTTGGCCTGAGGTATTCAGCTCGTTAACAATCTTACTAAGATATTGACCATAGCTATTCTTACTCAGTTGAGCGGCAACTTTAAGAACATCTTCGGCGCTGATCCAAGCTCGGCGATAAGCAATCTCTTCGGGGCAAGCCAACATTAGGCCCTGGCGCTTTTGCAGGGTAGCAATGAAGCCTGCAGCATCCAATAAAGAATCGTGTGTTCCAGTGTCTAACCAGGCAAAACCACGGCCCATAATTTCTACACTGAGCTCATTCTTTTCGAGGTAAGCGCGATTAACATCGGTAATCTCGAGTTCACCACGTGCACTAGGCTTAATCGAAGAGGCAATATCACACACTTGATTATCATAGAAATAGAGTCCTGTTACTGCATAACTACTTTTTGGCTTAAGAGGTTTCTCTTCAATAGACAATGCTTTGTAGTCTTTATCAAATTCGACAACACCATATCGCTCTGGATCATTCACGTGATAAGCAAATACAGTTGCACCACTAGTACGATCATTAGCGCTATCTAGCTGATCAACCAATTCATGGCCATAGAAAATATTGTCCCCAAGAACTAAAGCGCATGGATTATTGCCAACGAAACTCTTACCTAGAGTAAAGGCTTGAGCCAAACCATCAGGAGACGATTGAACACAATACTCAATATTCAGACCCCATTGAAAACCATCTCCGAGCAATTCAGCAAAACGTGGTGCGTCATGTGGTGTAGAAATCAACAAAATATCACGAATGCCTGCAAGCATGAGCGTCGTCAAAGGGTAATAGACCATGGGCTTGTCATAGACGGGCATCAGCTGTTTAGAAACTGCTTGAGTGGCTGGGTATAAACGAGTGCCCGAACCCCCTGCCAAAATAATGCCTTTACGATTCATCTGATTTACTGCCATAGCATTCTTTCTAGATAAGTCCGTCTTTAGCCAAATTAGTGACATAAGACCGGACAGCCTTATCCCAAGGCTGATTTAATTGTTTCAATTTTGACATATCTCCTCGATCCACAAATACTTGATGGAGCTTATCCGTGGACATCCTTGAATTCATGGGTCTTGGGGCTGGTAAAGGGTATTCCACTGCAGGAATAGGCTTGATTGTACCTGGCACTGCTTTCAAGGTCACTCCAGCTTCCAATGCTACCTGAATTGCTAAGGTTGCTAAACCGTGCCACGCAGTTTCTCCAGCGGGAACAGCATGATAGATGCCAGAAGGAAATTCTTTGATCTTCAGCCTATCATTTGCAACGAAATCCAAAGTCATTTGCGCTAACCATGCAGCACTGGTTGGAGCACCATACTGATCATCAATGATCTTCAGTTCTGTGCGATCTTTAGCCAGTTTCAAAATGGTCAGAATAAAATTGCTACCGTCTCCATATACCCAACTGGTTCTGAAAATAGCATATTGGCTACTACCGTTATTGCTAGCAAAGATTCTGGCAATTGCCTCTTCACCAGCGACCTTGCTTTTCCCATAAACCCCCAAAGGGTTGCGTATATCGTTTTCTAGGTAATAACCGTATTTCTCACCATCAAAAACATACTCTGTTGAATAGTGCAAAAAAGTAGCCCCATGGTCTGCAGCATATTGCGCCATGATTTCAGGGGCTTTTGCATTAATTGCAAAAGCTAAGTTAGATTCCGTTTCCGCCTTATCGACCGCTGTATAAGCAGAAGTATTAATAATCAACTGAGGTTGAAATTGATTTAGCAGTTGAGTAAGCGATTCTTCATTGGCAAGATCACATTCGGAGCGCCCAACATACTGGATGATAGGTTTTACAAGCAAAGCCGTGGTGAGCTTACCCAACTCTACTTGAAAGGCTTTTCCTAATTGGCCATTTTTGCCAAATACGAGGATCTTCATTGGTTCTTTAGTTATACTGCCTAGAGAGCCAGTCACGGTAAGAGCCACTGACTACACCCTCAATCCAAACAGGATTATCCAAATACCATTGCACCGTTTTACGAATGCCTGTGTCAAAGGTCTCTGCTGGCCGCCAACTAAGCTCACGCTCAACCTTGCTAGCATCAATTGCATAACGACGGTCATGCCCAGGGCGATCTTTTACGTAGGTAATTTGATCTGCGTAAGACTTGCTATCAGCACGAGGCTTCAATTCATCCAAAATTGCACAAATAGTTTTAACAACATCAATATTGGCTTTTTCATTCCAGCCGCCAATATTGTAGGTCTCACCCAACTTGCCTTTGGCTAATACTTCGCGAATAGCCGAGCAATGATCGCCAACATAGAGCCAATCACGAATCTGCTGACCATCCCCATAAATAGGCAATGGCTTGCTATTGAGTGCATTAAGAATCACTAATGGAATTAATTTCTCCGGGAAGTGATATGGCCCATAGTTATTCGAGCAATTGGTTGTCACTACTGGAAAGCCATAGGTATGGAACCAGGCACGCACTAAATGATCAGAGGCTGCTTTAGATGCGGAGTATGGGCTATTAGGCTCATAAGAATTAGTTTCTGTAAAAGCAGGATCAGTAGTAGAAAGTGATCCGTAGACTTCATCAGTAGACACGTGATGAAAGCGGAAGGCTTGCTTGGCAGACTCATCTAAACCATTCCAATATTCACGAGCACACTCAAGCAAATTGAAAGTGCCGACAATATTGGTAGTAACGAATTCAGCAGGGCCATGAATTGATCGATCCACATGGCTCTCGGCAGCAAAATTGACAATCGCGCGTGGTTGATATACCTTTAGCAGCTTGGCAACCAATTCTTTATCGGCAATATCGCCTTGAATAAAAATGTGGCGCGGATCATCCTTCAAAGATGCTAGAGTAGCTAAATTACCAGCATAGGTCAGTTTATCGAGATTAATAATGCTTTCAGCATTAGGATCAACCAACCAATCCAAAATAAAATTACCGCCAATAAACCCAGCTCCGCCTGTTACCAATATCATTTTATCTTCACTTATAAGCGTTTTTATAAAAACTAAATACCTATTGAACCATTTTTTAAAGGGTGTTGATCAATATAAAAATTAATAAAAACCCTAGAATTCAAAGGGGGCGAGTTAACTGTTTTAAATATGATTTTATAACTTTTAGTCCTTAATTTATTCGAAAATAGATTACGGCTGGTCAAGGCAGGCAAATGATCCAGGCAATCACCCATTCAGCAGACGGCAATCAATTTTTATGTGTAGCAAAGTCCTCCATAATACCCACGCCTACAAAATGATCAACATCAAAAAAGTAAAAGTTAATTATATAAAGGGCAATAAATTCTAGAGAATGAAAAAAATAATACACTTAGAGAGATTTTTACCTAACTTGGCTATTTCTGTATAAAGACAATTATTGATAATCCCTCTAACCCCTTTAATTTTTCACGTTATTATTAATTCCTTCCAAACTCAGCTACTTAAATTTTCAGCCATTTAAATACAGTCACGAAAAAAACTATGTTACTCGCCAATTACTACCAACAAGATAGAGTTAATAATGCCTCTTTTGAAGAAATTGATAGGCACCACACATACAATCCCACATTCACTAACCGATTGTTGAGGTCAGAATTTCTGAAGCGCGGTATTGAACTAAATAATCCTGACGTCAATCAAGGCAAGGAGGTTGCTTTTAGTATCTTGCATGATGGTCAAGATGTAGATCAAATCCCTGCGCCAAAATACCTTATTGCTACTGAAAATCCATACATATGTCCACTCAACAACGATAGGCGTTACCTTAATTCATTTAATGGCGTGTTCACTTGGAATATAAACTTACTGCATCTACCAAATGTCACTCATATATTCGTACCCAATCGAATTCAAAAAAGAGTGACGCCCTCATTTAAAGAACGCCCTATTTTTTCGTGCATCATTAATGCCAACAAAGCATTTCCTGTTGAAGTTGACGGCGATCTATACAAGGAGCGCATCAAGGTCATCCGCTGGTACGAAAAAAATGCCCCTCAATATTTTTTACTATATGGATTGGGTTGGAATAAGCCTGAACCCGCCTTCAGTTTTTCCAAAAAAATAACCAGACGTATGAAGCGTTTAGCAACCCAAGCATTTGGATATAATCCGTTTCCAAGTTACGCCGGAGAAGTCGCAGATAAGGGAAGCATATATCAGCATGCCAAGTTTGCTTATTGCTACGAAAACGTCGCTAATTTGCCAGACTACATTACCGAAAAAATCTATGATTGCTTTTTTAATGGTTGCATACCCATATATTGGGGTGCAAACACTATAAATAAACACATTCCCAATGACTGTTTTATTGATCGTCGTGACTTTAAAAGCACGGAGGAAACCCATAAATTTCTCCTGGGGATAGACCAAGCTAAATATCAAAAATACCAGGATAGCATCCAAGAATTCTTAACTAGCCCAAAAGCAATGGAGTTTGATACAAGCAAATACGTTGCGAAAATTATTGACAAGATATGCAATGATTTAATTTGGCAGCCTGATAAACAATAAACTGCAGCATAGAACTAAATGCAGCATCAATATTGATCTACGAATCAGAGCTTAGAATAATATTTTCCCAGGAAAATCTTGCCCGCCCAGAGAGGAGTCACAGATCCTACGAAAAACTGCTCCAACGCTCTATAAATATATGCAAATCTATTTACCTAGCAACACCATCCCAAAAAATGCTAAAGCCAGACTTTAAATTTGATGCTTATTTGGACTTATAAAATCTTGACACAACATATATAGAAGCCGCGGAGGTCAGGTGACCACCATCAAAACTGGCAAGGTCCCTTGAGTCCTCACCAAATCTTGTTATACATCCCGAGTTATTGCATAAAACGTCAACTATAGAAAGATAGTTAATTTTATTTTTAATTGCAATAGCTTTTAATTGGGGCTCGATTTCAAGAAAGTTATTATTTAATCCAAAATTCATGCGATAGGGAATATTTTCATCTTTGGTTGCCAGATAATTGAGATAGAGTTGCTTGTAAAGACTTTCTCTCCATTGAGGGGCGGGGCCTACGATTTCGATTTTATCGTACCCTATCCTCCTTAACTCATCAATCGTTACCTGCACTTGCCTCCAATCATAATCAGTCCAATTTGCTGCGAGAACTAGACGCTCTGGCCACTCATTTTTGATTTTCTCAATCTTGTCTTCATTGCTCTTGGAGCACCCCTTTCGCCATGCAATATCAAGCTTTAGAATTGGCGGGCATCCTTGGATGCCAATATTTTCAATTTGATATTTTTCGCCTAAAGTTTTTTTATACCCAACAAGCAAATGCTCAGCATATGAATCACCCCAAAGAAAAATTTTATCTTTCTTAATATCATTTTCCGCTGGGTTGAGACTATCTTCAGGTGGCTTTATATATTTTTCGCCTAATTTCTGCAACGCTATTGGAAGTCGAAATTGAACTTGATTTAACCTGAAAGTAAGGCCATCTCTAACGTAGGTGTTATATCCAACAAAACCAATTGTTGACAATAGGGCGATTAGGATGAAAACCTTGATTAAACTGACTGGACCAAAACGAAAAAATTTCTCAACAAAGTAATAAGTACAAACCGCCAGCAGCAAGGAAAATAGCAAACCCATCGACTTGTATAAATTAGAAGGTTCATCTACGCTGATGATGTGCAAAAAAGAAAGTATTGGCCAATGCCAAAGGTACAAAGGGAAGCTAATTAACCCGACCCAAACTACCGCTGGGTGAGATAAGAATTTTCGATTAATCCATGCATCCGGCCCGGCAGAGATAATTAAAAAAACCCCTGCCGTTGGAATAAGCGCCCAGTAACCTGGATACATTGAATGCTCAGAAATAAATAACGCCCCAAGGGCAACCAACCCAAGGCCTGCTATCGAAAGGGCATTCTTTATTTCTAGGGAAGCTGGAAATACCAGCCCCTTCAGTTGTTTTGAAAAAAATTGGGGTTGGTATGCCAATAAACCACCAAGCATTAACTCCCAAAATCTATTTTGTGGCAAGTAGAAAAGAGGTGCACCACCAGCCAAGAATTGCAATGTATATAAATTCGTCAAAAAAGAAAAGCAAAAAAGGAAAAGGGTTACAAAAGCTAAGTTAAGGTGGAGCCTCCAGCCAATCCAGAGAAGGACGGGCCATAAAAGATAAAATTGCTCCTCGATTGCTAAAGACCAAAGATGGAGCAAGGGCTTTGAAATAGATGAGGCATCAAAATATCCACTTTCGCTTAACAAAATGAAATTAGAGCTAAATGATGCACCCCCGCCAATATGCTTGCCTAACTGCTTATACTCATCCGCAAGCAAATTAAACCAACCAAAAGTAAAACATGCAGCTAGTACAACTATTAACGCAGGAAAAATACGTTGAATACGTCGACAGTAAAAATTGACGAGGTCAAATTTATTTTCTTTTAAGCCATTAATAAGAATATTTGTTATTAAGAAGCCGGAGATGACAAAAAATATATCCACGCCTATAAAACCACCGCCCAACTGGCTTGGAAAGGCATGAAAAACCACAACCATGACAACTGCGATTGCACGCAGGCCATCAATATCAGCGCGATAGTTAGTTTGGGGCCTTAGAAGTGAATTCATAAAAACATATTGAAGATGAGGCTAGTCAATCAAATTGTGGGTAATGGTTGTTTTGAATTAATGGTGCTTGTATCTACCTTGAGTGATAATGATCCTTAAACCTCAGTAGACGAGCGGAAACTAAACAAATGACCCCAATAATCACCCTCTCCAAACGCTGCATAATTGATAAGATGGCATTATTACGGGACTGGAAACGAGTATAAATTTCGCAGTTAGCACGAAAAGAAATGCCGCTAAATTGTTGGTTTAATAATCCAATCAACCCAACACCCAGCCTAAGCCTTGAATAGATAGCCATTGGTTGTGGTGCAAATTTTGCAGAAATTCCCAGCATTTCTAAGTACTGACGCCTAACCGACATAGAAGCTATATTAGATCTTTCTTTACTTAGCAAGCTACTTTGCTGCGGGTAGATCCTGTATGTAATTAATCGATCCTTCAAATTTTTAAAACGGTATTGAGCGCCGGCTAGACGAGCCCATAGAAAGTAATCCTCCGCAAACAGAAAATTCTCATCGTACTTAAATTTCTTCAATATCTCAGATCTCATTGTTACCGATGAATTACACAGCGTGCAGTACACACTCAACAATGCACGTATATCAGAATCAGTAAAGTTGTCTTTTGACTTCTTAACTTTCCCCGTTTTTTGATTTAAGACCAACTGAGCACTGCCAATAACATCGCAACAATTATTCTCCAAGTAGACCAACTGCTTTTCAATTCGCGATGGGTGAGCAATATCATCTGCATCCATAAGGGCAATATATTTGCCTTCTGCTCGGTCAATCATTACATTTCGAGCATGAACTACGCCATAATTTTGATCGGCAAATATCCCTATAATTCTTGGATCAAGGTAATCTTTAATTAGTGTCCTAGTTGCATCTGTAGAACCATCATCGTAAATAATGAGTTGGATATTGTCATACGTTTGATCCAATATACTATCAATAGCCTCATTAATATAGGACTCCGAATTAAAAGCTGGCATCAAAACACTGACAAGTGGTTTAGCGTTCATTACAACCTTAAATATAACTTTGCAAATAGCGTCCAAACCGCTTTAAACGTCGGAGCATACGTGAACTAAAGGATTTGGATGTAGCGCCAAAATCCATACCTGAATCCCAATTAGATTGGTAGATCACGCCCAAGTAATTCACTTTTAACTTATCTTCATTCTCACCTATTCTGCGAAAAAGATAGTATTGCCAGTCGTAATAATAAATTCTAAACAACTGCTCAATGGGGTGCAAAGGTATCGCCCGATAATTTAACAAAGCCTCTAGGTAGAGCAAAGTTTCTGGATGGTCGTCGCTCGAGACATCCCAGAATGTGAGACCCCTTGGCTGTAGGTACTGGAGATCCAGAGATTCCCAAACCTTGGCAGACCAAATAAATGGTGGGCACGGGCAATAGTAATTTGGGCCAGATCTAGAAAACAATGCCTTAACACGATCACCCTCTTGGCATAGATTGGACTCAACCTGATCTTGCCCACGATTAATAGCGAGTTGATAAAACTCTTTATTTTGATAGATAACTGTATAAGGATTTCCGTCTGAACTTATAAAATCAGACTTTTTGAACGCTTTAATAAAGATGCAGTCAGAATCAAAGCAGACATAATTATTGGCTATTCCTAGACGCCAAAACTCCGACTTAATGGCTTGCTGACTAAGGTCGCCAGATCGTGTTTTTTCAATCCCCTCTAGAACACGTGGGTTTGCAGCAATAATTGATTCATCTGAAACCCACTCATAACCACCGATATTACCTAAGACAGAAACCAGATCTTGATATTGATCTTGCGGCGTGGAAATATAAAAAGGGATTTGATCAACGTTGTATTGATTTATCGAAGACAACAAACGCTTTAGTCGAAGAAAATCTCGGCAATAGGATTTGCAATATAGAACCAAGTCTTTCAAGCGCTTCTTTCAGTGAGTGTGTGAACTTCTGAAAGTATTCTATACGCAGCCTGATCAGCGCCAACCGGTAGCCACTTCGGCGCTATCAATTGCTGATTTTTCCAATCTAGCCAGATTCTTTCTAAAGCAAGCGCTACAGCCTGAGGGTCATTCTGCGGACTTAGGTAAGCACCCCGATCCAGCAAGATTTGATCTAACTGTGGATTGCGATGCGTAATACCCCAAATAGGTCTTCTCGTCCAAAGATAGTCGTAGAGCTTAGAAGGAATATATTCAGCACACCACTCATCGTTACCATGCAACAGAATCAATACATCGGCTGACTGCATCTTTTCCACTACACGCTCTCTGCCAGACATACCAGTTACAGGATCTTTCTCTAAGCGACCATGAGCCAACAACAGATCATCGAACTTAAGGCTTTTCAGAGCCTCTACAGTTAAAGGGTCTAAAGGTGCACCATAGGCATGCACTCGTATACATTCTCTCGCTTCTGGATGCTTACTTAGCAACAGAACTAAGGCATTGAGGATAGTCGATAGAGAGCGATCATTTGCCAAGGATCCAAAGTGACAAAGATTCAGTTGCTTGGTATGGCTATGTACTGGATTAGCATCTAACCCTCCGGGAGGCTCAGCCCCAGGCATCAAGACAAACCCATGAGCATTGTCATGCGTATTGAGATTAGGATTACGTAGCTTTGCGTAATGCAAAGCACCATCTGTAAACCACCAAGCTAAATCGGCATATTTACAAATTTTTTTTTCTAAGTATTGACGAAACTGGGCATCACGATTTTTAGGCTTATCAAAACCCTGGTCATTAGGATCTTTACGAATCACCAAAGGATCATGAATCTCCACTATCCATGGTAGCCCTGTTTTTTTCTTTAGCCATAAGCCAGCTAAATGCGCAGACCAAGCGCCGCCAGTGGAATAAATTAAATCTACTTTACCATCTCTAATTAACTTTAGGCCATAGGCATAAGCCGGCATTGCCCATGACCATTGACTAGAGTAACCAAGAAAAAACTTTTCTAAAGCAATGAACGGCGCGAGTAGTATAGAAACAAGGCTCGTGGAGATTTTGTAAAACCATCCTCTACCGTATTGATTAGCAATCCAATGACGAAAGTCAAAGCGAAAAGCTGCTGGGCCCCAAGCAAGAAATTGTCGATGTGGAAAACGAGTATCTTTAATACCAGTAATTGCACTAAATACTTGCGGCTGGATACCGGCCTCTAATAAGTAAGGGATCTTATCGGTGATAGTAAGGCTAGATGCCCTTCCATCCATATTGAAACCATGTGACAGAATCAACCAATTCTTTTTTTGCATAGAGGATTAATTACCGGCGACTATAGACATCACCGCCATCCGTACCGCAATACCAAATGTCACCTGATTCAGAATGACCGACTGAGGTCCATCAGCAACCGCAGAGTCAATTTCTACGCCACGATTCATTGGACCTGGATGCATCACAATAGCATCGGGCATAGCTAATGCCAATCGTGTAGTCGTCAAGCCATACTGCTTGAAGAAAGCATCGCCCTCTGGAACTTGTCCTGCTTCCATGCGTTCCTTCTGAATACGCAAGGTCATAACTACATCAACGCCCTTTAAGCCCTCTTCCATGCTGTGGAAAACTCTCACGCCCCGCATATCTAAATCGCTTGGCAGCAAACTTTCAGGACCAATCGCCCGAATATCTGTACAGCCTAGAGTTCTTAATGCGCAGATATTAGATTTAGCAACGCGACTATGAACAATATCACCAACGATAGCCACCTTTAGACCATTAAAGTCTTTCTTAAAATGGCGCATCGTATACATATCGAGCAAACCTTGGGTAGGATGCTGATGGCTGCCATCGCCTGCGTTGACTACGTGTACGTGGGCAGGAACATGCTGTGCGATTTCAATGGGGGCTCTGGAGACGCTATGACGCACCACAAAGATATCTGCTTGCATCGCCACTAAATTATCAATCGTATCTAACAGGCTCTCGCCTTTAGCGGTTGAGGATGTAGAGATATCTAAATTAATTACATCTGCTGATAAACGCTTGGCGGCAATCTCAAAAGTAGTACGAGTACGCGTGGAATTTTCGAAGAAGAGATTAAACACGCTCTTACCACGAAGAAGGGGTACTTTTTTTACTTCTCTAGCAGGGTCCGTGACGCTCACAAACTGCTTAGCAGTATCTAAGATATGTAGGATCTGCTCTTTAGGTAAACCCTCTAAGGTAAGAAGATGCGTTAACTCACCTGCACTATTGAATTGATTTACAGGTCCACCTACTGGGGCAGTTAGTGAGGTGACATCTACACTCATGCTGAACGCTCCTCTAATTGGAAGCTGAATTTACCAGCATCATCTTTTTCTAAAACTAAAATTTGATTCTCAGGAATGCTCACTTGCTCACCTATAAAATCAGCGCTAATGGGTAGCTCGCGATTCTTACGATCCGCCAAGACCATCAACTCTACTTTTGCAGGTCTACCAAAATCAAATAACTCATTGAGCGCT
>Ga0114979_10001986_pt1 | contig 13815 bp, 19 predicted proteins | sample S_140625_EF_Meta_FD_87315 | JGI IMG/M metagenome (GOLD analysis project Ga0114979, IMG submission 87315) | Freshwater microbial communities from Lake Simoncouche, Canada to study carbon cycling - S_140625_EF_MetaG | ecosystem: Environmental > Aquatic > Freshwater > Lake | place: Lake... | reverse complement strand
GATTTTCTTTGTTGCATTTAATATGTCTACTTTTAACATTGTTCCGTAAACAGGAAACTCTTCGTAAACTATATGATTCTTCCAATAAGTATGAAAAAATTGTTTAAATTTGAACTGTAATTTACTTCGACTCTTGCCGTCCCAGTTTATTAAATTTTTTCTTACATTTTTATTAATTAATTTACCATTAATATTTAAAAGTCTCATTTAATTAAAAACCATGAAGGCCAATTTTCATTAGTAGAAAAAACTTCTATATTATTCTCTTTAGCAAATTCATCTACTGCGGATTTCACCCCAAATGGAGTGGTGTTATTTGGGCCATAAAACCCTTGAACATAATCATGACCAGAAAATAAACCGCCTTTTTTTACTTTAGGATACCAATTTTTTAAATCTTTTTTTACAAATTCATAAGAATGATTTCCATCTACATATATAAAATCAAAAAAGTTATCTGGAAAGAAATTACAAAATTCATTAAAAAAACCTTTGATTAATCTTACCCTATGATAATCATTAATTGTGTTATTCAAGGTTTTAGAAATTCTTTGAGCCTGAATAATATTAGAAGAATTTAATTGGTCCATATAGATGTGCTCTGGTTGTTCTTGCCAACAATCAAGTAAATATAGCGTTAAATTAGGACAAGCGTCTAATATAGATTTAGCGTACTCTCCTTCAAAAACCCCTAGCTCTAACCCAATTCCACTTGGTTTAAAATATTTAACTAAATCTTCTCTACTGTTAATATTTAAATTATTCACAAAGCATTAAGAAGCTAGAGTATTAATAAATTTATTATAAAAGTAATCTACAACTGGTTTATTCTCTTCTAAGTAAGATCTAAGATTATCAATTCCTTGATGTTGTTTTTTAAGTTCTAGATTTACTTTTTTAAGTTCTTCTATTACTTCGTCTGTAAAAGTCACCCACGCCCCTTTAGCTGTAGCAAATTCTCAAGAAAGAATTTGATCAATCACTTCGTATTCTATCCAGACAGAAGATCCATCTTTACGTCCATATTTAATTGGATATTGGACTTTTGAATTTGTAGATTCATTTGTTGATTTTTTGATTCCAATCTTAACATTATGTCCAATAATTTTATTCTTTACTGCATCATATTTTTCATTTGGTTTTTCAAGAATAAGATCTTTGTTAAACTTTGGTTCAAATTCAAGAATCCAATTGGCAAAATGCAATAATGCATTTCCTCCAGTTGCAGTTGTTTGTCTGATATCTTTATTAGCTGCATAAGGATCAAGTTTGATGTCTGATCTAACTTGACTAATAAAGATCGCCATATGTCCACGTTTAGAGAGAGCAAGGGAAATCTTTTTCATCAACATTGATGAGATAACTGCTCCTCCCGCTACTTTAGTTGCTTCGTTCATGCTTTTTTGAGAATCACCTTTAGTCATTAATCCATCAACTGAATCAAGAATAAATATATACCTTTTGTTTTCATCGTTAGATTGAATGAGATCTTTCATCAATTCAGAAACAGTTTCAAAAATATTGCATTCAAATACAAAGCAAGTTCCATCAGCCCATTCTTTGGGGTCAGTTACAAATTTAATTCCAGAACGCTCTTTGATTTCTTTACTCAATCTTCCTTCCGCTTTAAAAAGTAAAGCTCTAGAATTTTCTACTGATTTAAGAAAGTTCTTTGTTACCTCTAGTGCTTCTGAGGTTTTACCACCTTCATTCATTCCAATAAATCTATGCAATCCTGGGCATAAACCACCACCCGTAGCGATATCCAGGTTTAAGCTACCAGTAGAAACTTTATAATATATTTCATCTTCAAAATTATAATGATCTTCTTTATTATCTTTTAAAAATGATAATAGTCTATCTGATGCACTTGGACCAGATGGTTGTTCGATTTCTTCTTTAGGTTTTCTTCCCATATCTTATAAATTCTAGCAGGGTTTTAGGTTTTTTGCAAATGTTTTTATCTTCATTTACTTTATTTTCCTCTAACTCTACTTTTTCCTTATTTAAATTTAAATTAAAAGATTCGTATTCCTTTAATACGAAAGCTTTGCCTTCTGGTTTAAGAAACCAAGCTAGTGAAGGTGGTGGACTTCCTAGTTCTTTAAGATTATCCCAAAAATCAAAAGAATTAAATCTTTTAACTAATCTTTGGGCTATTTTAATCTCTCTTGGCCAATTAACATTTCCTTTTATATATTTTTTAACTATTAATTGACAAAGTTTATGGTTTGTAGTTTTCAATATCTGATCTTACCATTCTTTCAACTAATTTGTCAAAAGAATTTTTGGGGCACCAATTTAATAAATTTCTTGATTCGGTTGAATCTCCTAATAATAGATCTACTTCCGCAGGTCTGAAAAATTTTTCATTTACAGAAATAGCTACTCTAGATTTCATATTATTTTTTGAAACAATATCTTCTGGAAAGATCAATTTCATATCTAAACCTTCCCCTTGCCAAATAAGTCTATCAAATCCTGCATATGAAAACGCTTTTTCCACAAACTCTTTGATTGAATGAGTTTCATTTGAGGATAATATATATTCTCTTGGTTCAGATTGATTCATCATTATCCACACCGCTTCCATAAAGTCTTCTGCATGACTCCAATCTCTTTTCGCTTCTAAATTTCCTAAATATATTGGTTCGAAAGGCAAGCTATTGTTAATACAATATTTAATTCTACCTATACCGCAAGTAATTTTTCTTGTAACGAATTCTTCTCCTCGCCTTTCGCTTTCATGATTATAGAGTATAGAATGTATAGCGAATAAATCATAAGAATCTCTATAAACTTTAGTGATATGTCTTGCTGCTGCTTTAGCTGCTCCATATGGACTTCTTGGCCGAATCGGATGGCTTAGATCTTGAGGGCTATATAAAACGTCTCCCATTTCTTCGCTGGATCCAGCAGAATAAAATCTACATTTTGGAGCGTATTTTCTGATAGCTTCAAGACATCTAAGTACTCCAACAGCAGTTGCATCAAATGTTTGAAGTGGAATCTGCCAACTACTACCTACAAAAGACTGTGCTGCAAAATTAAGAAAATAATCTGGCTCAACATCTTTAACTATTTCATCAATCGAGTTAGAATCGCAAAGGTCAGCTATAATTAATTTAAATCTTGAATTATTTAAATTGTGTTCTATATTTTTTAAATTTGGATTCGAGCTTCTCCTTCTTATGCCGTATACCATATGCTTAGTGTTTTTTAATATATAATCTACCATATAAGATCCATCTTGACCTGTCACGCCTGTTATAATTACTTTCTTCATTTAAATATGATATATGTTTTTAGTATTTTTTATAACTTTTTTCTTCTTTAAAAGAAAAATCATTTAATTTATTAATTTCATTCTTTATCTTAAACCTAAGATCATTTGTGATATATACTTTTCTTGCTAAAGATATAAAGTTTGCATCGAATTGTTTTTCTCTTTCTTTGTCTCTTATATCATCTTCTATTTTCCAAAGTTTTTTGTTTATTTGTATTAATTTATTTAAGAGTTTTAAATATTTTCTATTTCTTTTAAATTTATTGACTTTTTTATCTATATAAGCAAATTCCTTTTTTACATTATGCTTTTTAATAGGGTCGTCAATTTTACTAACTTTTATATAAAGTATAGAATATTTATCTAAAAGTTCGCCATCTGATATTTTAATAGTATTCATAAAATCGTTATTTTATTAATTTTAAAAGACTCGCCTCTATTATGTCCATTTTAATATCATTCATATCATAGTGTTCTAAGTATATAGCATTTGGATTTCTTGGAGTTCTATTAATTAGAGGTGCATATGCTGGATAAGATAATGCAGACAAAAAACTTAGAACTTTATGCTGATACCCAGACATAATCCAACTTAATCCCGTGTCAATTGTTATGACCATTTTGCATGAGTATGCGATTTTTACATCTTCAAAAATCGACCCTCCAATAGGAGCTAAAGTGGTATTAATTTTAGGATGAGAAGTTAAGCCAAGTTGAATAGTGTCATATCCGAGTTTATTTATTAAACGAATAATTTTATCTATTAAATTTTTTGGCATATCTTTATTGGGAACTGCACCGCTAGAAAATGGGGAAATAGCTATATAATTTGAATATTTTATATCTTTTTCAAACCATGGGTTTAACTCTATCTGTAAATTATCTGGAGGGACTATGTCGTGCATCATACAAACTGCTTCAGTATGATGATATTTTATGTACCAATTCTCGTATTTATGTTTCGGCATTGGATTAAAGACCTTATCAAAATTGTTTGTTTGTATGTATCTTTTATCGTTTTGACTTGGCCAATTATCATAATTTTCCCATATTTTAAAATCATCTATAAGATTATTATGATAAAAAATTGGCTTAATTGATTCGTATTTCTTATTTATTCCAAATGTTATATGTGTTTTGGGGTCCTTATCCTTAAGAGCTTTGCAGGCTATAAGATTCATAACTAAATCTCCAATCTGGCCTTGATTAAATCCTAAGATTTTCACGAATTTTTTACTTTATCTAGATAATGTTTTAATATAGAATATTTTCTATCATTTCCTTCTTGTCCCCAACCCGCATGAATTATGAATGGTTTTTCTGATTCTTTATATTTTATAATTCCTGGCGCTCTAGCCAATGGATGAATTGTTGGAGGATTTATGAAGTTTGGATCTAGATTAATTGGATCCATTGATATTTTTTTAATTCTTTGATCTAAATCTTTTCTTTGAGATAAAACCGCTTTAAGTCCAGTTTGCTCCCATCCTCCATCATGTATAAATTTGTCCTGTTGATAAGTTAGCGCAAAAAGTTCTCTCATGGTTTCTGAGCTTTTTATAAACCATACTCCAGGTTCAATTTGATGAGACCATCCAATTACTGAATCATAGTCTTGATCTATGAATTGCTCTAATTTATAAGAAAAATCAACAAATAAAACGTCTGTATCTAACCAAAGAACCCAATCGTACATATTAAATAAATTAAAAATAAATGGTATTTTATGCCACGAAGTAGGTCTGTCGTCATATTTTTGCATAGACGATACAAAATCATAATTATGCTTTCTTGCATATTCAAGCATGTTTGGGGTAGTGATACTAGCTATTTTTTTATAATCATCATTAAACAATGTGGCTATGCAAATTTTCATATATTATTTATTTTATTAGCAAATTCAATTATATCTTTTTCCTTTAATTTAGAATATAGTCCTATGTAGAAACCATATTTATGGATATAAATAGAATTTGGATAATCTCTTTCATTTTTAAAAAATTCTTTATAACAAGTTTGATATCCGAGATGTCCAGATATAATTGGTCTATATTCTATATTATTTTTTAAACAAAAAACTTTAATCTTTTCAATAAGATTTTTATTTTCATTTTTTACAATAATTGGTAAACAAAATTGAACATCATTTCTAATACTTACTTGTTCTGGTAAATAGAATTTATTTTTATCTAATGTATCCCGATATATTTTATAAAGTTCTTTTCTTTTTGTTTTATATTCTTGAAATTTTTTAAGATCTAATCTTCCTATAAAAGCATGTAAATCTGTATTTCTAAAATTATTTCCTAAACTATAAAAATCAAATAATTTGTCTACATTTTTATTTTCATATTTTGATGTGTCTAAATTGTAATTCGAAAGACTTCGCACCATTCCGTGATTTCTGTTCATCAAAAAGTATTCGTATTCTTCATATGAATTAGTAAATATGAAACCACCTTCTACTGATTGAATTTGATGACCAAAGTAAGTAGATGTGGACGACGTGAAATAAGAAGAGATATTTTTATTATTATATTCTCCAAGAGTATTTTCGCAATTATCTAAACAAATTTTAATATTATATTTTTTGGATATTCTTTTATAAAAATCGATATCTTGAGAAAAGCCTATTAAAGAGGTAGGAAATATGCATGCAATTTTTTTATAATTTTTTTCGACATATTTTTCTAACTTTTTTGTATCCATGCAAAAATTATCTAATGATATATCTATAAATTCTGGTTTAAACCCTTCTCTTATCCATGGAGAGCAAGAGGTTTGCCAAGTGGTAGAAGGAAGAACAATGATATTTTTATTTTTAAAATCTTTTGTGGTATCTTTAATATATTGAGATATTAAAGTATTTGCTGTAGATCCACTAGATACAAAAACGGCATATTTTGCTCCAATTTTTTCTGCCATTTCTTTTTCAAATATTTTAACTTGAGAGTCTTGAGTCCATCTGTTCTTAAAATTTAATATAAATAAAGCTATTTTAATCCTATCCATATAGGAAAAATTATTTATATTTAAATACCATGGGTTGGTCATATTCTATTATTATATAAATGCAATATCAGAAACTCAATAATTTCTTATTGAAAGCTGATTTATAGTTACAAAAATTAAAATATTCTGTTTTTATTGCTTCTCCAGGTCTGTAGCTCTCTTCTCTAAAGATGGAAGAAACTCCATTCCAGAACGGGGCTTTTTCTGGTATTAATACCTTGCATTCCCCACCAACGCTTAACATTAAATTATAATCTCCTGTATCTACTCCTATATATTTTTTAATATGAAAATACAACCCTGTAATTGCTTTTAATGGATTTTCATAATTTTTTATATATTTATAAACTGGTATAGTATTAGAAAATGAGAACACTCTTCCGTCTATACCGCATTGAAGAAATGTATAATTTTTATAATTATTATCAATTAATTCTTGCCAACAATCTGGATGTAAAGTTCTATAGGCGGCTTGCCAATCATTAGCTTCTGCGCCTTGAAAAAGACCAGCTGTATTATTTGCAATAAGTATGATTGGATTGTTTACTTCGCCAATTTTATTTAAAAGATCATGTCCTAAATCAATACATTCTTGAGATACATTGATTGAAGGCATTATAGAATTTGATTCGTCCACTCCAAGATATTTAAATAATTTTGTAGCTAAATGTATAGGATCATGGTTTTTCCAATACAAAAATTCATTTTTATTAATTTTACCATATTGATTAAATAATTCGTAGTGATAGTCTAATGGTGGTACTTCTTCTTTTTCGTATCTTATAGTGGTCAATCCATCGAATAAAAAAGCCATAGATCTATTTCTTGGCGTATCATAAATAAAGGTTTCAGTATTTTTAAAAACTTTATATATTGGAGTTATCCATAAAGTATCTCCAAGTCCAAAAAAATGTCCTAATCTTATTTTCATATTTTTAAATAAGAATAGCTTACTCCAATATCTTCTTGGGTTTTATTGTAAAAACAAAAACTCCAATCTAACCAATGATAATGTCCATTTTCTGGATCCATTGGCATCATATTATCCATGACAGAAATTCTATTTTCATCACTTTCTGTTATTATTATTTTTTTAATTGTTCTAGGATAGCAAAAAGCCAAATTCATCATTGAACTAGACACCCCTATAAATATTAATGATTCTGATATTAATTTTGCACTTTCCCAAAAATTTAAACCTCTTGAATCTATGAATCCTTCGTAAAGTTTATCTGTTGAATAACCTATTTGGTGAATATCAAAATTTTTATAATTATTTAATATTTGTTTGGCAACAAAATCTGGACATTCTCCAGTGCTTATGCCAGTTAAATGAACAACAATTTTATTAGGATTTATTTCATTATCTTCAAATTTATAAAGGCGAGGATGTCTAAGAAAACATTTTAATTTAATATTTAAAATTTTTTCAGCAAAATGTAAATTCTTTTCAGATAAAGAAGGTATCCATTTTTTTAAATTATAATTATATTTTGTAATTGATGGATCTGTCATAGTCCATATATCTAAAATATTAGATGGATTTATATTTCTTAAAACATAAGGGTTGTGATCAAATAAAAAATTTCCATCTAAATCTATAACTTTTTCTCCTGTATTTCTAAAATAGTTTTCTGGAAAAGATGTTAATTGTATTTGGTCTCCAAGACCTAATAACTTACGAGCATTTCCAGCCATTGTAATCCCTAACATATTAAATCTTTTATATTTTGAGCAATTTTATTTTTATTAAGATCATCGTAGAGTTTTTTTCCAATAATATCTAACTCTTGTCTGGCTTTTTGATAATTTATATCGACAATCCCTTGCGCTAAATCTTTTGGATTTGGATTAAAAGCGAATGAGCTCAAGTTAAACTCTTCTGCAGCTTCGTTATCATTGCAGAGTATTGGAATACATCCACATATCGCAGCTTCTATGGGAGGCAGTCCAAGAACACCATACTCAGTTGGACATACTAAGAATTTAGATCTATTATACAACATATCTAATGTATAGTCATCTACTGTTCCTAGATAATTCAAACCGCTTCCTGGATTATCTGGTCCAGCTATATAAAGTTGATGTGTTTTTATGTTTAATAAGGACAATGATTGTATGGCTAAACTAAACCTTTTATTTTCCTCATAAAGTCTGCCTATATAAATAAAATCGATATCTCTTTCTAGATTTTTATTTGAAACATCTTTTATTGGGTTATATATAACAGAAGATTTTATATTTAAAAAGTCTTCAACCTGTTTTTGGGAAAATTTACTTATACTTGTGACAATGTCTGCTTTTAATAATTGATTTTTTATAGTTATTAAATCTAAATCTGGATAATATTTTTTAGGTACGTCAAGCACATTTAATATCAATTTAGCTTTGGGAAATTGATTTTTTAAATCTATTCCTTGATTGTAGAAACCAGAATCATTGCAGAATATAACATCTGGCTCTAGACCTGTGTCGCAAACTTCTTGTCCTATATTTCTCCAACCATCTTCAATTCTTAAAATTTGACCAGATGGACCTCTATAACCTAAAAATATAGCTTTCATATATGACTCACTAAAATATTTGTATTCATGAATATTTTGTTAAAACCTTTCTCTCTAAAATTTTCACATATAACACTTGTGTCGCAATCAGGTATGTTAAATCTTTTATTTAAAAAACCAAATCTTGCTCCATCTAAAATTGGTATCATATCGTATATACATAAATAAGAATAAGTGCTCCACATTGGTAGATAATCATTAGGAATATTAATTAAACCTTTTTCATCTACAAAACTTTTATCTTCACTAGATATTCTAGTGGCCCAACTATCTCCTAGCATATGAGTTTTTTCCATAATACTTTTTGGTGAATAAATGTCAGTATCTTTAGACAAAGAAATTAAATTCATTATATCTTTTGGATAAAACAAGCATTCTGCTTCTAGGAATAATATTTTATCGTATTTATTGAGATCTTCTCCAACTTGATTTATGCATTGATTTCTAACTAATGACAGTATTCTTACCCTATCCATTGACGCAGCGTGTTCTGCTGAATCGCTTAAAAATGGTAAAGAAAGGCTTTCTGAGGATATATATCCCTTACTAAAGAATGACCAGTCTAATGCTTTAAGCCATTGGTCTGTGCCATCTTGAGAATCATTCTCAAAAATAGAAATAGCATATTCATTTTCTTTGTCTAAAGCTACTAGATGATTCAATAAGAAATAAAATCTTCTCATGAAATTAGCTCTATTTCTTAATATTGAGCAAATTAATATTTTCATCTATTGATTATACGTTAAATTTTTAATCATTTCAATAGTTTTAAATACATCTATGTCGTTATAACTATTTGTATTAATTATATTAATACTCTTTTCTCCTAATGGTGCTAGGCTAGTTATATTATTTATATGATCAACTTTATATTTAGATATTAAATTAACTTGGTGATTTTCACCAATCGCACTAGTTGTCCAACTAAGGTCTGATGGTGGACTTAATATGATTTTACAGGATAGTGCAGCTTTTACTTGATCTAAGAAATTTGTATATTTATCCAAATAAATAAAATCTAAATTTATATTTGATATTAAATCTTGCCACCACTGTTCAGATGGGCCTATGGATTTATTAATACCTAATGTATGAATTTTTTTTTGATTTAATTTTTTATATAATTTAGGAGGATTTTTTATAAGATTGAAATCTATCGTAGCATTTAAAGATATCTCTTCAATTAAAGATCTATAATTATACCAATCTTTTTCTTTTAAATTAGGAGCAGTTGGATTGATAAAATAATCGCATTTTTTTATTAAATTAAAATCTTTTTTACTTAAATTTTCTTCGTATTCTGATATATAGATCTCATTGATTAATGGGTGATTTTCTAAAAAAAAAGAAAAATAATCATATTTTTTGCCTAATACAAATATATTATATGTTTGACCTAGGTTATGATTTAATACCTCAAGAATTGGAAGAGAGGCCACAATTTCTGCTGGCGAGCCTATTTTTACGCCAAATAATTTTTTCATTTTACTTAAATGTCTTTATGTAACATTGGCCTGTCGTATCCCATTCTATCGTAATATTCTAAATCTAGTTTTAGTGTTTTGTCGTTTTCGTCCCAAATGTAAGAGCATGCTCCAAAATGTTTTTTATGGTATTCAACTTTTTGTTTACCATTTTCATTCAGCCAAGTCATATGTTTAATAAAAGCTATATTTTTTGGTATATCTATAAATCTTATATTTTTATCTGTTTTGCCGTTGTTGTATATAATTTCATTATCCCAATAAAAACTATTTATTCCATTATGAATATTATTTTTATATATTCTTGGTGGGCAAAAACCCTCTAGGTAGGATTTGCCATCAAATATGTAATTCTTAAAATTAATTTTGTATCCATCAAAATTATTAGTTTTAACAAAATTAATAATTCTTATTATCTCCTCTGTTTGGTAAAGCTCATCTGAATCTACAATCATTATATAGTCTACTCCTTTGCGGAGTAAATCAAATAACGCTAGATTCCTAGCTTCATTCTCTTTTATAAATTTTGGTTGATCAAAACATGAGTCTATAAATTTTGCGTTGGCCAAAGTCTTTAAAAAATCTGTAGTTTCATCAGGATCAATATTTTCATTTTTATATTCTAAAAATGGCACAGAAACTGCACTTATAAAAAAATTCTGTGGATAAGTATATTTTAATGTTATCCATGGTAGTATGCTTTGTTTAGCATATTTAAAATTATTAAAACCCGCATAAAGTATACCAAATCTCATTGTTGATGATCCCAAAGTTTTAAATTATGTTCAAATAAATTTTTATTTAAAAGATCTTTTTCATCTACTGGAGCAAATTGATCTGCAGAGCTTATTTGATTAAACCCTGCTTGTATTTTAAATTGCTCATTCCAAAAATTTTTATTTCTTAAAATTCTATCTTGAAAATTTAAATAACCAGTATGATATATAAATATCTTTAAACCACATTCTTTAATATATTCATTTGGATTTCCATCATAGTTGTTAATTATCCTCAAAGATTGAGCCAATTCTCCATCTTCATAAATTAATTCATTTGTATCACTTTTAGTAATATCTACTGTACCATCGGTTTTAAGCGCAAAATTAACTGGCCCTCTCTTTAGTTTTTTTGTCGCAATATTTGGATTTTTATGTAATGCCCATTTAAAAAGATAATTGGTTTTGGAATCCCATCTAATAAATTTTTCATTTTGCCAAAGATTAATCAATGGAACTAAGTATGCATCATGAGAAGAGTAAGTTAGCATTCTTGCGTGATTTATCCAGCTATATTTTTGCCATATTGGTAAAAGTTCATCTAAATCCAAGCTAATGCAAAATTCTTTTGAGCATGCTTGAAGACCATCATTTCTTAATTTGCCCCAAAATAATGGGTCAGACCTATCAAAATTAGATGTTATTATTTTGAATTTATTATTAGTTTTTTGTAAATTGTCTAATATTTCTAAAGTAGAGTCTTCATTATTCTTAATTGTAGATATTACAATCTCGTCTGCAAAGTCGTTATAATTCTTAAAAGCCGTTTCATAATCATATTTATTTTTAACTATATTAAAAACCGAAGTATAAATTGAAAACATAATCATTATATATTAATTCATTTCTTAAATCTAATTAAATAAAAATAGATTTTTTTATATTTAAGATATATTATATTAAAATGAGCGAAAAAATTAATATAAAAAGCATTGTTACTTACACTGTTGAAATAAACAAAGAAATTGAGATTAAGGATATTTCTGATAAAGAAGATATAGAAAATACATTAAGCTATGAAGCTTGGAAAATGATAAAAGATGGCGACTTTTCTAAAGTTGACGTAGAATTTTCAAGAGTAATTTAATTAAAAAAATCTTTATTAGCAGGATTATTTACGCTTGAATGTCCTAAGTGTCCTACTTTAAATGGTAGTTCTTTGAGATTACCTATGATTTTAAAGTTATTTATATCATTATTGGTATCTATTAGTAAACCCCATTTATTTCTAAACCATATATCGTGTTCCCCTATGTGTCCACTATTTGGATAAATATGATTTTTATCTGATAAAATGATAGCTTCACTTTCCATATTGAACATCTGAAAATATCCATAACAAAAACCTATTGGGCAGAATATATTTTCGTCTAACTTATCGGATCTATACCATATATCCGCATCTTTAATATTCTCAAACATAATTCTTCTTGATCCATACATTATATTTTTATCTAATGTCTGTTTAGAGATAGATTCTTTGAAATATTCTGGTAAAAGTATATCGCAATCCATATGTAAAATCCAACCTTTTTTATCTATTAAAAATTCAGATAAAACTAAACCCCTATCATAGGTTGCATTATTTTTATAAAATGTATTGGTTTTAATATATTTTAAATTATATTTATTAGCAACGTTTACTACTTCTTCGCTTTTTAAATCTGTTATTATTGTAATTTCGTCTAATTGATTAATATTATATTGCAAGGTATAATCTAACATTTTTGCTGAAAGATTATCTATCCCGCCTGCTGCAGTTATTACTGCATGAATTTTATTCATATTAATTATATGATGAATACAATTAATATTATATTAATTTAAACTAAACTATAACCTTTTTTGAAATTTAAATTTAATTTAAAAGAATTTACCGCTTGACCACGATCAAATCTTTTAATAAAATTAACGCCAATTTTTGGCATTTTAGCAATAAACATTTTCTTGTCTATTGTTAAAGTAACATGACTTGGCAATACTGATATGCTACTTATTTTCTTTTTTATATTACTTTTTATTGCTCTGGCTATAGCACAATTTTGAGGATTAGCTTTTTCACCCTCAAGAATGTTTTTATTATTTATATTTATAGTGTGTTTCATTTTATTTCCTCTATTTTATAATCATAATTACTACTATCTTCTGTAACCCATTTGGGGCTATTTTCGGCAGTATAAATATGAGAGTTTATTTTTCTTTGCAACAATAATTCATTTTGTTTTGTTGCGAAGCTCGGATCGAATACTTTGATTCTATTATTTGGTTGTATTGCGAAGTTGCCATTGTCTAGTTTTATAACGTGGCCAGCTTTGTGTTGATCTGGTTTTTGACTAAATCCAAAATTCAATTCATTATAATCACTGTGCGCCCAATCAAGAGTAAATAAATAACGACCCATATACTCTTGTCCAGTTCTTCCAGTATACTTTACTGCTTTATTTTCTAATAAATAAAAAGTTGTTACAGAGATATGATAACTAAAACTATCCCAAAGCTCTAATTCAGTTAACTCCATATTGGGCGCATCTTCTTTTGAACAGAAAGCGTTTATTGGAGCGTGCCACCATATTCCTCCATCCTCCATTAGAAAATTAAAAAGTGGTACTTGACTAGGAAGACTAGTGACTCCAAATATTAAACATTTAAATTTTTTATCGAAACTATCCTCTTGATTTCTTAAATAATTTCCT
>Ga0114979_10001982_pt1 | contig 13832 bp, 15 predicted proteins | sample S_140625_EF_Meta_FD_87315 | JGI IMG/M metagenome (GOLD analysis project Ga0114979, IMG submission 87315) | Freshwater microbial communities from Lake Simoncouche, Canada to study carbon cycling - S_140625_EF_MetaG | ecosystem: Environmental > Aquatic > Freshwater > Lake | place: Lake... | reverse complement strand
CCTCCACATGACCTGTGACGTCAGCCTCCTCAATGCCTGCCCCCCCTATCGGATAAAGCGCAAACTTGAGGCTCGACGAGCCCGCATTGACAGCAAGAATGCTCATGCGGGATGCGTGCGGTAATGATGTGCCACCAACTTCGCCAACAAAGCCGAAGCACTGCGTGTGGTGGCGGTGTCCGCGCGGCTGGTCAGCGCAATCGGCACACGTGCGCCCAACACCACCACTGCGCCACAAGCCCCTGCCACATACTCCAACTGCTTGGCCATCATATTGCCCGACTCTAAATCGGGCGCCACCAAAATGTCGGCCTGCCCCGCCACAGCAGAGGCAATGTGTTTGATTTCCGCAGCGTGGCTAGACACCGCATTGTCAAAAGCCAAGGGGCCATCGAGCACCCCCCCTTTGATTTGCCCGCGCTCGGCCATCTTGCACAGGGCGGCAGCATCGATGGTGGAAGGAATGTTGGCGTTGACAGTTTCGACTGCCGACAAAATAGCCACCTTGGGCACGGGCACGCCCATGATTTGCGCCAACAAAATCGCGTTTTGCACAATGTCGGCTTTGTCGGCCAAGCTCGGGGCGATGTTGAGCGCAGCATCTGTGATGAACAGCGGCTTGGGGTACATGGGCGCTTCAAAGCGAAACACGTGGGACATGCGGCGGCCCGTGCGCAAGCCTTTTTGCGACACCACGGCGTGAATCAACTCGTCGGTGTGCAAGCTGCCTTTCATCAAGGCTTCGAGCTGTTGATCCGCCGCCATTTGTGCGGCCACATCTGCCGCCTCATGGCTGTGCGCCACATCGATCACCTCGATACCCGTCAAATCAATTCCTGCTTGCTCGGCCAAGGCACGCAGTTTTTTCTCTGGCGCAATCAGCACGGCCTGAATCAGACCTGCATGGTGCGCATCCATCGCGCCTTGCAAAGCGTCCGCATCGCAAGGATGCACCACACCACAGCGCACGGGTTCAAGATGCGCCCCGAGTGCCAGCAAATTGGCGTGCCGTTGCTCGGGATCAAACAAGCTGATGTGGGGCGCGTGTATGCGTGGCAGGCGCAGTTTCTCGGTGGGCGCCATCACCTTGGCCACACCGTAGAGCACGCGTTCGCCTTTTTGGTTGACCAACAAACAGTCGAGGTCGATGGTTTTTTTGTCGTCGTGTTTGGCTGTGCAGGTGACGCTCACGTTCAGCGTGTCGCCAATGCGCACCGGGCGACTGAAATGCAAGTTTTGTTCAAGATAAATCGTGCCTGGCCCTGGAAACACTGTGCCCAACACCGTGCTGATCAAAGCCCCACCCCACATGCCGTGGCCAATCACGCCATGAAACAAGGTGGCATTGGCGTAAGCAGGGTCCAAATGGGCGGGGTTGGTGTCGCCAGACACCGCGGCAAAGGCTTGAATATCGGCCAAGGTCAAGGTGCGCACCAAGCGCGCGACCTGTCCCACCTCAATGCTGTCGTAGGGGTGGTTTTCAAGCCACGCGTTGGCGGAGTCGGTGGTGGTTTCGGTGATGTCGTTCATGGGGCTAGGTCACATTCATAAAAACGCTTCAAATCCGCCGTCAGGCTCAAAACGGCCTGCCACAAATCGCAATCGGGTGGGGCCGCGCATGGCGCGTGCTGACACAGAATGCCGCGGATCTCCGGGGTAACAGAGCGTGCGCACACCGTCTTCATCAAACGCCTCAGGCAATATCAAAGCAGGCACCTGCCCCCTTGCGTAGTTCAACACATCAGTCGTGCATGCGTGTGACAACAAAGACACCAAGGTCATGATTTGGGGCGGCGCGAGGGGTAAATCGCCTGCCCAATAGCGGGTCAAGGCATCGAAAGGGCTGAGCCACACACTTTCGACGGACTCAATGTTGTCGTGAATCGGATGCTGATCTGGGGGCAGCGCCGCCACAAAAAAACGCGTGTCAAACCGCTTGTTGGTCACGGTAGGTTGCACGGGGGTGATCCACCGCGTCCACGGCGCTAAGCGCTGAGTATCCATGCGTAAGCCCGCGCTTTCTAGGATGCCTGCAAAATCTTGCCCTGCGTGCAGTTGCTGCTGCCAATTCAAACGCTGCGCAGGCGCATGCGCCTCAGCGCGCGCGGGGTCAAAGCGCGCGTACAACACACCACACTCTTCCAGCACCTCTCGCACTGCCGCCACATAAAGCCCTGCCGCGGTGGGCGCGGGCAAATCGGCCTCGCCCAAGGTGCGCTGCAGTCCAAGCGGCGGTGTATCTAAATAAGCGTGGATCGCAGGCGCGCAATCGGCCTCATCCAACTTGCCCCCAGGAAATACATAGGCCCCGCCCAACACCGCCGAGGCGGTGTGACGGCGCAGCAAAAACACTTGCAGCCCTTTTTGAGGCGCATCACGTAACAACACCACCGTGGCAGAGGCCCTCGGTGGTGTGGTGATGATCTCGCTGTTGAGTTGCATCAACGGCAGCGATGGCGATGCTTATCTCGAGAAGTAAGCCACATCCGCACGGCGGTTTTGTGCCCAAGCCGCTTCGTCATGGCCTTCGGATTTTGGCTTTTCACTGCCAAAACTCACTGGCACGGCTTGTATGTCTTTCATGCCATAGGCCTTCAATCCACGCACCACAACTTCGGCACGCTTTTGGCCCAAAGCCAAGTTGTACTCACGGCCACCGCGCTCGTCGGCATTGCCTTCCACCCGCACTTTCAAGGCATTGTTCGCACCTAAGTACTTGCCTTGGCGCTCGACCACGCCCGCTTGATCAGCCTTGATGTCGAACTGGTCAAAGTCAAAGTAAACGCTGCGCTCTTTAGAAATCGCGCTGTTGGGGTTCAAGTGATCGGCCACCACAGCAGCCACAGCAGACGCAGCCCTGGGCGAAACGGTCGCGTCAGTCACACTGGCCGTGGTGTCCAGCTTGGTGCTGCTACATGCCCCGAGCAATGCCAAAGAAAGAAAAGACACGAGAGCAAGGCGATGTTTGGACATGGTTTTTTAATTTGTAAGTGTTGATATTTCATTTTAACGGACGCCCCAATTGGCAAAAGTGTTGTTTTTTTTGACACTTTGTTAAATTCTTTTATAAATCAACAACATAGGTAATTTTCTTAAATTTAATTCTTTTAACAATTCTAATGCTTACTAAAGGTTTCAGATTATTCAAAAACAGGCTCAAGCCCCATGCGCGCCCGTCTGCGATCGGTTGCTTCTGGCCTTGTACGCGGGTAAATTCCATTCCCCGCCAGTAATTTCGGGGCGTTTGATAACAAGTGCTGCTAGATCAGCTCGGAGGATATGGCAATGTCAACATTCAAAATTTTGGTCACCAGTCAAAAAGGTGGTGTCGGAAAAAGCACAGTGTCAGCCAACTTGGCAGCTTATTTTCGCCGCCAAGGTCAATCCGTCACCCTGATTGACTTTGACACCCACGGCTCTTCCAGCACCTGGCTGACACGCGCCCCCAATATCGGCATCGTGGTCCAGCACCACGTCTTGCCCTTGGACCAAGGCGGCAACCGCCCGATCTTGGATGCCCGCCTGCACCTGCGCCGCGCCGCAAGCAGCACCCAAGTGGTGATTTGTGACCTGACTTGGACCGATTCCATTGCCGGCGAGTTGATGTTTGAATACGACCTGGTCATCGTGCCCACCTCGGTGTCGGAAATTGAACTGACCGCCACAGCGGGCTTTTTGAGCCGTCACCGCTGGGTGTTTGACTCAGCCATCCACACCCCACCTACTTTGTTGGTCTGCCCCACCCGTGTGCAACCCCAGCAATTGCAAAGCGATGTGTTCTCCAAACAGCGTTTCCCCGTCAGCTTCATGCTCGCGCCGCCGGTGCTCGAAGCCCAATCGGCGCGCGAAATGTTCGAGCGGGGCTACTTGATGGACTTGCCAGATGCCTGCGGTTTGTCGTTCAACGAATTTGGCAAGGCCGTTTTTGCCGCGCGGGAAATGCGCGAATCTGCCCAAGGTATGCGTCAAACCAACAATTCACGCATCAACATGCCAGCGCGCACATCGGTTGGAAACAACGCAGCGACAGCAGGCCTGCAACGCCACAGCTTGCTGGGCAACACAGCCACCCTCTCCAGCCAGTACTCCATTTTGGGCCGTCACCGTCTGCATAAAGTGCGTCCCGATGAAGCGCTCAACAAAACAGCCGCACCCGCGAGCGCTCCCCAGAACACTCAAATTGCCGCCATGGGGATTCCTCAGTTCCTCAAGCGCATGTCCATGGGTGTGATGAGTAAATGAGCTCCGAACCGCAATTTTTGTCCTTCAAAGGACTCAAGCAATACACGCCTGAAGATGGGTGGGGGCAAGTCAATGCGATTTTGCAATCCCACACCCAACCGCTGCCGGCGGCAGCTCAGCAAGCACACACGCCTGCACCTCCGCGACAAGTTGTGCCTGATAACGTGCCGACGCTGACAGAAACGTTTGACAGCGGCGCTGATCACGCGTCGCCCATGTTTGACCCACTCATCCATGAACTGTTTGAGCAGCTTCGCGTGCCGCCTAGCGATGAATTGACACAAACTTGGCGCACCATTGCGGCCGAGGTCAATTTGCTGACCGAGAGAATGGCCCTGCAGCGCCAACTGCAAGAACGTTTGCAAAAGCTCGACCAAGAACTGGTGGTGCTGCGCAGCACAATCTTGTCGCACCTGACAGAAGTCCAACATGCCGCCGATCAGCAACTGTCTTCTGCCCGCTTGCGCGCCGAAGTTTCGGCCTTGGCGCAAACCAAACTGTCAGCCAAACTGTCGAACAAACGATAAACACCCAACGCGAAGGAGCGCCTTGTATGCTGGACAAACTCAATCAGATTTATCCGGTGCGCTACACAGTGTTCATCGGTTCGGTGGTCTTATTGGTTTTTTCATTGTTAGGCTCGGGCGTGATGGGCCTGAGTGGTTGGTGGCCCACGGTCTTTTTGATTTTGACCCTGATAGGCTTGCGCGACCTCAGGCAGTCTCACCATTCCATTTTGCGCAACTACCCAGTGATTGGGCACTTGCGCTTCATGATGGAATACATCCGACCTGAAATTCGACAGTACTTCTTAGAGTCTGAAACAGAAGCTGCGCCCTTCTCGCGCGCCCAGCGCAGCTTGGTGTACTCACGCGCCAAGGGCGACACGGACAAACGCCCGTTTGGCACGCAACTCGATGTGCGCGCCATAGGCTATGAGTGGATCAACCACTCGATCGTGCCAAGCAAATTAGCGGGCCATGATTTTCGCGTGAAGGTGGGCGGCAAGGCCTGCACACAGCCCTACGACATCAGCCTGTTCAATGTGTCGGCCATGAGCTTTGGCGCACTCAGTGCCAACGCCATTCAGGCCTTGAACTTGGGCGCCAAAATGGGCGGCTTCATACATGACACAGGCGAAGGCTCTATCTCGCGCCACCACCGTCTGCATGGGGGTGATTTGATTTGGGAAATCGGCTCGGGCTACTTTGGCTGCCGCGACGCCAACGGCCACTTCAGCCCCGAGCGGTTTGTCGAAAACGTGCGCTCGCCCCAAGTCAAGATGGTCGAAATCAAACTCAGCCAAGGCGCCAAGCCTGGTCACGGTGGCGTGCTGCCTGGCCCCAAAGTGACCGAAGAAATTGCAGAAGCTCGCGGCGTGATGGTTGGGCAAGACTGTGTGTCGCCCGCTTCACACAGCAGTTTTTCAACCCCCCTGGAAATGATGGCTTTCATCCAACAACTGCGGGAATTGAGCGAAGGCAAGCCAGTGGGTTTCAAGCTGTGCATTGGTCACCCTTGGGAATGGTTTGCCATCGTCAAAGCCATGCTTGAAACAGGCATTCAACCCGACTTCATCGTGGTCGATGGGTCGGAGGGCGGCACGGGCGCAGCCCCACTCGAATTCTCAGACCACATGGGCATGCCCTTGCAAGAAGCCTTGCGTTTGGTGCACAACACCTTGGTGGGCGCAGGCTTGCGTGAGTCGATTCGTATTGGTGCCAGCGGCAAAATTGTGAGTGCCTTCGACATGGCGCGGGCCTTGGCCTTGGGCGCCGATTGGTGCAACAGCGCCCGCGGCTTTATGTTTGCCCTGGGCTGCATCCAAGCCCAAACCTGCCACAGCGGCAACTGCCCCACCGGTGTCACCACCCAAGACCCCACCCGTCAAATGGCGCTGGTCGTGCCCAGCAAAGCTGAGCGCGTGCACAACTTTCACACCCACACGCTCGAAGCCTTGCAAGAATTGATGGAAGCCTCTGGCCTGCAAACACCCCATGACTTCACGCCGCGCCACTTCATGCGTCGCGTCAGCGAAACCCAAACATTGCATTTGTCCGACTTGGTCGACACCTTGGACACAGGTGCCTTGCTGAGCGGCGATGTCGCCCACCTCCCCCCCGTGTTCAGCGACTGGCCACTGACTCACGCCAAAAGCTTTGCCCCAATGACCCAGGCGGCTTGAAGGCCGCCTGACTGGGTTCACCCGCTCGCCATCAATCTGGTGCGCGAGGGTATTGGATGGGTTTTTCACGCACGACAGGCGGCACATTGGCTGCCGCCGCAGCTGCAGCGCGCGCCCTCTCGGCCGCCACGGCTTTTTCTGCCGCTGCTTTTTCTGCTGCGGCCTTGTCAGAGGCTGCTTTTTCTGCCGCGGCTTTAGCCGCACGCGCAGCTGCCGCTTTTTCTGCTGCCAAGCGTTCTGCAGCAATTTGATCGGCTGATTTTTCCTGTTTCTCACTTTGCATGCGCAGGGCCACGGCTCTCTCAGCCGCCGCTTTTTGCTGCGACAAACGCTCAGCCGCCGAAGCCTTCTCAGACGATTCCGCTGACTTTGCAGACTGCGCGGCTTTGTCAGCGGCCTTTTGCGCTTCGCTCGCTGCCAAGGTGGCTTTGTCAATGGACTTTTCAAGACTCTTGATCGCAGCTGTTTCAGCCGCTGTTTGAGAACGCTCACGCACTTGCATGGCCGCATTCACATCTGCTTTGATTTTTTGAATTTCCATCAACAGCACTTGTGTACTCGGGCCTTGTGGCAAAGGCGGCGCTGGCGGCTGCACACGCGCCGCGGCTTTTTCAGCCACGGTTTGCAATTTGCCGTCAAACGATTGCAACTTGCCCTCGAGGGCGCTGAGTTGCTTTTGCATGTCTTTGAACTTCAAGTCGCTGGACTTGTTGGCTTCCGTGGCCACCACGGCGGGCATGGCCGCCATGCTCTTGCCGATCTCTTCCAAGCGTTTGGCCACTTGGGTTTGGGTGGTGATGACTTCCTCTTGTTTTTCGGTGATTTCAGAGAAGTCAGAATTGGTCTTGCCAATCGCCGTCAAGCTGGCATCAACCTCAATCACGCGTTTAGCCATGGCGTACACCATGGTGTCGAGCTCTTTGATGGACTTGCTCATCTTCATGGTGATGGCAAAGAAGATGGCCATGGCAATCAACAAGCAGGTACAAAAAGCCCCCAACATGATGCGTGAGTGCATCACATTGCGGCGGTTGTTCTCTTGAATTTTCGACACCACTGCGCGCATGGTGGCGCTCACGTCCGCGGCGATAGAAGCAGAACGTGTGGAGACTTCGGCCGAATCAAGCACCACTGACGTGAGCTCTTCGATTTGACGCGCCACCTCATTGGTGTCGAGCGATTGAGACGCGATTTCTGTCAGGCGATCAGCCGTCGCCTCGACATCCACGATGGCTTCTTCTGGCGCAACCGCCTCTTCTGTCGTTTTTTCTTCGTCAGCCATGTTTAAACCTTTGTCTTATTGCGTTCCTCAAGCCGATCCAGTCGCGCGTTGAGAACATCGATGTCGCCGCTGAGCTTGCCCATGCGTACATGTAGCGTTTCAACCCATGTATCGGCTTGAGGTGGCGTCTCTTGAATAGGTTCAGGCGCCAACTCTGTGTCATCGGGCGCAGTAGCCACGGGCTCGGGGTCCAAGGACTCGGTGCCCACAGGCTCGGGCTCTGGGCCATCAAGCGTTGCTTGTTCAGGCGCTTCCTCGACCAACTCAGTCAGCGTCGGCACATTGGCCAAAGCCTCGGCACTCAGCCCCAGGGCGTCTGGCGGCAAGTCGGGCATAGAGATTTTGGGCAAGGTCTCGGGCTGAAAACCAGCCTCAAATGGCGGGGGCTCTGGGTGAATGCCAGCTGTGATTGGCACACCGTCAGGCGATGAGGGGTCGTGTTCTTGGCTCATGAACGTGTTGTTTGCTTGCGCATTAAGGCTTGATGAATTGGGCGGTCATGGATTTCGTGCTGCGTAACCATCCTTTGTTCAACAAAGGGTTGGACTGCATGAAAGCATCGGCTTGAGCTTTGGTTTCAAAAGGGCCGGCGACCAAAATGTAATAACGCTTCCCCGAATCTTTTTGACGCGCGCGCATGATGCGCGCCTTGGCATAGGCGGCATTGCTGCGCTGGAAACTGCGCATGTCGTCTTGTGTGTCCATCGCCGCCAACTGCACCACATAACCATTTGGAGGCAGTTGTTTGACCCAAGCCTCATCAGAACTGGCTTCAGAATTGACCTCTGCAGGCGCAGCCACAGCCTCAGACGCCACGGCTACCGCCGTGACAGCAGGCACGCTGGGTGCTGACGACAGCCCTTCAGGTGGGCTCGCCACGCGCTGTGCTGCAACCGCCTCGGAGGCCGCCCGCTCAGCGGCGATCAAGGCCTCAGCACTGGCCGCTGAGGCAGCGGCAGCGGCGCTGGCAGCCTCATGCGGCGCAGGCACGGCAGGCGTGCCGCGCAATAAATACTTTTTCAAGAGCTCGGCCTCTTGAATCATCCAATCCTTGTACATCACACCCAAAGCGGCCATGGACATCAGCACCACCAACAACACCCAACCCGCGATGGACCGGCGAGGCGGGCGCGTGAACGCTTCCGCGCCGCCTGGGCTTGGGGCGCTGGCGACGGCGGGCGCCCGCCAATCAGGCTCGCGCGACACATCTGGCACACCGGGCACCTGGGCCGACGCTTCTCCCGCCATGGCGGGTGTGGTCGCTGCGGCAGATGGGGGCGCGGCCATGGGCAAAGGCGCAAAGGCTGGCAAAGGTTCTGGATCGAACTTGGGTTCTTCCTTCTTGCCAAATCCAGGCACGCGCCATGCGGTTTTGGTGGGCAGGTTGAGAAGCTTGGCAGCAGACACCGCTTCTTCATGCAGCGTCGGTGGGCCAGAAGAAAACGTCGGCTCGATAGGGGCAGGTGTCGGCTCGGGCTCAGTGGCCACCCAATCTGTGAGTTTTTGTTTGGCCTCACCCGCCTCGGTTTCAACTTCCCATTTGAGCAAGTTTTTGCCAAACGCATCGACTTTGCTTTGGTAATTGCCCGCACGGTTGATGAGCAAGATGATGCTGATATTGCCCGCTGGAAAGCCATTGACCAAACGAGCCAGCAATTGCAGCTCGAAGTCTTGCATCAATATAGAGTCACGAAACAACAAGAAACGGCGGGGCGCATGTTTTTTGTCCTTTTCAAGCGCTTGGTCAAGCGTGATTTCGGACAGGATTTCATTGAACTTTTGCACCAAGTGCTCGGAATTGGTTGAGTTACACCACTCAATATGGGTCTCACCCTTGGCACGCAAGCGCTCCTCAAACAAGTTGCCATAGTCGTCCAGCACCCTGTCGTGGTCACTCAACACGGCGAGATTGATACTGCCTTCGGTCAAAGACTTCAGGAGTATTTCAAATCGCAACCGGTCACCGGGGCTTTGGTAAATGTCAGTCATGCGGGCTCAAACTTCGGTCTTAAGAGTTCATCAAGTCACCATTCGAGTCGAACTTGAATTCGTCGGGAATGGTTGGCGATGGTTTGATCACGTCCTGGCCACGGCCATAAGACTGGTTCAGGCTAAACACATAAGCAATGACTTGCGCCACCGCGTGGTACAGCGCTTCTGGAATCGGGTGATCCAGCTTCGTCGTGAAGTATAAAGCGCGGGCCAGCAAAGGCGCCTCAAATAGATAAACCTTGTGCTCGAGTGCTTCCTCTCGAATACGGGCGGCCAAACCATCTTCGCCCTTGGCCACCAACAGCGGCGCGCCATCACCCATGGGGTCGTAAGACAAAGCCACCGCAAAGTGCGTGGGGTTGGTGATGACCACGTCTGCATCTTTGACTTTGCTCATCATCTTGTTGTTCAAGATTTCTTGTTGACGGCGTCGAATTTGGCCTTTGACCTCAGGGTTACCTTCCGAGTTTTTCATCTCGTCTTTCACCTCTTGCTTGGTCATCTTCAGCTTTTCATTCAGCTGATACCGCTGCAGCGGCACGTCGACCAAAGCCACCAACACCAAGCCCAAGCTCAACCAAATACAAGAATCCACAATGATGGTGCCTGCCACCTTCATGGCCACATTCAAATCCATCTGAGAGATGTGCGTCAGATCGTCCAAGTTGTTCATCACCGACACCAACAAAATGGCGCCAACGAGACAAAACTTAATCAGCGCTTTGCCGAGGTTGATCAGCGCGTCTTTGCCAAACATGCGCGCCAAACCCGTCATCGGGTTGAGTTTGCTGAATTTGGGCATGACCATCTTGGGCGAGAAGATCAATCCGCCTGCCAAGGTGGTCGACAAAATCGCAATGACATACAAAATAGCCATCAACGGCAACACAATCAAAAAGCCATCCACCATCGAGCTGCCAAAAATTGCGGGCAACAACTCGGCTTTGTCCGTGATGCGGCGGTCAAACTGCATTTGCTGCTTGAACAAGCTGCTCATGCTGCTGAAGATGTGCTGACCCATCATGCTGAAAAACACGGTGGCAATCACCATCATGGCCGCAGGGGCCAATTCTTGAGAGCGCGCAATTTGCCCGTCTTCACGGGCTTTTTTAATTCTCTGCGCCGTCGGTTCTTCGGTTTTATCTTGGCCGGTTTCTTCTGCCATGTCAGCCCCCCAAGAACGAACGCAGCATCAGGAAAGCCTGCGTCCATACCCAATCAATGCGGGCCACGTTGTTGCCCATGGAGAAAATCATGACGACGAAACCCATCAAGATCAACGCAGGAAAGCCCACGGTAAAAATATTCAAACTGGGTGCAGCGCGGGCCACAAAGCCTAAGCCGACGTTGATGAAGAGCAAGGTCATCATCACAGGCAAAGCGATCAACAAAGCGCCCAAAAACATCATGGCACTCCAGTTGATCATCTTGCCCAACATATCTTGGCTGAAAAAAGGCTGGCCAATCGGAATCAACTTGAACGACTCCATCACCAAGCCAAACACAATCAAATGGCCGCCCATGCCTAAAAACACCAAAGTGCCCATGATGTTGAAGAACTGCGACAGCACGGGCACACTGCCCATATTGGGGTCGACCATATTGGCCATGGACAAGCCCATGGAGCCAGAAATCGCTTGACCCGCCACCACCAAAGCCGCCGAGGCCACTTGGAACACCAAGCCCATGGTCAGGCCAATCAAAATTTGTCGAAAGATCTCCATCAAACCATCCGCCGTGACGGGGTCGATCTTGGGAATTTCAATTTGTTGCGATACAAAAAATGCCAACGCAAATCCCAACGACAAGCGAATGCGCATGTTGACCGCGCGAATCGAAAAAATAGACGTGAACGCCAAGAACGCCGACAAGCGCAACATCGGCCAGATGACGACCAAAAACTTGTCAAGAATGTCGATGAGCGAGGCGTTCATGGCGTCAAGCAGCCTTACATGAACAAGCTGGGTATGCGGGTGAAAATACTTTTGGTGTAGTCCACCATGGTGTTAATCATCCACCCGCCCGCGAGTGACATGGTCAAACCCATCACCAAAATTTTGGGAATAAAACTCAAAGTTTGTTCGTTGATGGAAGTGGCGGCTTGAAAAATACCCACCACCAAACCGACGATCAAACCTGCGGCCAACAAGGGGCCCGAGATGATCATCGTCATCCACAGGGCTTGTCGGGCCAAATCTACAACGGCTGAGCTATCCATGTGCGTACCCCTTAAAAAACAAAACTATTGGCCAAGGAAGCCATCAACAGCGTCCACCCATCAATCAGCACAAACAGCATGATCTTGATCGGCATCGAAATAATCATGGGCGACAACATCATCATGCCCATGGACATCAGCACGCTGGCCACAATCAAATCAATCACCACGAAGGGGATGTAAATCAAAAATCCAATCGTGAACGCGCTTTTGATTTCTGAGGTGATAAAAGCTGGCATCAAGGTGGTGAAAGGCACTTGGGTCGCGTCTTGCAACTCGCGGCGGTTGGCAATTTGCATGAACATGGCAATGTCGTCTTCACGGGTTTGCTTGGTCATGAAATCGCGCACAGGCACTTCGGCTTTGATCAAGGCTTTGTCAAAGTCCAGGTTGCCGTTCATGTAGGGCCCGATGGCTTCTTTGTAGACCGTCTCAAAGACGGGCGACATGATGAAGAAGGTAAGAAACAAAGCCAAACCCACCAACACGGTGTTGGGTGGCGTTTGGGCCGTGCCGATCGCTTGACGCAAGATGGACAGCACAATGATGATGCGCACGAAAGACGTCATCATCAGCAACATCGATGGCAACAGCGTGAGCGTGGTCATCAAGCCCAGCAATTGCAGGCTCATGCTGTATTGCTGGCCGCTCTTGCCCGAACCCGTCACGTTGACCAACGGGATGCCTTGGGCATGCGAGACCATGGGCAATGCTGCCAAGGCAATCAGCAGCACCGCCAAGATGACGTAAAGAATCTTTTTGGTGATGGGCTTACGCAGCATGGTGCGCCTCCTGCGTCCACGCATGCAGGGTTTTCACCTCAGCAGGGCTGACGCTGGCCAAGACCATTTGGTTGTCTACTTGAATCAACACCATTTTGTGCTTCAAGCTCAAGGGCAAGGCCTCGATCACCTGAATGCGTTTTTCTTCGGCACCGCTTGCTGCAAAACCACGGTTGCGCTTGACCCACCACAAAGCGCCGCCGAGCAACAACAACACGCTGAAGGTGCTGGCGATGAATTGACCCCAATCGAAACTTTGCATGATGTTTTCCTGTGCGCAATGACGGTTTTTTGACACCGAACGTGCCTATCTGTAGCTGTTATGCAAGGCACGTGCCAGCTTCTAAGCGCGGTATAGTCATTTCATACCTTCACTCACAGCGTCATGGGCTTTATTCGCGACTTTATTCATGCGGGCGGCACAGGCGGCCTCCAATGGCATGCGCATGCACACTGGTCGCGCAAGCGTTGGCAACCCACGGTTCAGTTGATTGAACAGTTTTTAACGCACACCCAGCCCAAGTCCGAGCACTTGCTCTTAATCGGCGCCAGTGCTGGCTGGATGATGCCCCCTAGCTGGCTGGCGCGTTTCAAGCGCATCGATGCCTACGACATCGACCCACTGGCCGCTTGGCTGTTTGAGGTGCGCCATGGGCAAGCCTTAAAAGCACAGGGCACCGAGGTGCAATACCACCGCCAAGATGCGCTGGCCGGTCTGAGTGAGATTTTGCAAACGCACCCTTTGGCCTGCATTTGGTTTGACAATGTGTTGGGGCAGCACCGCTTTCGCGTGCGCGATGAAGCACGGGTAGAACGCGAATTAGCGGAGTTGAAACTCACCCTTCATGCACGCCAATGGGGCAGCTTGCATGATGTGTGGTCTGGCCCGACCGATGGTCGCCGACTTCCTGCAGGCTTGAATGTGTGGAGTCACCACATCACGGCGGCAAAAGCCCAGGAAGCGGCTTTTTCGCAAAAGCTGCTGGTCAGCGTAGGCGCCAAAGAGGTGTGGCATGACCACCTCACCAGCCACATCTTTCCCGCACAGACCGCCACCACTTGGATGCCTTGGGCCTTCAAGCCCAACTACTGGCATTGGCTGCAAGCAGGTTGGGTCAGCGCCTGATCAGT
>Ga0114979_10001981_pt1 | contig 13835 bp, 12 predicted proteins | sample S_140625_EF_Meta_FD_87315 | JGI IMG/M metagenome (GOLD analysis project Ga0114979, IMG submission 87315) | Freshwater microbial communities from Lake Simoncouche, Canada to study carbon cycling - S_140625_EF_MetaG | ecosystem: Environmental > Aquatic > Freshwater > Lake | place: Lake... | reverse complement strand
GAGCTGTACGCATCGAAGCTGAAGGTGTCACCGATCGACATGCCGAGGCTGGCGATCGACACGGTGAAGCTGACCGTGCTCTGTGCACCGGCCGAGACCGTGAAGCCCGCGAGCGAGGCCGGGCCGGACCAGCCGGAGCTGCCGTTGGTCCACAGCTGGCTGCCGGCGCCGCCGTCGACCCATGAACCGATCCAGTGGGTCATGCCGCCATTGGCGCTCATGGTGATCGGGCGACCCCAGCCATCGCTGCTGCTGGTGCCGTTGCCCTTGTTGTTGGCGATGCCGATCATGAACTTGCCCCAGTCGGTGGTGCCGATGTTGCCGTTCACCGTGAGCTTGAACATCACGTCCGAGTCGGTGTTCGACACTTCCATCTTGACCAGGTCAAGGGTGCCGTTGCCGCTCGAGATGCTCGGGTCGATGTCGTTGATTGCGTCGTTAAAGGTGGTGACGCCGGGGGCCGCGTGGGCCTGCAGGGCAACACCGGCGAGCAGCGCGGAGGCCGCCACGGAAAGAGCGATGCGAGTGAACATCTTCGGAATCTCCTGAAAGGGACACTCAGAGGGAGCTCTGAGAGCGATGCAAGTTCATTGCATCAAGGGACTTGGGTTCCCGACCGCAGGGAGCGCGGGACGGGCACGTGAAGATCAGACCGCGAGCCGGAGGGAACCGGTGACGCACGGCAAAGTTAACGCGGGTTCAGAAAGGAGCAAGTTACGAAACGCAAATTTTGGGGGGATGTCCCGCCGGACGGAGGGGATGTACACCCTCCGAAGCAGCGTGCAGGAAGCACCGCCGCGGGGGTCTGTGGACCAAAGACCAATAACAATCGCTCGTGGACCGCATTGCCGCCGCGCCGGATTCGCGCGCGACCCGCCGCCCTGGCCCGCCCCATGCAGCCCGACCACGCCCCCGATGAAGCCCGCGACATGGGCCGCTCTACGCTTTGATCAATGGACCCGCTCGACGCTGCCATCGCCTCCTACGAATCCGGACCCGACAAGCTGCGTACCGCGTGCAGCGGCATCCCTTCGCAAGTGCTCAATCGCCGCATCGGGCCCGGCGATTGGAGCATCATGGAGAACGCCGTGCACCTGGTCGACAGTGACTTGGCGTCGACGCATCGCATGCGGAGGATCGTGGCCGAGGACTGTCCGCTGCTCGTCGCGTACGACGAGAACGCGTTCATCGACCGGCTGCCGAGCGACCGCGCCGACCTCAACGAAGTGCTCGACCTCTTCGAGGCGAACCGGCGATTCACCGCGCGCTGGCTCCGATCGCTCCCGCGCGAGGCATTCGCGCGGGTCGGGGTGCACACACAGCGAGGCAAGGTCACCCTCCTTCAGATCGTCGAGATCTACGCGCACCATGTCGACCACCACCTCGACTTCGTCTCCCGGAAGCTCGCGAACCTGAAGGGCAGCTGACGCAGGGAAGCGGGCAGGCAAGCATGAGGCGGCGCGAGCCCGGACGTACCATCGCCTCCATGCCCAGCCACACGCTTGCCGAGTTCGTCCAGCGCGCCGCCGAGCGCGATCGAGGTCATGGCCGCTTCGAGCTCGAGAGCGAGCGCGTGCTCGAGGTGAACCTCGGCGCGCATGTATGGACCAAGACCGGATCGATGATCGCGTACGTGGGCGGCATCCGCTTCACGCGCGAAGGAGTGCTCGAGCACGGCATCGGCCGGATGCTGAAGCGCGCGGTCACCGGCGAGGGAACCCCGCTCACCAAGGCGGAGGGATCCGGCAGCCTGTACCTCGCCGACGGCGGCAAGAAGGTCACCGTGCTCGCGCTCGCGGGAGAGTCGCTGGTGGTGAACGGATCCGACGTGCTGGCGTTCGATCCGACGCTCCGTTGGGACGTCAAGATGATGCGCACGATGGCCGGCGTCGTCGGCGGCGGGCTCTTCAACATGCGGTTCGAGGGCACCGGGCTGCTGGCGATCACGACGCACTTCGACCCGCTGGCGCTCGCCGTGACGCCGGGACGGCCGGTGTTCACCGACCCGAACGCGACCGTCGCGTGGAGCGGATCGCTCGAACCATCGATCCACACCGACATCGGGCTGCGGACGCTCCTGGGCCGCGGCAGCGGGGAATCGGTTCAGCTTCGGTTCGAGGGGACCGGATTCGTCGTGGTGCAGCCGCGCGAGGAGTCGCGGCTGGATGCATCGGATGATTGATCCGGCCCCGGACCACGCAACTCACTCCCACACCCGAGCAGCGCCCACGTGCTGCCGCACCCAGCGGCGCCGCGCGCGCCGGATGACGGCGAGGGTGCCGAGATAGATCAGCGCCACCGCTGCCAGCGCCGAGCCCTGCGTCAGGATCAACGCCTCGATGGGCGAAAGCGTCAGGATCCACGCCTCAGCGGGCGAACCGCCGGGATTCCCGGCAGTCGCGATCGAGTTCAAGACCTTCGCCTGGAACGCCACGACGAACGCCACGGAGCTGATGCCGAAGCACACCGAGCCGAGGATGGCGAGGAACCGGAGCCGCGAGGCCCGGTCGGCAAGCGGCAGGTGCGGGATACCGCGGCCGTGCGCCGCAGGCAGGCCGATGGAACGTTCCAGCCTCGATGCCAGCACCACGGGGTTCGCACCGGCGCGGTCAGGGTCGACCGCGTCGCGCAGCGCGTAGATCGACATCGGTTCGATGTCCACCGCCCAGCCACGTGCGTCCAACCTCAGGACCCAGGCCATCAGCACGAAGACTCTGCCAGGGCCATCGCTTCCCGCCCCGCCCAGCACACCCTTCGCCACCGATGCGCCGATGATGCGATGCACCCGCGCCGCGGGAATCAGCGTCCGCTTCGGCGGACGCAGGAAGTTGCGCCGATCGACGCACTCGATCCCCGCGGCCGAGACTACCCAGCGGATCCCGCGGCCCGGGCGTCCTGCGCGCGAGGTCAGCTTCCCCTGCTGCATCCTCCGCCACACCCGGTGCAGGCAGATGAATCCGACACCGCCATGCACGAACATGAACACGACGCAGAACGCCGCCGACACACGGAACGAAAGTATCGGCCATCCGAGCAGCTCCAGGAGCCACACGCCGACGAGCAGCATGTTGCCGATGCCGCCGAAGATGTCCCAGCCCTTGCCCTGCCAAAGCGCCTGCTTGTTCGAGGCGCCCTCGATCACCCGCCCGCCGGCGGGCAGCGCGAAACCGCACTCGGGGCACGCCACGTCGGCGGTGAATTCGCCTTCGGGCTCCGCAGGAACGCCGGCCAGCGCCGCAAGCTCGTAGTCGCAGCGTGGACAGTGCGGTACGTACCCGGAGATGCGCGGAAGCTGGTGATCCATTCGGTCGTCGGAGGCGCCTCCTCAATATATGGCCGACGGGGCGCACCGGACAATTCCCGGAGTCGCATACAACTTCCCCCATGCCCGCCCCCGCCGCCCCCGCCGCCACCGCGATCGCCCCGCAGAAGCAGATGACCGGCATGCTCGGGCACCCGGTGGCGGAGAATCCCATCGACCGGATGTTCGACGCGGTGTACGCCCACCACGGCCTGCACTGGCAGTTCTGGAAGAACGACATCGCCACCGAGGCCGACCTGGCGCTGGCGGTCGCGGCGCTGCGGCCACTCGGCTACCGCGGCATGTGCATCACCGTGCCGTGGAAGGTGGCGGTGATGCCGCTCCTTGACGAGGTGGACGACGACGTCCGCGCGATCGGTGCCGCCAACTACCTGACCATCGAGCGTGGAAGGCTGATCGGCCACAACAACGACGGCAAGGGTGTGGTGAAGGCCATCTCGAAGGTCGCGCCCCTCACGGGCCAGCGCGTGGTGATGCTCGGTGCCGGCGGCGCCGGTCGCGCCATGGCGGTGGAGATCGCATGGGCCGGTGCGGCACACCTGACGCTGGTGACCCGCCGCGAGGAACAGGGCCGCGAGGTGGCGGAACGCGTGCGCCAGGCGTCCGGCGTGCCCTGCGAGTGGCAGCCATGGGCTTCACCCGTGCGGATCCCGGACGGAACGACCATGCTGATGAACGCGACGCACCTCGGTTGCGCACCCGCGCTGGAACCGGTGCCGGTCGACTGGACCACCCTTGCGCCCCGCTGCCTGGCGGTGGACGTGATCACCAACCCGCGCATCACGCCCTTCCTGCAGGCGGCGCGCGACCGCGGCTGCCCGACCGTGGACGGCGTGGAGATGCTGGTGCAGCTGGCGATGGAGATCTTCGAACGATGGACCGCCATCGCGCCCGACGAGGCGGTGTTCCAGCGGGCCGTCGCCGCGGCCTTGGGCGAGCGATCCGCGTAGGGCCGCGGGGCGGAGATCGACGCTCGGCCATGCGCGGTGGATACCCTGCCGCCATGCGATCCACCTTGCAACTCTCCGTCGCGCGCACCGCAGCGCTCTGCTGCGCCCTTTGCCCCACCCTCTGCCCCGCCGCCCTCGCCGAGGAGGGCATGTGGCTTCCCAATGCCATCCCGGCCGTTGAGCTCAAGTCGAAGTACGGGTTCGAGGCATCGCCGGCGGCGCTGGAGCACCTGCAGAAGTCGGCGGTGCGGTTCTCGACCGGCGGATCGGGGTCGATCGTCAGCCCGAACGGGCTGGTGATGACCAACCACCACGTCGGCAGCGACATGCTCGCGAAGCTCTCGACGCCGGAGCGCGACCTGCTGAAGACCGGGTTCCTGGCCAAGGACCGTGGCGAGGAGCTGCCCTGCCCCGACCTCGAGCTCAACGCCCTGTGGTCGATCGAGGACGTCACCGACCGCGTGGTCGCCGCCGGCACGGGCGCGGCGGACACCGCGGCCGCCGGCGAGTCGCGCCGCCGCGAGATCACCCGCATCGAGGACGAGAGCGAGAAGGCCACCGGGCTGAAGAGCCAGGTGGTCACGCTCTGGCAGGGCGGCCGCTACCACCTCTACCGCTACCGCACGTGGCGCGACGTCCGGCTCGTCTTCGCGCCGGAGGCGGCGATCGCCTTCTTCGGCGGAGATGCCGACAACTTCGAGTTCCCCCGCTACGACCTCGACTGCTGCTTCTTCCGCATCTACGAGGACGGCAAGCCGCTGAAGCCCGAGCACTTCCTGGAATGGGACGCCGACGGCGCGAAGGAGGGCGAGTTGGTGTTCACGTGGGGCCATCCCGGCAGCACCAACCGGCTGTTCACCGCCGACCACGTGGCGTTCATGCGCGACGTCGAGGAGCCGATGGGCCTGCGGCGCCTGTGGCGCAACGAGGTGAAGCTCGCGACCTTCATGGGGCGCGGCACCGAGGAGGCACGGATCGCGCGCGAGGACTTCTTCGGCACGCAGAACGGCCGCAAGTCCTCGCAAGGGCTGCTGGACGCGCTGCAGGACCCGTCGCTGGTGGCCGCCAAGCGCGCCGGCGAGGATGCCCTGCTCAAGCGCCTGGTGGGCAAGCCCGAGGCACGGGACTTCGAGGAGGGGCGGCGCCTGGTCCATGAGTCGCTCGCGGCCTCGAAGCGGCTGTCCCACGAGCCGGGCTGGTACCTGGCGCGCATGCGGGGCGGCACGCTCGCAGGCATCGCGCGCACGCTGGTGCGCATGAAGGACGAGTGCGCGAAGCCCAGCGCGGAGCGCCTGCCCGAGTTCGCCGACGCCAACAGGCAGACCATGGAGGCCCGGCTGTACTCCCCCGCACCGATCTACCCGCAGCTTGAGATCGAGCGCATGTCGTCGATGCTCTCCGGGATCGCCGAGGAACTCGGCCTCGATCACCCGCTGGTCGTGAAGCTGCTCGCCGGCAAGAGCCCCCGCGCGCGCGCCACCGAGCTCGTCCGCGGCACGAAGCTCGCCGACGTGGCGGCGCGCCGCAATCCCGATCCCGCGGACACGATGATCGCCTTCATGGCGTCCATCGACGCGGACGCGCGCGCCGCGCGCAAGTCCTGGGAGGACGAGGTGGACGCCCCGCAGGAGCTCGGCTACGGGAAGATCGCCGCCGCGAACTTCGCCGCGTTCGGCGACTCGGTCTACCCGGACGCCACGTTCACGCTGCGCATGAGCTACGGCACCGTCAAGGGATGGACCACCGACGACGGCACCGCGGTGCCGGCGTTCACGACGCTCGGCGGGACGTTCACGCGCGCCGAGTCGCGCGCGGGCGACCCGTCGTTCGAGCTGCCCAAGTCGTGGCTCGGCGCACGGGCGCGGCTCAACCAGGCGACGCCGTTCAACTTCGTGACCACCAACGACATCATCGGCGGCAACTCGGGCTCGCCGATGGTCGACGCGAAGGGACGCGTGGTCGGGCTGATCTTCGACGGAAACCTCGACAGCCTCGCGGGAGACGTGGTCTACGACATCACGCGCAACCGCGCCGTGGCGGTGGACGTGCGCGGCATGCTCGAGGCGATGCGCACCGTGTACGGCGCGGGAGCGCTGGCGGACGAGCTGACGAAGGCCAAGGCGGGAGAGTGAGCGCGAAGGTGGGTTACCATCTGCCCGTATGACGATCCGCTCCACCGCGCATGCATCCAGGCCCAACGCGTCACGCGTGGAGCACGCCAATGGCTGAGTACGACGCCATCGCCGACGAATACGCCGCATCCAAGCTCCTGCCGTGGCGGGTGCAGGTGGAGCAGCCGACGCTGTTCGGACTGATCGGCGACGTCCGCGGACGGTCCGTCCTCGACCTCGCCTGCGGGGACGGGATCTATGCCAGGACGCTCGCGGACCGCGGTGCGTCGCGCGTCCACGGCGTCGACCTCTCCGCCGGCATGATCGAACTGGCAAGGAAGGACGAGGCCGTACGGCCGCGCGGGATCACCTACTCGGTCTGCGATGCCGCCGAGGTACGCGGGCTCGAGGGGTTCGACATCGTGATGGCGGCCTACCTCTTCAACTACGCGCAGGACCGGGCCCAGCTGCGCCGGATGGCGGAGTCCGCCTTCCGCAGCCTCAAGCCGGGCGGCCGGCTCTGCGGGGTGAACGACAACCCCCGGACCGCGCCCGGGCGGTACCGCTACTACCCGGAGTTCAGCTTCCTGCGGTACATCGAGAAGCCGCAGCGCGAGGGATCGTCCATCACGTGGTCGATCCAGCCCGCGACCGGCGACGCGTGCATCTTCGACAACTTCTGGATCGCGCCCGAGACGTACCGAGAGGTCTTCGAGCAGGTCGGGTTCACGGAGTTCCGCTTCGTCGACGCACACGTCGCGCCCGGGGCCGACCCGGCACCGTTCCGTGACTTCCTGGAGGACTGCCCGATCTGCGGGATCTCCGCGGTCCGGCCGGCCGGCGGCTGAGTGGTAGCCTTTTGATGGCGATGCGTCCCGACGCGCTCATCCTGTTCGACGGCGACTGCGGCCTGTGCAACCGGGTCGTCCGGTTCGTCGCGGCCCACGATCCCGCAGGGCGGTTCCGTTTCGCGTCCCTGCAGGGCGAGCCCGGACGACGCGAGTGCGAGCGGCTCGGAGTGAGGCTGCCCGTGGGCGACCCCGACACGATCGTCGTGACCACCGAGCACCATGCGTGGATCCGCTCGGATGCCGCGATCGAGATCGCGCGGCGCCTGCCGTGGCCCTGGCGCGCCGCGTTCGCGCTCCGCGCGGTCCCCGCACCCGTCCGCGACGCCGCGTACCGATGGGTGGCACGCAACCGGTTCCGCTGGTTCGGCCGCGCCGACCGTTGCGCGCCGCCGACGGCACATGGCGGGCTCGAATCAAGGCATCAACACACCCCACCGCACTGCTCACCGTAGCATCGCATCCGGGACCATGAAGCCGAACAAGCCACCGCGCCCAACCGCCGCGCCGAACATGGAGCGCCAGAACGACCTGCAGTGCATCGGCGCCCTCGCGCAGTCGGGCAAGTGGGCTGAGGCGATCGCTGCCACCGAGCGCTGGCTGAAGCCTGGCTCGCGCGACGCCGAGTTCATGCGCATGCGGGCGGTGCTCGAGGACCGTGCGCAACGCTTCGGCATCGCCGTGCACTGGGCCACCGCCGCCGAGGCGCTCGCATCGCACCCCGACACGCTTGCCATCCTGGGGCGCGCGGCAGCGAACGACGGACGCACCGACGAGGCACTGGCGCACTATGGCCGCATCCTGGAGGCAGTGCCCGGGCATCCGGGCACGCGGCTGATGATCGCACGGGCGCTCGAGGCCGCCGTGCGTACGACGGAAGCGTCGGAGGTGCTGGACGAACTTCGGCGGGACATCGGCGGCAAGGATCCCGCGCTCCTGGCGCAGGTGCAGCACCTGCGTGCGGCCGTGCTGGTGCACCGCAAGCACGATGGCGAGGCGGTGGAACTGCTCGACACCGAGGTACTGAAGCCGGGGCTGTCGGAAGCCACGCGCCGCACCTCGCTGTACCTGCGGGCGAAGGCCTGCGACCGCCTGAAGCGCTACGACGACGCGTGGGAGAGCGCCGCGCAGGCGAACGCCATCGGCGACCCGCAGTTCGACCCAGCGCTCTATACGGAGGCCGTGGGCGCGCTCATGCAGCACTGGACGCGCGCCGGAATGCAGGACTTCCCGGGGAGCCGCAGCACCAGTGAGGTGCCGGTCTTCATCGCGGGCATGCCGCGCAGCGGCACCAGCCTGCTCGACCAGGTCATCGACGCGCACGCGCAGGCCGCCGGCGTGGGCGAGATGGCCGGCATCGAGCACTTCGCGCGCGAGCTCGAGGGCGTGTGGGACGCCACCCTGCCCGCCCCCGAGAGCTTCGGCCCCATGCGCGACCGCGCCTTCAAGAACATGGCGGCTGCGTACATCCAGGCGTGCCAGCAGCAGGCGCCCGGGGCGAAGCGCATCGTGAACAAGGCGCTCGGGAACAACCGCGTGGTGGGGCTCCTGGCGAGGCTCTTCCCCCGGACGCGCATCATCCACGCCATTCGCGACCCGCGCGACGTGGCGGTGAGCTGCTTCATGGGCGGCTTCAACAACGACTACTACCCCTGGACCGCGCGGCCCGAATGGATCGCGGTGGCGTGGGAACAGAGCCGCCGCCTGATGGAGCACTGGAAGCGGGAGACCGACCTGCCGATCCTCGACGTCCGCTACGAGGACGTGGTGACCGACCCAGGCACGCAGTTCCCGCGGTTCATCGAGTTCCTCGGCCTGCCGTGGGACGAGGGCTGCACGCGCTTCCACGAGTCGAAGCGCACGGTGCGGACGCTGAGCTACGACCAGGTGAACCGACCGCTCTACGCCAGCAGCGTGAACCGCTGGCAGCGGTACGAGAAGTTCCTGAAGGACGTGCGCTGGCCCGAATACGGATGAGCGATCGGGGGGCGGCCCCCGGTTTGAGGCAAATCCGAGAAATATTCGGGCTTCCCGTGATGGTTGGCCCGTCAGAATTGCATTTGACCCAGTAACGGGGTCGGTGCGCCGTGCGCATCGCCCGCTCGAGTGGCCGTCACGGGGCGACGCCCCAGGGGATTCCGAACGTGAACAACGCTCTTCGAAACGCGACCGTGGGTGCCCTGCTCTTCGGTGGAACGCTTGGCACCGCGAATGCGGGCGTGACGGTCAACAGCGCCGACGTCAACCTGGATGTCGGCGGTTCCTATTTCGCCACTAGCGTCGTGGCCACCGCCATGGCAGGCGGCATGGCGTATGACGCCTCTACCGGTGGCAGCCTCTCGCTTTCGCCCTTCACCTCGACGGGGTTCACCCTGTCTGCGAATTCCGCTGGGGCCGCTGCCGTCTGGACGGTCTACGCGTTCAACTACACCTTCACGGCGACTTCCGACATGACGGCCGTGCTCTCCGGCAACACCGCCGCAGAAGGTGCCGTGATCGTGATGCTGGACACGACGTCCTCGACGACGATGTTCCTCCGGTTCGACGGCGACGCCACCGCGTGGACTTCCGGGGATCTCGCCTTGGTTTCCGGACACAGTTACAGCCTTGCCATCAATCCCGGCATCGCCAACGGCAGCACCGACACCGGCACCGTGCTCACTTTCGAGTTTGCACCCGTGCCCGCCCCCGGCGCAGCGGCCCTGCTCGGCCTGGCCGGCCTGACGGGCGCTCGCCGCCGCCGCGCCTGACGCACCGCGGGACTCTCCCTCGCAGCATTACGCAACATTTACACCCCGGTTTCTTGACGTGACCGGTATCGGGGTTATACTTTAAACGATTCGGCTCCCTTGCCGACTTGCTTCTTTCGTCGTTCCCGCCTGAAAAATCTGGTCTGTCCGCCGCCGTCTGTTCGCGGTTGGAGTGGCATTGGGTCGCCGCCGACGAGTCTCGGCGTTCGGCCGGTTCGCGTTCTACCCCGCGGCTGGCTGGAGATCATCCTTTGACGGCGCACCCCTCCATGTCCCACACCAGCAAGAACATCGTCGCCTCCGCCCTCCTCTTCGGTGGAACCCTCGGACTCGTGTCGGCCGCAAACGCCGGATTCACCGTCACCAGCGCCTACTTCAACCTGCAGGCCGGCAGCGTCTACGCGTCCAACTTCGACGCGTCCGCAGTTGCATCGCCGCTCGCGGCCGTCGGCGCGAACTCGATCGTCTCCTTCAGCGGGCTGAGCCAGAGCGGCTTCTCGGTCGGCGCAGGCTCCAACGGCAAGGAGATCTGGAGCATCTTCGGCGCCACGATCGGATTCACCACGGACGCGAGCATGACGGTGCGCCTCACGGGTGACATCAGCTCGGATTCGGCAACGGTGTTCCTGGTGGATGCCACCACGAACTCGACGATCTTCCTGCGGCCTCAGGGCAGCGGGCTGTGGGATTCGGGCGACATCGAGCTCGCAGCCGGGGGCAGCTACCTGGTCGGTGTGAACGGGCCGGTGACTTTCGCCAACGGCAGCACCGAGACCGGCAGCGTCCTGAACTTCGCCATCGTCCCCGCCCCCGGCGCCGTGGCGCTGCTGGGGCTGGCTGGCCTGGTCGGTGGTCGCCGTCGCGCCTGAGTTCCTGCGGCGACCCGCCGCGCAACCGAGATCCCTCCATGCCCCCGGCCATCGCGCCGGGGGCATGTGCTTTGCGGACACCCAATGGCTGAGCACGACGCCATCGCCGACGAATACGCCGCATCGAAGCTCCTGCCGTGGCGGGTGCAGGTGGAGCAGCCGACGCTGTTCGGCCTGATCGGCGACGCGTGCGTCTTGAAGTCGGGAGAGCTGGACGGGTTTCGAACGTTTCGAGGGATCCAGGTCGCAGAAGATCGCTGTACACCTTTCGACCTGACGCCTGCCGCCATCAGCACGCCGGCAACTCGACATCCACCCGGATGGTCGATGCGTCCGGCATGCTCGCGATGATCGAGCCACCGAAGGCACTTGCCAGCGTTCGTGCAACGGAGAGACCGAGACCGAAGTGCCCGTCGCCGGCACGCGCTCGGTCCTTGCGCCACAGGGGATCGAACATGCGATCGAGATCCGCGTGCGACAGGCCGTTCGCCTGGTTCAGCACCGAAATGCACAGGCGCCGGCGTTCCCTGTCATGCAGCACTTCGATGCGCACCGGCGATGCATCATCCACCATGCCGTGCTCCAGGGCATTGCGGACAAGGTTGCCCACGATCGATTCGAATGCCGCGCCGCTGCATTCCACGGCCACGAACTGCGGCGCCTCGACGACCACGCTGTGTCGCGGCCGGCCGAGCTGGGCGCAAGTCCCGTCGACGATCTTCGTGATGGCGGCACATGCATCGATGGATGGTTCGCGGAGTGCCTGCATGTCCACCCGCGCATGCCGGGCCGCGGCGAGCAGCGCATCCACCAGCGACTGCATCCGCGCAAGCACCGCAAGAGATGATCGTGCCGTGGCTCGCCACTCCGGTTCAGAGCGCTCGTTGCGCAGCGCCACCTCGAGCAGCATGCGAGCCTCCGCGAGCGGCGTGCGGAACTCGTGGCTGGCCGCCGAGGCAAAGCCTCGCTCGCGTTCGATCACGGAGTGCGCCCGATCAAGGAGGGCGTTCACCTGCGACGCGATCGGGCGAAGTTCGGCCTGCAGGTAGGTGGTAGCCACCCGTGCATGTTCGCTGCCCGGTTCGATATGGGCGACCTCCTCCGAAAGCTGGTTCAGTGGCCGCAGACCTCGCGCGATGGCCAGCCCCACTGCCGTTGCGCCGCACGCAACGATCATCAGCGCGCTGGAAATGATCAGCCAGCGAGTCTGCGTGATCTGTGCGTCGAGTGGCGACCGATCGGCACTGACCGTCACTCGGATCGGAAGCGCGGCGGCCGCCTGCTCCTCACCGCTGCTCTGTTGGGTTTCGCCGGATTCTTGTTCGCTCGTTTCCGCATCGACCCTGGCGCGCACCTGCATCGAACGAATCGAGCGGCCTCCGGCGTCCAGGCCGTCGACTGCGGAATCCGCCATGGCATTCGCGACGGACGCATCCGCCTGGAGCCCGAGCCGCTCGATCGGCTGCCAGCCATGGCCACGATCGCAATCAACCGCGAATCCCCCGGTTGCGGCGCGGGAACCGACCCACGAAGTGCGCTCTTCGGAGAAGTCGAAGTCGATCGTTCGCCCATCCCATTGCACCAGCGCTGCCAGTCCCTCGGCGCGAGCACGCAGCGACTGGTCGAAGGCCGTCCGCAGCTCGCGGGCAAGAAGCGCGTCCAGCGCCACCATGCCCGCAAGCACCACCACGGCGATGGCCGCGGCCGACATCACGATCGCCTGCGCGCGAATGCTCCTCATGCGCGAGGCTCCGTGAGCACGTAGCCAAGGCCGCGACGCGTCTCGATCAACCCAGGCAGGTGCGCAGCCTGCATCTTGGCACGGATCGACGATATCGCGGAATCGATGGCATTCGAGAAGACGCGGCTTCGACCGTCGTACACATGGTCTTCCAGCTGCAGGCGCGACACGGGGCGACCCTTGCGCAGTGCGAGCGTCTCCAGGACGGCGAACTCGCGGGCGGTCAGGCCGAGGTCGAGCCTTGTTTCACCCGTGACCGCACTTGCCACGCGTGCGACCAGGTCGATCTCGAGCGAACCCACGCGCAGCACCGATGACTTGTTTCCGTGTGCCCGTCGCGCCACCGCGTGCACCCGGGCCAGGAGTTCCTCGAAGGCGAATGGCTTCACCAGGTAGTCGTCCGCCCCCGCATCGAGGCCACGGACCCGGTCGGCCACGGCATCGCGGGCGGTCAGCATCACGACGCCTGGGCGATGCGATCGCCGGGCAAGCGCAGCCAGCACCGCCAGACCGTCCTGCCCGGGCAGCATCCAGTCCAGCACCACCGCGTCATACTCCGCCTCCATGGCCCTGCGGATGCCCTCGTCGCCGCATTCGGCCGTGTCCACGGCATGGCCCACTTCGCGAAGGCCCTTGGCAAGCGATTCGCGAAGAATCGCCGAGTCCTCGACGATCAGGATTCGCATGGCCCTCGCCTGACGGCGATCACGATGACCACGGCGAACGCCGCCGCAAGAATCAGCGTGCTCCACGCGTTGCCGAGGTTCAGGCCATCGTCCTTCGTGAAATAGTCGCCCAGCGCAGCGCCCAGCGGATGCGTGACGACGATTCCGGCCCAGTAGCACACGACGCGGGAAACCTTCGTGCCCAGCGCAAGCCCGGTGACCGCCACCAGCAGGCCCAACAGGATGACCGTGGTCAGGCCGTCGCCCAGTCCCACCCCGGCCTGCGGAAAGTGATGGTTTGCAACCCACTGCCCGAAGGCCGTGTCGCCGAGGGAAAGGCCGTCGAGATTCAGTTCGTCCTTGGAGAGAAGGTCGCCGATGGCCGTGCCGAAGGTGCTGCTGGAAAGGATTGCCAACCAGTAGAGCAATTCGCCCGGAGCGTCGACCGCGGCGCGCAGGTCGCGGGAGCGCGTCCACAGTTTCCAGCCCGTAAGCGTCGCAAGCACCGACAGCGCGATCATCGCAGTGGCGATGGGGTAGCCGAGGCCGAGCGATCGAGCGGCCCAATCCGACAACGTG
>Ga0114979_10001979_pt1 | contig 13836 bp, 14 predicted proteins | sample S_140625_EF_Meta_FD_87315 | JGI IMG/M metagenome (GOLD analysis project Ga0114979, IMG submission 87315) | Freshwater microbial communities from Lake Simoncouche, Canada to study carbon cycling - S_140625_EF_MetaG | ecosystem: Environmental > Aquatic > Freshwater > Lake | place: Lake... | reverse complement strand
GTTCTTGCCGAAGAGGCCGAAAAAGCCGTTCGCGAGATTATCGAAGGGTGCCAGTCGGGGGCTGATGGCACAGAGGCCCGTAAGGTTGGCGACCTCTATACCAGCTTCATGAATGTCGACGCGGTGAACGCACTCGGTGCCTCACCCTTGAAGCCTCTCCTGCATCGAATCGAGGGCGTGGGAAGCCTTGCCGAGTTCGTGTCAGCACTGGGTGAATTCGAGCGAGACGGTATTGGCTCGTTTGTGTCGATGTGGGTCGACAACGATCCGGGCAACCCAGAGCGTTATCTTGTCTTCGTCGAACAGAGTGGAATTGGCCTGCCCGACGAATCGTACTTCCGCGACGAGACCTTCGCGTCGATTCGAGAAGCGTACCGAGGGCACCTCGAACGAATGTTTGTGATTTCTGGTTTGTCTGACGCCGCAGACCGCGCGGCTCGTGTCTATTCAATCGAAGAGAAGTTTGCGGCCGTCCACTGGGACAACGTGAAGACGCGTGACACGCATGCGACTTACAACCTGGTGGGATGGGACGAGTTCGCCACATCGCTGGGCCCAATCGCCGCGCCGTGGCGCGACGCTCTTGGTGTCGCGGACAACGTTTTTGCCGAGCTGGTTGTGCGTGAACCCTCCTTCATCGAAGGCGCTCGTGCGATCCTCGAGTCGTCGGACCTCGAATCGCTCGCCGACTGGTTGCGCTGGAAGGTCATCCACGGACTTGCTCCGTACCTCTCCGCAGATTTTGTCGACGAGAACTTTGCGTTCTACGGCACGACCCTGTCGGGCACTCCCCAGCTACGGGACCGCTGGAAGCGCGGCGTGGGATTTGTTGAAGGTGGACTCGGCGAAGCGGTTGGCAAACTCTACGTTGAGCGACACTTTCCGCCCGCGGCGAAGACCCAAATGGATCTGCTCATCGCAAATTTGATTGAGGCGTACCGCCAATCGATCTCGAACCTCGATTGGATGAGCGACGAGACGAAAACGCGTGCACTCGAGAAGCTCGACAAGTTCACCCCCAAGATTGGCTATCCGGTTCGCTGGCGCGATTATTCGTCGGTTCAGGTCACGGCTGACGACCTCGTGGGAAACATGTTCACGATCGCTCGATTCGATTTTGCGCGCGAGTTGGGCAAGGTTGGAAAACCGCTCGACCGTGACGAATGGTTCATGCTGCCACAGACGGTAAACGCGTATTACAACCCCGGCTTCAACGAAATTGTCTTCCCCGCGGCAATTCTGCAGTACCCGTTCTTTGTCGCCGAGCGGGACGCCGCAGCGAACTACGGGGCGATCGGTGCAGTCATCGGGCATGAACTCGGTCACGGCTTTGACGACCAGGGAAGTGAATTTGACGGGGATGGGCGACTGTCGAACTGGTGGAGCGATATCGACCGCGAGCGTTTCACCGAACGCACCAAGGCGCTGATCGACCAATACAACGTCCTCGAACCACGTGCACTTCCGGGTCACACGGTCAACGGTGAATTGACAATCGGTGAAAACATCGGCGACCTCGGCGGACTCAGCATCGCCTGGAAGGCGTACCTATTGGCGTTGAACGGTAGCGAGCCACCCGTAGTCGACGGGATGACTGGCGCGGAACGATTCTTCCTGTCATGGGCGCAGGCATGGCGCCAATCCGCACGCGACGAAGAGGCTCTGAGGCTTCTTGCGATTGACCCCCACTCTCCGCCCGAGTTCCGGTGCAACCAGATCGTCAGAAATCTGGACGTCTTCCACGAGACCTTCGGCGTTACGTCCGCTGATCCGATGTGGCTCGACCCAGCCGAGCGCGTGACGATTTGGTAACACTCGGGTCTCTCCGCAGAAACACGACGCTCATTCGGTTTTCGCTGTCGCTAATCGGGGTTAGGCTATTTAGTCTCACAGGCATATAAGGAGGTTCGTAGTGCGTGGAAAGATTCTTTTGGTACTTGGTCTCGGTATTGGCTACGTCCTCGGCACTCGCGACGGACGTGCTCGCTACAACCAGATGAAGAGCGCCGCACTCAAGGTGTGGAACGACCCTCGAGTGCAAGAGCAAGTGAACGCTGCGACCCAGTTCGTCAAAGAGAACGCGCCCGAGGTTGCCTCGGCGGTGACCGAGAACGTCAAGAAAATTGCCGAGCGCGTCGAAGCCGCCCGATCAGGCAAGGTCCCCGCAAAATCTGCAACTCCGGCACGAAAGCCTGCGGCCAAGCCCGCGTCAAAGAAGACGACCCCATCAGCACCCACCAATAACGCGAAGAAGTAACCGCTTATGGCGAAAGACTCGAAAACGCGGGGCTTTTTTCGGTTGGTAGCTGATTTACCCCGCGAGCTCAGTGATCTGGTTCGGGCCGAAATCCGCTTGCTGCAATCTGAATTCGCGGGCAAGTTGCGCGCTGCCGGAATCGGCATCGGCTGGGTGACCCTGGGGGTGACACTGGTGTCCATGTTCCTTACGATGCTTGTGGTAGCCCTCATTCTCGGCTTAGCGGAGTTCATGCCGGCATGGGCAGCCGCACTCACGGTCGGGGCGGGAGCACTGGTCGGCGGCATCGCATTTATCGCAATCGGTGTCGCGTCGATTCGCAAGGGCTTTACCCCCTTCGAATCGGTAGACCAGATTGCAAAAGATTTCCGAAACTTGGGGAAGGGGACAACCAGTGGCAAGTGAGCGACAGAAAATCGCAGCGGACATCGCGGCACGACGCGAACAGTTCCAGAAGTCGGTTTCCGAGCTCGAGCACAAACTCGACCTGACGGAACAACGCAAGGTGCTGAGCGAACGTCTTGCGGGTTCGTATCAAGCAAACCCCGTGCCATGGTTAATCGGTGCAGGAATCCTCGGAGTCATCGTTGTCAGTTCAATCGCATGGGCGGTCTTTGGCGATGACTGATTTTGCTATTCGCGAGGTGAGCCCGACGGCGAGCATCCCCGTGATTCGACGACTTGGTGACCAGACGGTGCTCATTCCCCGCGGCGGACGGTTCGCGGAGGACATCACCAATCGGCTGACCACGCTCGGTGCGCGAACGGTCGTAGCCCCCGTTGTCAACTTCGCGTCTGCGGATGACGCCAGTGCTCTTCATTCCCAGTTTGACTCCCTCGGTGCGGGATCGTACGACTGGATTGTCCTGACCAGCGCGACGACCGTCGACGTCCTGCAGCACCACAAGGTCGAAATTCCCGAGCGAACCCGCGTTGCCGCTATTGGCGAAACGACAGCTCAGGCCTTGTTGTTTGCGAACATTCGTGTCGATTTCGTTCCTCCGACCGACAACTCGTCTCGCGGTTTCATCAGCTCGTTACCCGACGGTTTTACCGAGTCCACAATTCTTGTTCCTCACTCGGAAACGTCGGAACCAATTCTCGCCGCGGGATTCGACCAGCGCGGAATCGATGCGACCTTTGTGTCGGCCTACCGAACCGTCGGAGTTCCGATTCCAGCAGATGTGCGCGCGCGCGTCCACTCGGGCGACATCACGGCAATCCTCGTCAGTTCAGGAAGTGTCGCGCGACAACTCGCCGAGCAGCTCAGCCCAATACCCGAGTCAACCGCTGTCATTTGTATCGGTCCGCGCACGGCGTTCGACGCTCAGCAGGCAGGCTTGGCTGTGTCACACACAGCGGCGGAGCGCAGCAACGAAGCGCTCATTGACGCGTTGTTGGAATTCCGCGACGCTTAGCCGAATAGCAGAGCGGCTTCGGACCAGCGGGCATCGGGGACGGTTTTGAGTTGGCCAAGCGCGGATTCGAAGGTTGTGGTGACGATGTCGGTGCCGCGAAGGGCCACCAGCGACCCCCAGCCGCCCTCGGAAATCACTCGGACCGCGTTCATCCCGAAGCGAGTGGCGAGAACTCTGTCGAACGCCGACGGGGTCCCGCCACGTTGGATATGACCGAGCGTCGTTGCACGCGTCTCGATGCCGGTCGCCTCTTGGATAAGCGGAGCGAGTATTTCGCCGATTCCGCCGAGGCGAGGTCGACCGAAGGCATCGAGCCCGCGTTCACTGTGTGCGTCGTCCATCGTGTCCAAGAGGAAACCCTCGGCAACGCACACGAGCGGTGCGCGACCGCGCTCGTAGGCCGACGTGACCCAACCGACAATTTCCGATAGAGACGTTTTGCGTTCGGGAATCAGGATTGCGTGTGCCCCCGCCGCCATCCCCGAGTGAAGAGCAATCCACCCGACGTGGCGACCCATGACCTCTGCGACCATGCAGCGGTGATGGGAGTCACCGGTCGTGCGCAGGCGATCCATGGAATCAGTAGCAATGTTTACCGCAGTATCAAAACCGAAGGTGTAATCGGTGGCAGAAAGATCGTTGTCGACCGTTTTGGGGATACCGACAATGTTGATGCCGGCCTCGGACAGGCGATTTGCGGCGGCAAGAGTTCCCTCTCCGCCGATGACCAACAGACCGTCCATCCCCTCGACCGCCATTACCTGGTTGATGCGGTCAATGCCACCATTGCCATCGAACGGATTTGTTCGAGAAGAACCGAGAATGGTTCCGCCCATCTTGCCAATTCCCTTGACGTCCGCTCGTTCAAGCCTGCGAAAATCCGCGTCGACCAGACCACGCCAGCCGTCTTGGATGCCGATAAAGGACATTCCGTAGTGGCGTTCGCCGTTGAGAACAGCGCCACGGATGACGGCGTTGAGGCCGGGGGCGTCGCCGCCCGATGTGAGGACTCCTATTCGCATATACCTATTGTCGTGTCACGAACGCGAACGACGGCACATGTCAGAACATTTTTCAGAGAATCCGACGATGCACCAGTCGTGACAACATGATGGACGAGCGGGTGTGGTCGACGTTCGGAGCATTACGAACCCGCTCTAGTGCCGCTTCTAACGCCTGAATTGACGAGGCGCGCATGTGCACAATCGCATCAGCCTGGCCGGACACGGTTCCCGCATAGACCACCTCAGGGACTGCGTGGAGGAGTGTCCGCAGATCGTCAGGCGAGACCGTCCCGCGACAATACAGTTCGACGTAGGCCTCAACACCGATGCCTTCGGCGGCCGGGTCGACGTTCACGGTGAAACCGCGAATGGCCCCGGAGCCCACGAGTCGGTCGACGCGTCGCTTCACGGCGCTTGCGGATAGACCCACAACATCGCCGATTTCGGCAAAGCCAGCGCGCGCATTTTCGCGGAGTTGCTCAATAATTCGCTTGTCAGTTGCGTCCACCGCACTACTCTAAGCGATTTGGTGCGCGATTTCAGAGTATTCCGCGGGTTTGGAGCGCTACGGTCGACGTTCGGTGATGGTGATTACCTGGGTTGCCGTGTCGGACAGGTCGGTCGACGACCTAGCGAAGGCAGATCGAACCGTGTCCATCGTCGAGATGTTGTGAGAACTTCGCATCCACACCAACGCCACGATTGTCGCGACCACGCCGCCCAGCGCCGCGACGCCGATCGCCCAACGGGGACCGAACGCGTTTGCGACCCAACCCGCGAGAGGCGAGCCGATGAGTGTCGCGCCCATGAGGAGGGTCGAGAAAATGGCCATCACCCGCCCGCGATAGATTTCATCCGTCGTGGTTTGGATATAACCGTTGATTGTTGCAACCATGAGCACCGCACCGAAACCCAAGATGGGGAAGAGGACAACGAACGTCGTCACGGTCGGTGCCAGCGCTGCGGCCAGACCTCCGACAGCAATCGACGCGGCGGCCATGGTGATGACGGAAAGTCGAGGCCGGGAACTTCGGGCGACGAGGAGAGCCCCAACGAGAGATCCCACGGCCAAAGCCGACATGATGAAACCGTAGTCGTGCGCCCCGAGCCCGAATTCGACGACCGCCATGGTTGCTGAAAAGATCCCGAAATTGAACACGAGTGTGCCAACGACGAACAACATCGTGAGCACGATGAGGAGGTCCGCGCGGGATCGAATATAGGCAAGCCCGGCTTGGAATTGACCGCGTTCCTTGAGGGCCTTCAGGACGGTGTGCAATTCGCTGCGTCGGAGCATGGAAATGGCGATAACCGCAGAGGCGAGGCTGAGCCCAGCAAAGAGAAGAGTCCAGCCCGTCCCCACCAACGAGATTCCGATTCCGGCCAGCGCCGGACCGACGAGCCGCGATGAGTTGAACATCATCGAATTGAGACCGATGGCATTGGGAACGTTATCTTTGCTGACGAGTTCGTTGACAAAGATTTGCCGGGTCGGCGTTTCTATTGCTTGGACGATGCCGAGACCGAGAGCGAGCGCATACACGAGACCGAGCGTCGCAACACCGGTTAGTACGGCGATTCCGAGAATGATACCGAAGAGGGTCTCGATGACAGCCGCCCAAAAGATGATGATCCGACCGGGGAATCGGTCGATGAACGGCCCGACGAACGGCCCGAGAATCAGAATCGGACCGAATTGAAGAGCGAGACTGAACCCTAGTGCGACGGCGTCATTATTGGTGAGTTCGGTGAGGACGAGCCAATCCTGGGCCGCGCGTTGCCCCCATCCGCCGATGTTGGCGAGGAGAGCCCCGATGATCCAGATGCGGAAGTTGCGATTTGCCAGAGCCCGAAACATTGAGGGTCTCGGTTCACGTGCACTACGTTGACGACGAACGACCACGTCTCTCATCCTAGGCAGGCGACGCGGTTTGCCCCGCACCGCCTAATATGGGGCGCATGGCCACAGTACGCGGAACCACCCACACCTACGTCGATTCCGATGGCGTCACGATTCATTACACCCGATGGGCCTCGCCGAAGCCGGTCGCCGTCGCTCAGATCTCTCACGGACAAGGGGACCACCGAGGGCGTTACGAGCAACTTGCTCAGTACCTGGTGGATCGGGGTTTCACGGTGTACGCCGACGACCACCGCGGGCACGGCGAGACGGGACTTCGTCAATGGAACGGTAGTGTCGATAAATTTGGCTACCTCGGTCCACGCGGCGTAAACGGCGCGATCGATTCCATCAACCAGATGACGCGAATCGCTCGCTCGGAAAACCCGGGACTGCCGCTTACCTTTCTCGGTCATTCGATGGGGTCGCTCTTGGGGCAAATCGCCCTGGACTCGGGCACGCTCGACGCGGATTTCGTGGTGTGGTCGGGAACCGCGCTTCGAACCCTTTTCACCATGAACGGTGGGGACCTCAACGCACGACACGCACACCTCGGAACAACCGGACACGAATGGATGACTCGTGATGTGACCGTCCACCACGACAAGGTCGACGACCCCTTCATTTTTACTGTGGACATTATGAAACAGTTTGGAATTCGTGGCGCACTTCAACTCTTGGGCACGCCCAAGCCCCCGACGCGTGACGTTCCGATTCTCATGTTGCAAGGAGACGACGATTCGCTGGGCAACGAGAAATCCGTGGTGGCGCTCGCGGACCGATACGTCAAGGTTGGCTACAGCGATGTGACGTTGATTTCGTATCGAGGAGCCCGACACGAGGTCTACAACGAAACGAACCGCGACGAGGTCTTCGCCGATCTCTCGGTGTGGCTCACGGAACGACTCCGACCCATCACCGCATGAAGGGCGAATACAAGGTTCCCGGCGGAAAACTGATTGTCGTCGAGGCCGACGAACGAGACGGCCACCTCGTCGACGTCATCATTTCGGGGGACTTCTTCCTCGAACCGGACGAGGCGCTAGAGGCAATGACTCGCGCAATCGAGGGACTTCCCGTAACCTCCGACGCGGGCGAAATCGCGCGCAGGGTTCGTGACGCACTCCCGGACGACGTCGTCATGCTCGGTGTTCACCCCGAAGCGGTCGCAACAGCGGTCCGCCGCGCGATTGCCGACGCCCGATTGTTCACAGAGTACAACTGGGAATTTCTTGCACCAGAACCACTTTCGGCGGCCGAACACATGGCACTCGACCAGGTCTTGACCGAAGAGGTCGGTGCCGGCCGACGCGGGCCGACGCTGCGTTTCTGGGAGTGGAATGAAAAAGCGGTCATCATCGGATCATTCCAATCACTTCGGAACGAGGTTGACGTCGACGAGGCCGCCAGCCGCGGTATCGGGGTGTTTCGCCGCGTGAGCGGCGGAGGCGCAATGTTCATCGAACCCGGAAACACCATCACCTACTCGATATATGCACCGGCTGAACTAGTCCGCGGTATGTCATTCGCCGACTCCTACGCGTTCCTTGACGATTGGGTCCTGCAGGCACTGAACTCCATCGGAATCGCGGCAGAGTACAAACCGCTCAACGACATCGCCAGCCCGTTGGGCAAGATTGGCGGGGCGGCGCAAAAGCGTTTGGGAAACGGTGCTGTGTTACACCATGTCACGATGGCCTACGACATCGATGCCAACGCGATGTCGCAGGTGTTGCGAATCGGTCGAGAGAAACTAAGCGATAAGGGAGTCACGAGCGCGGCCAAGCGTGTGGACCCGATCAAGAGCCAGTCGGGGATGACGCGCACCGAGGTCATCGACACGATGGTCGAGACGTTCCGAAGGCTCTACGGACTGACAGACGGGGTCATCACCCACGACGAGCGTGCTCGAGCCGCCCAGCTCGTGACAGACAAATTCCTCACCGACGAGTGGTTACGCCGAGTTCCCTAGGCTTCGAACTTGTAGCCGAGACCGCGAATCGTCATGATGAACTTCGGGTTGGCTGGGTCGGGTTCGATTTTGCTGCGGATGCGCTTCACGTGGACGTCGAGCGTCTTCGTGTCCCCGTAATAGTTCGAGCCCCAGACTCGATCGATAATCTGCCCCCGCGTCAGCACTCGGTTGGTGTTGTCCATGAGGTATTCAAGCAACTCAAACTCTTTAAGCGGCAGGGTCACGGGCTGACCATTGACCGTGACCGCGTGGCGTTCGGCGTCGAGGCGAACAGGACCAGCTTCGAGGACCGATCGGCTCTCGTTCGAATCGGGAGCGGCGCCGCGACGTAGAACTGCCTTGATCCGTGCGAGCAGCTCGCGGGTTGAATAGGGCTTCACGACGTAGTCATCAGCGCCAATTTCCAGACCGACGACCTTGTCAACCTCGGAGTCCTTCGCGGTGACCATGATGATCGGCACATTGGATCGCGTGCGGATTTCACGACAGACGTCGACTCCGCTCATTCCCGGAAGCATCAGGTCGAGCAGAATCAAATCGGGCGAATTGTTTTGCCATTGAACCAGCGCCGACGGTCCATCCACGGCTTCGAGCACGTCAAACCCTTCGCGCTGGAGGATGTAGACGAGGGGTTCCCGCAGGGATTGTTCGTCTTCGACTACGAGCACACTACTCATTGGTGTTCTCCTCGCTAGTGTCCACAAGCCTAGGTAGGCGAATGGTAAACGTTGAGCCGACACCCTGCTGTGAAAAGAGGGTGACCTCACCGCGGTGACTCATGCTGATGTGTTTCACGAGACTGAGACCGAGGCCAGTTCCGCCCGTCGTGCGGTCGCGCGATTCATCCACTCGGTAGAACCTTTCGAACACGCGGGCTTGTTCATCCGCCGGGATACCGACACCCTGGTCCGTCACGATGATGTCGACGTGTCCGTTTCGAGCGGTGACGCCGATGCCGACCTGTTGATTTTTGTCTGAATACTGAATCGCGTTCTCGAGAAGGTTTTTCACGGCTACGGTCAGCAGTTCGCCGTCACCCATGACGAGGATGTCGTCGGCGAATTTTGCGTTGATGTCGATGTTTTTCGCCTCCGCGATGACAACCGTTCGTTCAAGAGCCTCGCGGATGACGGCGCCGACATTGACAGGACGGGCACTCGACAGGATGTCGGATGATTCAACGCGTGACAACTGAATAATCTCGGTGACGAGGTTGGACAGGCGCCGCGCTTCGCGGCGAAGGCTGTCAGCAAACTTGTGCATTTGTTTCGGGTCGTCCAGCGCACCCTCCATTGCTTCGCTGAGCAGAGTGATGGCCCCGATGGGAGTTTTGATCTCATGAGTGACGTTCGCGATGAAATCTCGACGGATCGTCTCGAAGTCGCGCTCATCGGTCGAGTCTTCAACGAGGACCAGCACGAAACCGCTCCCGATGGACACCGCTCTCGCGTGCAAATATCGAACGTCACCGCCTGCACCGAGCGTCAGCTCGAACTCAACTTCGTGGGGTGAATCGGAGTCCTTGGCGCTGCGGACGAGCTTTCGAATTTCGTTGCTGCGGATCACGCGACCCGATACCAGTCCCAGAGCGATGGCACTGTTTGTTGCGCGAAGCACCGCTAGTGAATTGTCAACGACAAACCCGGCCGTTGCTAAAACGCTGATGAGACTCGAAGCCATGTCGGTCAATGATTCGTCGGAATGGGAATTTCTGGGACGCATCCGCACCGATCGAAAAAACAAATAGGTCGCACCAATGGCGATGACGGCCACGGAGGACGCCACCATTACGAGAATGTCGATTGTTACCATCCATTTCAGGTTATGTGACTAACGGCGCGCTATCGTGGTTATCAGACCAATTGGTTTGGCTATTTCATCATCCGTTAGCGAGTTGTTAGAGCGGAGTTCACCGCGCTCTGGTTCGTTGAGAAGATTAACTGAAAGGGTTGCCATGCGCGAGATGTTCGACCAAGAGCTGGAATCGGTTCAAGAGCGAATTGTCGAGATCGCCGACACCGTGTTCACGGTGGTCACCGATGCCGCCACGGCACTACTGGAAGCGGACGTGAAGTCGGCGGATCGCGCCCTCGTCGGTGCGGAAATCATCAGTGAAAAGGCGCTGTCGCTGGATGAACTCGTCATCCGGACTCTCGCGCTGCAGGCTCCGGTCGCCCGAGACCTGCGAATCCTCGTATCGACCCTGCGCATCTCGGCGTCGCTTGAACGAATGGGAGCACTCGCGTCGCACATCGCCACGATCGCCCGATTCCGCTTCCCCGATTCCGCAATTCCCGAGACGCTGTCGGACACGTTCGACGAGATGGCGCGGCTTGACATCCGTTTGTGCAAGAAGTTGATCAAGTTACTGAAGAACACATCGGTCGACTTGGCTCGGTCAATTCAGGCCGCTGACGCCCGCGTCGATGAACTTCATCGCGAGGTGTTCGAGATCGTCCTTGACAAAACCTGGAAAGAAAAGGCGGTTCACACAGTGGACGTGACCCTCGCCAGCCGATATTTCGAGCGCATCGCCGACCACGTTGTCGATATCTCGTCAAAGGTCAGCTACCTCACGACGGGCGATTGGTCCGACAGCGACCTAGATGATTAATTGATTAATGCTCCGTTGTTCTGCTGTCCACATGCCGTCCATGTTCTTGGAGTCTAGTCAGGCTTACCGAATCATTCGATGATGTGCATTTTTGTCGAAGCTATCGGCCCCACCACAATGAAAGGTCGAACCAAGAAATGTTCAATCCAGTAAAAGTTGCGAGTGCTGTTGCGCTCGTCGCGTTGACCCTCACAGGTTGCGCCGCGAACGAACCCGTCGACGAGGGTACTCCCACCGCTCTCACCGGGACCCTCAACGGTGCCGGAGCATCATCGGCCGGAACCGCCCAGGAAGCGTGGATCGCTGAGTTCCAGACGGCCAATGATGGTGTTACGGTCAATTACGACCCCAGCGGATCAGGTGCGGGTCGAGAGTCCTTCTTCGCCGGTGCAGTTGAATTCGCCGGCACGGACTCGTCTCTTTCGGACGACGAACTCGCTCTTGCCTCGCCCGTTTGTGTCGCTGAAGCTGGCTATTTTGAGGTTCCCGTCTATGTCTCGCCTATCGCAGTTATTTACAACCTCGAAGGTGTTGACTCACTGAACCTGGCACCTGCGACGATCGCGGGAATCTTCAAGGGAGACATCACCAACTGGAACGACGCAGCGATTGCCGCGGACAACCCGGACGTGACCTTCCCCGACTTGGCCATCACCGCGGTTCACCGATCGGATGACTCGGGAACGACCAAGAACTTCACGGACTACCTCAGCAAGAACGCTGGGGAAATCTGGGACGCCGAAGTTGGAGACCCATTCCCCTATTCGACTGGTGAAGGTGCTTCTGGTACCTCTGGCGTTGTTGACGCTGTCACTAACGGAACCGGAACCATCGGATACGCCGATGCATCGAAGGCCGGAGACCTCGGAACCGCCAACATCAAGGTTGGCGACACCTGGGTTGCGCACTCGCCAGAAGGAGCAGCGAATGTCTTGGCGCTGTCACCCCGTATCGAAGGCCGTTCGGCCACCGACATGGCTGTATCGATCGACCGCACTCTGACCGATCCGACCGGCTACCCACTCGTTCTCGTGTCGTACCTCATCGGATGTAACGATTACGCGGATGATGCAAAGGGTGCCCTCGTGAAGGCCTACGCCTCGTACCTGACGAGCGTTGAGGGGCAGGCAACCGCCGCCGCCAACGCTGGATCTGCTCCCGTCTCGGGCGCGGTTCAGGAAGAAGCTGCCGCAATCACCGCAGCAATCAAGTAACGACCACACGTTAAGAGAGGGGCGCTGAATCTTCATGATGCAGCGCCCCTCTTCTGTGGTTAGGATTTCGCTGTGACCTCCGCGCCGCCCACAACGCCCCGACTTCGGCGAGGCGATCGAGTTTTCCGCGGCGTTTCGATAGGCGCTGGCGTCGTCATTCTTTCGGTTTTGGTTCTCGTTGCGGCGTTCTTGGTATTCAAAGCGTTTCCGGCACTCGACCCATCGGCACAAATCGAATCCACGCCAGAGGGGTTCCTGGCTTTCGTCGGGCCATTGGTTTTTGGGACATTGTTTTCTGCGGCTCTTGCTTTGATCTTTGCGACACCGTTGTCCATCGGAATCGGACTTTTCATTTCGCATTATGCCCCGCGCCGAATTGCGTCGGCCCTCGGATACGTCATCGATCTACTGGCGGCGATCCCCTCGGTTGTCTACGGACTCTGGGGGATCCAAGTCTTTGCACCCTTCATCCAACCTGTTTATCAGTGGCTAGCCGACAACTGGGGTTTTCTTCCCATTTTTGAAGGGCCGGTCTCTGGCACCGGACGCACGATTCTTACTGTTGGGGTAGTTCTCGCGATCATGATTTTGCCCATCATGTCGGCCCTCGCCCGAGAAGTATTTCTTCAGACTCCGCGTTTACACGAGGAGGCGGCTCTCGCCTTGGGAGCAACCCGTTGGGAAATGATTCAAATGGCTGTTCTTCCCTTCGCCCGCAGCGGACTCTTGTCTGCCGCGATGCTCGGCCTCGGCCGGGCGTTGGGCGAAACGATGGCTGTGGCCATGGTCTTGTCGCCGGCGGCGGCGGTATCGTTCAAGCTCCTCACCTCGGAAAACCCGTCGACCATTGCGTCGACCATTGCACTCGACTTCCCGGAGGCCTCGGGACTCGATGTCAACGCGCTCATTGCGGCGGGACTCGTTCTCTTCGCAATCACGATGGTGGTCAACTCGTTTGCGCGCTTAATTGTTTCGCGTCAGCGCACGAAGATGGGCGAGAACTGATGACGAATGTTCGTGTTCGCGCCACCACACTGACTCGAGGGACAGTCATCGCACTTTTTATCAGTGGGATGGCTATCTCATATTTTGTCGCAGCCATCAACCGAGGTGACGGCGAATTAGTTCCCCTCGGAATATTCTCTCTGGGGATGGTGGTTTTTGGACTGCTCGTGGTCCCAGCATCCTGGGTCGTGGAGGGTCGTCGGAAGGCGATCAACCGGACAATGACGGGCTTGGTTTTCTCCGCCTTCGGTTTCGCGTTAATCCCGCTCGTCTCGCTGGTTTGGACAGTCTTTACTCTCGGCCTCGCGCGATTCGACGCTCAATTCTTTGGAAGTTCAATGCGTAATGTTGTCGGCGCTGGCGGTGGCGCGCTGCACGCAGTTATCGGAACGCTGGAAATCACACTCATAGCCGCCCTCATCTCGATTCCCATCGGGCTCCTGACCAGC
>Ga0114979_10001978_pt1 | contig 13839 bp, 3 predicted proteins | sample S_140625_EF_Meta_FD_87315 | JGI IMG/M metagenome (GOLD analysis project Ga0114979, IMG submission 87315) | Freshwater microbial communities from Lake Simoncouche, Canada to study carbon cycling - S_140625_EF_MetaG | ecosystem: Environmental > Aquatic > Freshwater > Lake | place: Lake... | reverse complement strand
TTCGGTTTACCCCATACCGGCCTCCTTCTGCCCAGGCCAGCCTTTGTGGACATCGACGCCGATGGCAATGCGGATGCCTTCATCGGCTACAACACCGGCAGCACCCTCTTCTTCCAGGGCAACTCCAGCCTCGATCTCGCCCTGCAGGCCACCAACCGCAGCATCGTCACCCTGCCAGTCGGCACGGTGTTCTCTTACAGCACTCCAGCTGACTCAGGCGGCACCCAGAACCTGAACCTCACCCTCAAGAATGCCCTCACCCTGCAGGCGCCCAGCGGTGGGGCGGTCACCGGCATCGTCCAGACGGCCTCCGTTGGTGTGTCGAATCAATCTGGCTCTAGCACCGTTGCAGCTATTCAGGGCCTCAGCAGCCTGGTGCAGGTCAGCCCTGCCCTGCAGCTCACGCTCCTCGATAACGACACCCCAGGTGTGTTCATCAGCAGCGACTCGGCTGGGACGACGGCCGTTTCCTCGGCAGTGATCGCCCTCAGTGAGTCAGGCGCCTCCACAGACCGCTGGATCCGTCTCACCAGCCAACCCACCGAGACCGTCACCGTCTATCTGCAAACCAGTGACTCCACCGAGGTGTTGCTGCAGCCCGCCGCGGGCGGACTCGGTGTTAATCGGCTTAGCTTGAACTTCACAGAGGAAAATTGGAATATTGCACAGAAATTCACCCTCCAACCGCAAAATGATTTCCTCATTGACGGTACCATCAGCCTTTCTATCGCCTCAAGTACCTATAGCAGTGATCCCCTCTACGCCAACATCACGGGTCCCGCGCTGAATGTCAGCGTCGCCGACAACGACGTTGCTGGACTGAACCGCAGCCTGGTGTCCAGCACCTTGAGCCAAGGCTCCAATGGGTTCTTCAATCTTTCGCTCAATGCCCAACCCACTGCCGATGTCAACGTCACCCTGACTCCGGATTCCCAATTCACGGTGAATGAGCGCGGCGTGGGCATGGCGGAAACGATCACCTTCACCCCCGATAACTGGTCAGTCCAGCACAAGGTGGAACTGAAGGCCGTGGATGACACGGCAGTCGAAGACATTACCCACAGCCAGCTGAGCATCACCACCAGCAGCAGTGATGCCAACTTCCAAGGGCTCAGCGTGTCGCCGGTCTCAGTCGACATCGTCGACAACGACCTACCCATGGCCAGCATCCAGCTGGTGAATAACAGTACCGAAGAGGCCGCTCCGGGCAGTTTCTCGATCAAACTCTCCGCCCCTGCTCCCAGCTCTGTCGGCTCGGATGGTGTGCTGGTGAATTACACCATCACCTCCCTGACCCTCGATCCAGGCCTGGGCTACAGCAACTCCCCCTCGGATACCCTCGATAAGATTGTTCAAACGCCATTGGTTAGTGGCCAGGTTCGTATCCTCCCAGGTCGTGATACGAGCGATGCGTTTGTGGTGCCGATCGACGACTACGTCGACGAAACCCCCGATAAGCAGTTTGTGGTGAGCCTCATCAGCGGCAGCGGCTACCAGATCAATTCCGCCGACCCGAGCAGCTCAGCGACAATTACCATCCTCGATAACGACATAGCCGGTGTAGCAATTATTACGACCGGCAGCAGGGCTGGCACCAATGAGGGTGACACCAGCGCCACCGGTGGCCAGTTCCAGGTGGTGTTGCTCAGCCAACCCGAAGCTGACGTCACAATCACGCTATCTGAATTCGTGACTACTGGCTTCAATCGGCAGCTCGGCTTATCATCTAGTGTTCCCTACTCCCAGGCAATAACGATCACTTCAGACAATTGGAACATACCCTACACAACATCGGTCTACGCCTTCGATGACAACTTAATTGCCATCCAGAATGGAACAGGACCTGGATTTGAGCTGGAGGATTCCAGCCGGCCGAATACTGGATACCAGACAGCACAGATTGCCTACAGATTTGAAAGCACCGATTCAAAGTACAACACCGATAGCCACATTGGTGACGATACTTATTTCACTAATACAATCAGTCAAACGGTTGATGTCATGGACAGGACCCTGTCCGCGAACACCGATATTCTCGTCAATAATTCTCTGATTACTTTGCAGGATGGTATTGAAGGCCTCGCCCTACCTTTGGTGGGCGGCTTAGAGGGCAAGGTGGGTAGCGTATTCCGCGATTTCCTCAATAAATTAGTCGACAACATCAATATTTCCGGAACACCAGCCGCCAGTGAGCTTAAAAAGATCATTGAGGACAATATCCCTGCCTCTAATGGCTTCAGTCCGTTGGTGACCTTGTCCATGGATGCCAGCAATAACACCAGGGTGCAATTCCAATTCCAAGGTCAGGAGAACCTTTACTCCGTGCCCCTGGCGAACGATCTGGGCACCCCTGCCTTGGGATTCCAGGCCAATGGCAGTTTTGACGTCGCTTTTGACTACACCGCCCAAGCCACACTTGTCTTTACGCCAGATAACGTCATTTACCTCGACACAACGCCGGCCAATACCTATGTAACTGCTAGGTATAATGGGGGTTTCCCTGATAACTTCTCCATATCAGGCGGACTTGGGATGCATCAGCTTACAGGTGTCAATAAGCAAAGTATAAATTCAAACATTGGTGATCATTCTACTGAATTGGATGTCACGTTTACGCTCGATGCTCATCAGTCATCCGGCTCGGGTGGTGATGGTAGCCTCTCCTATGACGAACTTACCACTCTTGACTTAAGCCAGCAGGATTTGTTTGATTATAATTTTGATCTACCTGTTTCAAAGGCAACCCTCTCCTTGGGTGCCACTGTCAATGACACCCTGAACGCGTCTCTCCCGCAGATTGACTTTGATCTGGCAACCAGCTTTCCCTTATTTGATTACGCTGATTCCGTTGCAGCCACCACTCCAGGCAACAGCAGTGCTGTCTACATAGATAATCTTAAGCTAGACCTTGGATCTTATATTTCAAATTCTATACAGAAGTACGTTGCAATAATGAATCCTGTCCTTGCTCCAATTCTTCCAATCATTAATACTTGGAATTCCAATATCCCCATATTTAAGACCCTAGGCATTGCCGACAACTTTGATGTCAATAAAGACGGCAAGGTCACTTTGCTTGAAGTTGCCCAAACATCTGTTGATTACTATGGCGCTAATAATCCGGACGGTGCAAACTTAAGTGAGTTGATTGACGATGTCGTTGCCTTTATTAATGTCCTTGATGATTTGATTCAGTTTTCGGCTGATGTGGCTGATTATAAATCCTCCGGCGATAATTTCACGTTAGATCTGGGAAGCTATACCTCTTCTTCTATCTTTATTGCTAGCGATCTTTCGTCATATTCCCTCCAAAATACCCCTGTTGATAGTGGCGATACATCTCAGTTGAGCTCAACTACTGCAGAGCAAGCAAACGCTGGCGGACAGGATAGCAATGGATTCTCTAGTGAGCAGTTATCCTCTTTTGTCGATGATATGCGAGGTCTTGGCTTTAGTCTTGACATTATTGATGGCCCCGAGAACGTCATCAAGCTGATGTTCAATCAAGTTGCCGATATTTTTTCCTGGACTCTGCCAGCTCCAACGATAGTGTTCCCTATCTCAGAGGATTTTGACATTGAACCAGGCCTTGTCGATGGTCTTTTTGAAGGCAGCATCAGCATGACGGCCAACCTTGGCTTCGGCTTTGATACCCTCGGCCTCAGTCGTTGGCGTGATGCTGGATTCAAAGCCAGCGAAGCCTCCAAGGCTCTTGAGGGTTTCTATATGGTTGATCAGCATGATGGCAACCAAGACCTGCCTGAATTTAGTCTTTCTGCAGATGCTGCTGCGGGAATTGGTCTTATTACAGGTGTTGTTCGTTGGGACATCCTTGGAGGTATTCTCGGTGACGCTTTTTTCAATCTTGTCGATCAACCTGATTCATCCGGAACACCAGATTATAAAATCAGATTCTCCGAGTCTCCTGCATTAGATATTTCTGGTGACATTGAGGTCTACCTTGAGGCCAAAGTCGATGCGGGCGAGCCTGGTATTCCACCACTTCCACCCATTTGGATTACGGTTTGGAAGGATGAGCTCGCGAGCATTGAGCTCTTCTCCTTCGATAAACAAGTTTCCGGCACCGTTTCAAATGGCTATATTGAAGGCTCGAAGATCTTCTTTGATCATGACTACAACGGTATCAACGATGCTTCGGAGCCTTCGGATGTCAGCACGGGTGATGCCCGTTTCAATCTTGCCATTGATCTCCGCACCCACGACACCAACAAAGACGGCGTAATCAATGACAATGAAGGCCATTTAGTGGCCTCTGGCGGCACCGACACCAGTATCAATCTGCCCGTCAAAGTTCCATTCCTGGGTCTTGCCAGCGGCATCATGATCACGCCGGTCACCACCATCCTTGCGCTCGGTCTGGAGCAGGGGGACGATGCCGCCGTTGTGAATCAATGGATCAACGAAGCCTTCCAGCTTCGTGGTTTTGATTTTCTTAATTCTGATTCCGTACAGACACTCAGAGACCAAGAGACAGGAATTATTGGCGGTATTAATGCCCAATCGACTTACGTAGCCAACGTCAAGTTGCATTTTGCCTTTGACCAGCTGCTCACCACGCTCCAAAGCATCGAACCTTTGCTGCTCCAGAGCGACCCGTCCAAGCAATTGGTGCTGATGGGCCAAGTGGCCAAGGTCCTCTTTAACCATCCTTCCTCGGAACCCATCAATGTTGCCTTGGCTGAGGCCCTCACCGAAGGCACCGAGAGCTGGATCGCAAGCGCCGGCCCTCAGCTCGATGAACGCAATGCCGCCATTGCCAGGGACGTCGCCCGCCACGCTTCGGTCACGATTCAGGAATTCGGCCGCCTCCTGGATCAGGTCGCCTCCAACTACCGCGACAGCGATGGCCCCACCTTCCTGGCGGCGATCAACGACGTGAAGGGCGATGGCTTTGGCTATTTCCGCTCCACCATGCCGGGGCTCACGACAGGCATCCAGTCCTTTGCCACCCCGGAAGCCTTCCAGCTGGCCCTCCACTCCCGGCTGGTGGCCACCGAAACTGAGTACGCCAGCGCTGAATCCATTGATCTCTCTGGCAATGGTGTCACCTCTGTCACCGCCAACGGCACTTACACCGCCGGCAGCGTCATCACCGTGCTCGTGCCCTTCACCCAAACCGTGACGGTCAGCGGCAACCCCAGCCTGCTGCTCCAAACCGGCAGCACCCTGCGCCAGGCTGTCTACAGCCAGGGCAGTGGCAGCAGCATTCTTACCTTCACTTACACGGTGGAAGCAGGAGATAGCTCCGCCGATCTGGATTACGCCTCCACCCTCGCCCTGGAGCTCAATGGCGGCACGATCAAGGATCGCTTCGGTGACAGCGTCAACCTCACCCTTCCCACTCCGGGTGGTCCCGGCTCCCTCGGCGCCAATGCCGATCTGGTGATCGATGCGCTCGCCCCCACCCTCAGCGGCACTAACCCCGCCGATGGCGCCGCCGGCGTGCTCGAAGCCGCCAACATCCAGCTCACCTTCTCAGAAGCCGTTCTCGCTGGAGCCGGTTCGATCCAGTTGCTCCGGGCCGATGGCACCCCGGTGGAAGCCTTCGATGTGGCCAGCGGTGTTGGTAGTGCCGGCGGCAGCCTGACCATCAATGGCAATGGTGTCAGCCTTGATCCCTTCGCAAGCCTGCTCAGCAATTCCGCCTACTACCTCACCATCTCCTCCACGGCCCTCACCGATGTGGCCGGCAACGCCTTCGCAGGCCTCTCCGATTCCACCAGCTTCAACTTCAGCACCGGCGACAGCATCGCTCCTACCGTCAGCGCCGTCACCAGCGTCAATGCCGACGGCACCTACGGCACCAGCGCCCGCATCACCCTCTCGCTCCGCTTCTCAGAAGCCGTCACCGTCATCGGCTACGGTGCCTTGCCCAGCCTGTTGCTGGACACCGGAACGGTCGATCGCAGCGCGATCTATAACGGCGGCAGTGGCACGGACACGCTCACCTTTGCCTACACCGTGCAGGCGGGTGACACCTCGGCCGATCTTGATTACGTGGCTGCCAACGCCCTGGCCCTGAACGGAAGCACCATCCGCGATGGCGCCGGCAACAACGCCATCCTCAGCCTGCCTACCCCTGGGGCACCAGGCTCCTTGGCCGCCAACGCCGCCCTGGTGATCAGCGGCACCATTCCCCAGAGCCTATCCATCAGCACCGGCACCCCCTCCGTGAGCGAGGGATCGAGCATCAGCGTGGCCCTCAGCAGCGACACCCTCGCCGCCGGTGCCCCCATCTATTGGACCGCCTCCGGTGACGGCATCACCGCTAACGATTTCTCCCCCTCCGGCCTCAGCGGCAGCCTCACCCTCGGCAGCGATCACCGCGCTGCCTTCTCCCGCTCGATCAGCCTCGATGGCATCAGCGAGGGTGATGAACAACTCACCCTTTCCTTCTTCTCTGATGCCAATCGCACCGTTTCCCTCGGCCAGGCCCTGTTCACCCTGCGCGATCTCGTACCTGCTGCTGTTGCCGGTGCCACCGATGGCCGCGATCAGATCATCGGCACCGCTGCCGATGATCTGATCAGCGGTGTACCCACGGGTTCGATTCTCAATGGACGCGGCAGTTATGACACCCTCACTGGCAATGGCGGCAACGACACCTTCATCCTTGGCACCGCAACAACCGTCTATTACAATGACGCCAAATCCAACACCACCGGTGCCGCTGATCTCGCCGCCATCACCGATTTCAATATCGGTGATCGTATCCAGCTCAAGGGCAGTGCTGCCGACTATCGCCTCAGCAGTGGTGCCCTAGCCGGTGCCAGTGGCTCGTTCATCCACTGGCGCGCCGCAGCTGGAGCTGGCAACCGCGATGAAACCATTGGTTTCATCGCGGCCCTGACTCCCGCCGCCCTCTCCCTCAGCAACTCCAGCCAGTTTATTTACCTCTGATTCAGCACCTCTGAACCAGGCCGATTACCCCGATCGGAATCTCACTAGTTCCTCAACCACCCCCCTGATTTCGCCATGTTGTCATCGCTCCATCGCCCCGTCGCTTTTGGCCTGGCTCTTTCCGCCAGCGTGGCTGCCAGCCTCTTCAGCTTCCCCCAGGCCGCCCGCGCCTTGAATGTCGTTGTGGGCGGTACCACTTATGACATCCAGCTCTACACCGGCTCTTACAACAGCAACCCCTCCTTCTTCGAGACGCCATCCAACGGTGGCCGCATGGACTGGTGGGGGAACCCAGCCCTCGCCGACGCCCTCGCCGGCCAGCTCGCCAACGGGCTCAGCCCCACCTACACCGACGGTGATCCGGTCGAAGGCCCCCTCTTCGCCACCTCCTTCGATGGCCTCAGCCTCGGCGCGGAAGTCAGTGCCTCCTACTTTGATCTCTCTACTCTGGGGATCACCGATGTGGTCACCTCCGACAGCTTCGACCGCACCGCCTCCTTCACTTACGCGGTGACCCAGTCCAATACCTCCGTCCCCGCGCCGTTGCCGTTCCTCGGGCTGGCCGGTGGCTTCGCCGCCTCCCGCCGGCTGCGCCGTCGCGCCCGCCAACACCGCCAGCCCTGATCTCCCTGGCGCCGCTCCTTGGGGGCCTGCCGGTCTATCGCCAGGGGGCCCTCACGGCCTCCTCCAGATCCATCGATGCCCCCTGCTCGTAGGGGGCATCCGTGCTCGAGGGGAATGACTGGGTGCCAGGGGCCCAGCGGCACAACCCTGCGACGTCCAACTGGAGCGATCCGCGGGCCCACCTTCCGCCGCTGTGGGCCCGCCCGGATGGCCGCCTAAGGCTGGGTTGGGGTGGCTCGGCATGCCCCATTCGCCTTTCCTTGAGTGCTCCTGGGCCTTTCGCACCACGGGCCGCCGCCGACCCCAGCCGTGATCACGCCCCCGCCATCGACCTCGCCAACCGGTGGGCCCTTCCAGATTGTCTTGATCGGCAGCTTTGGTCATAGCGGGGATCCCGTGTACCGCGTCCATCAACCCGCCGCCGCCCTGGCCGCCCTGGAGGGCGTGGTGGTCCACGAGCTCCACCCCAACGCCAGGGACCGCGACCAGGCCGCCATCGCCGCCGATCTGCTCGTGCTGGTGATGGGGATGGATGTGGAGTTGCTGCGGTTGGTGCACCAACGCCGCCTGCTCGGCCGGCCCACCGTGATCGAAGTGAACGATTGGGTGCCAGGGGTGCAGCGTTGCAATCCGGTGAACGCCAACTGGAGCGATCCACGGGCCTGGGGGTTGCTCAGCCAGCTCTGTCACCATTGCGACGCCGTGCAGGTGAGCTCCACGGGACTGCTGCACCGCCTGGGGCCCCTGGCCCGCCAGGTGCGGTTGGTGGGCAACCATCTCCCCCACGTTCCGCCGTTGCAGGCCCGTCCGGACGGCCCCCTAAGGCTGGGTTGGGGTGGGTCGGCAGGCCACCTTGAAGACATCGCCGCCATCGCTCCGGCCCTGCTCGGCTGGCTGAAGCGTCACCGCCACGTGCGGCTGGAGGTGATGGGCGACCCCGTTTTCCGGGAGCTGTTTGCCGACGCCGCCCCGCACCAATTCATCTTCCACCCTGGCGGCTCGATGGAGCACTATTTGCGCTGGCTGGAGGGGCTGCACATCGGCCTGGCCCCCCTGCTGCCCAGCGATTACAACGCCTGTCGATCGGATGTGAAATTCTTGGAATACGCATCCCGCGGCGTGCTGCCGGTGCTGCAGCGTTCTGGCACTTACGCCGGTGTGCGCCACGGCCATACCGGCCTCCTGTTCAACGACACCACCGACCTCCTCACCATCCTCGATGCCCTAGTAGCCAACCCCGACCGCTGCCAGGCCTTGGCCCGGAACGCCCACAGCCACGTCGCCGGCCGCCGCTTGCTGGAGCACCACGCTCCCCGTCAGCTCGCCTTCTACCGCCGGCTGGTCGCCCGGGCCGCCCGGGCTGCGCCAGCGGTGCGGCCGCCGGAGCTGGAGGGGGTCGCCGCCCTCAACCTGCCGGACCTGCGCCAGGGGGCCGGCTGGCGGCAGCTGGGGGCCCGCCACTGGCGCCGCAATCTGGAGGGGCCGGCGGAGCTGGCCTTCCAGGCCGGGCAGGAGGCGATGCAACAGCAGCAGTGGCACCAGGCCCTCGACCATTTCCGCCAGGCCAGCGCCACCGACCCCGGCGACCCCTACGCCCTCGTGTTCCTAGGCCTGACCCTCGAACGCCTGCTGCGCCCCGACCTGGCCCAACGGGCCTTCGAGCGGGCTGCCGCCCTCGATCCCCTCAGCTCCCGGCCGCCGCGGGCCCTGGCGGCCCTCCATCGCCGCCAGGCCAACCACTGGGCCGCCATCGCCGACCAGCGCAATCCCCTCATGCAGGATCTCCCCTCCCCAGCTACTCCATGAGCCACCCCCTCCGGTTGATGGCTGCTACCCGGTTGGACGCCGAGGCCTTCGCCAACGAAACCCTGCTCGGTCGCTCCTTGGCCCTGCCCGTCCACGCCGGGCTTGAGCGGTGTATCAGCTTCGACAACAGCGCCCCCCTGGCCCACACGTTCAACCGCGGGCTGGCCGAGGCCCACGACGACAGCCTGGTGGTCTTCTGCCATGACGATCTCTGGTTGGGCGAAGCCCCGTTGGCGCAGGCCCTTGGCGAAGCCCTCCGCCAGTTCGACCTGGTGGGGGTGGCCGGCAACGGCCGCCGTTCCTGCGCCCAGCAAGCCTGGTGGATCGACCCCGATACGGGCACATGGGACCACCCCCACCTGGTGGGCCAGCTCCGCCACGGCGACCCGGAATCGTCGCTTCTGAACACCTATGGCCCCAGCCCGGCCCCCGCCGTGTTGCTCGATGGCGTGTTCCTGGCCGGGCGGGCGGGGCTCCTACGCCGCTCTGACCTCGCCTTTGATCCCCAGCTGTCATTTCACTTCTACGACCTCGACTTCTGCCGCAGGGCTGAGCAGGCCGGTCTGCGGTTGGGGGTCTGGCCCCTGGACCTGATCCACGCCAGTGGCGGCGCCGCATTCACCCCAACCTGGCGAGCCAGCCTGGTGCTCTACCGCATGAAATGGGAGCCGGTCGATCCCCCCGCCGCCGGCGAACCGTTGCTGCGCCACACCTATGCCATCGCCCGCGCCCACCAACTCCTGAGCCAGTGGCCTGAAGCCCTGACCCGCTACGACGCCTTGCTCGCCCTCGACCCGCAGCACATCCGGGCGCTGCAGCAGCGGGCCCTGGTGCTGCACCAGCTGGAGCGCTACGACGAAGCCCTGGCCAGCCTCAACGAGGCCTTGGCCCGTGATCCCAACAACGCCACCGCCCTGTCCAACCGGGCCATCCTGCAGATGCAGATGGTTGATCCGATCGGCAGCGAGTCGTCACTTCGCCAGGCCCTGGCCCTGCGCCCGGACGACAGCGAGCTGGCCTACCGCCTGGCCAACCTCCTGGTGCAGCTGCAGCGACCCCTCGAGGCCGTGGAGGCCCTGCGGGCGGTGCTGCGCCTCGATGGCCACCACGAGTTGGCCCTGCTCCAGCTGGGTGCCCTGCTGATGGACATGGAGCAGTTCGGCCTGGCCCGCAGCGCCTTCAGCCGCGTGCTGGTTGGCGATCCCGAGCACGGCGCGGCCCTGTTCGGCCTCGGCCAGTGCCAGGAAAGCCTGGAGGATCCCGAGGCTGCCCTTGCCACCTTCTCCAGGGGCCTGGCGCTCGCCAAGGACGACCTCAACCTGCTCGCGATGGTGGAAAGCACGCGTTTGGGGCTTTGCCTTTGGGACGACCACGATGCCCGCATGGCCCACCTCACGGAACAGCTGGAGGCCCAGCTGAACGACGGGGAAGCGGGCAGCATGGCCGTGCCGATGCGCCTGCTGGGCATGCCCGTGCCCCTGGAGATCCCGCGCCGGGTGGGGGCCCGCCACGCTGAGCGGATCGTGGAGGCCATGGCGCCGCTGATGCAGGAGCCGGCCTCGCCTGCTCCGCTGGCCGGTCGCCCCCTGCGCATCGGCTACCTCTCGGCCGATTTCCGTTGCCACGCGATGGGCGGCCTGATCCATGGCCTCTTCGCCCACCACGACCGCAACCGCTGTGTGCCAGTCGGCTATATGCTCGCCGGCACCCCCGACCGCTACACCCGCAGCGTGGCCCGCGGCTGCGAGCGGCTGCGCGATGCCAGCCGGCTCGGCAGCGAGGCCCTGGCCCGCCGCATCCGCGACGACGGGATCGATGTGCTGGTGGATCTGATGGGCTACACCCACCAGGGCCGCCCCTCCGTCGTTGCCCTGCGCCCGGCTCCCCTGCAACTGCTCTACCTCGGCTACCCCGCCTCGATGGGAGCCCCCTTCATCGATGGAATCGTGGCCGACCAATGGCTGATTCCCGCGGAGCTGGAGCGTGGCTACAGCGAGTCGGTGCTGCGTCTGCCCCATGCCTTCGTCTGCTCACCAACGCTGCCGGCCGATCCAGGAGAACCGCTGCCTCCCCCCCCCAACCGGGCCGGGCTCAACCTGACACCCGACCAGATGGTGTATGCCTGCTTCAACCGCAGCGTGAAATTCGATCCCCATCGGTTTGCCCTCTGGATGGAGATCCTGCGGGCGGTGCCGGCCAGCGCCCTGCTGCTGGTGGTGGAAAATCTCCCCACCCAGGAGCGGCTGCGGCAGCGGGCCCACGCGCTGGGGGTCGCGCCCGAACGGCTGGTGTTCGCCTCCCGTTCCCCGGCGGCCCAGTTCCCCGATCTTTGCCGCCTGGCCGATCTTTTTCTCGATACCCCCCACTACGGAGCCGGGGCCACCGGTGCGATGGCGCTCCAGGCCGGCCTGCCCCTGCTTAGCTCCCCGGGGGAGTCGTTCCTGTCGCGCATGGGCAGCAGCCTCTGCGCCGCCGTTGGCATGGAGGATCTGATCGGCCCCGATAGCGAGGCCTACCGAGACAAGGCCATCGCCCTGGGCCGAGACCGCGACCAGCTCCAGGAACGCCGCAGGCGGCTGCTGGATTCCGCCAGCCCGCTGCCCCTGTTCGATACCGCCGGCTGGGTGCGTCACTGGGAGACCCTGCTGCAGGAAGTGGTGGGGGGCTGAAGGACCCCGCTGACGAGGCCCCCGCTGAAAGCCCGCTCAGCCGAGGGTGCGGCTCACGCGCCACTGACCGATGGACAGCAGAGGGGGGGCGAGATGGCGGCGCAGCAGGCGCTCTAGGGCGACATGGCCAGGGGCGATGGCGGCGTGGGCCAGGGAGATGGCGGCGGCGTGCTGGTTGCGGAAGCTCTCATGGAGCAGGGCCAGGGCGCGGGCGCGCCCCCGATGGGCCGGGGCCACGAAAAAGCTGGCGTAACGCACGCTCCCGGGTCCCGTGCGCTCAACCAACAACCACCCCACCAGCTCCCGGTGATGCAGCAAGGCCAGGGAGAGCTGGGGGTCGGGCTGAAGCGACGCCGCATCCGCCCATGGCCCCGGCACCTCGGCCGCCAGGGCCTCTGCGGTGCGGAGCTGGAGGTCGCTGAGCTGGCCCCAGGGAACAAGGCCGTAAGGCGGCTGGAGCGGATGGCGATCGGCCCAGCCCACGGCGGCCAGCTGGGAGCTGTGGCCTTCCAGCAGCAGGAGATCGGTGTGGGGCGCCTGCCAGCCCAGCCGCTCAAGGATCGGCTCCAATGCCGAAGTGGTGAGAGCGTTGGCGACGTAGCGCACCTCCACTGGGGCGATCCCCTCCGCTGCCAGGACGGGCTTCAGCCGGAGCAGCAGGCCGGTGCCGATGCCGCGCCGCCGCCAGGGTGGCGCCACCATCAATGAAAGCAATTGGGCGCCGCCGTCGCGCCGCCGCTCGGCGAGCGCCAGGGCCACCATGACACCGTCGACCATGGCGCAAAGGCCCACCAGTTCGCCGCTAATACGCTCCAACGCAGGGCTGCCGGGGGCGAGGGAGGGGTAGGTGAGGGAGGCGTAGGGGGCAAGGGTGGCAGGGGTGAGCTGTAACACCTTCTGATAGCGGATTGGCTCAGACACGCCGGCGGGATCGGCGGTGGCGGCCTGGGCCTGGCTGCCGCCAAGGGCCAGTGGGGGGACGGCCGGAAGCCCGAAGGGGGCCAGGCCCCTCCCCTGGTGGGGGTTGCCGCTCGGGGCCAGGGGACGCACCCGCACCTGCCCGGCCGGATCCGGCAGCCGCACCAGGCAGTGGATTTCCTCGCCCTGGAGGTTCAGGGCCAGGGGCTGGCGCACCCCCGGCAGGGCCACCACGTCGAACAACTCATCGATCGGATCCGGCAGATCCAGGCTGTGACGCAGGGCTCCCGTCGCCAGGTCGACCACCCGCAGGCCACAGCAGCCCTCTGGGTACCCCTCCGCTTGCAGGCGCTCATCGAGGGCCAGGCCGCTGAACTGGGGCGAGCGCAGCTTGGAGAGTCCCACCACCGCGCAATCGCCCACGAAGGCCAATCCGCGGGTAAAACCGGGCAGGGCGCAGAGGGGCCGGAATCGGTCGTTCTCGATCCAGCCCAGCTCGCCGCTGCCGGAATTGAGCAGCCAGAGGCGGCCCTGGTGCCACCGAGGCGAATGGGGCATCGAGAGCCCCACGACCGCCACGCTGTTGCTGGGCAGGTGAAGCACAACCCCGCCGGTTCGCCTGTCATGGCGCCAGCTGGAGGGACCGTCCTGGTGGCCGCAGGCGCTGGCCCACACCGGTTGGCCATCCTGCAGGCCCACGCCGTTGAGGTGGCAAGCGTCGTCGGCTGCCAACCGGGCCAGGAAGGGGGGCTGCCAGAGGGGCATGAAGCTGCTGCCGCGTGCCAGGCCCGCCAGGCAGCTGAAGGCCGTGTTCACAAACAGCGGGTGGCCGGCCCAGGGGCCCGTGCTTGGCACCACCAGCTCATGGGCATTCACGTCGCCCGTGGTCATGCTGCTGGCC
>Ga0114979_10001977_pt1 | contig 13839 bp, 15 predicted proteins | sample S_140625_EF_Meta_FD_87315 | JGI IMG/M metagenome (GOLD analysis project Ga0114979, IMG submission 87315) | Freshwater microbial communities from Lake Simoncouche, Canada to study carbon cycling - S_140625_EF_MetaG | ecosystem: Environmental > Aquatic > Freshwater > Lake | place: Lake... | reverse complement strand
AGCCCATGGTTCCCGGGGCGCCCTTGAAGGGGCCCTCGATGTTGCTGGTGATCCAGCCGCCGTAGAAGTCGCCCTCTTGGGGAATCACGATGTCGTCACCCACGCGGCACTGATCCATGTTGCTGGCGTAGAGGGCCACCTTGCCCGCGAGTGACGCAAACCCCTTCGACGGATTCTCGTAGGTCCACGCGCCGCGGCTGATTCGCTCACCCGCAATCACGAGGTCGAAGTAGCTCGCCATCCCCTTGAACTCGCAGTAGGAGTTGCCGGAGACGGGTTCGAGAATTCCCTCGGCGAAGTCGGCGATGGGCAGGTAATACGTTGGCGGACGCGACGTCTCCAAGACGCGAACGGCGTCGTTGGTGGAGACAATGGTGACGTCCTTGTGCTCCACCTCAATGTGAGCACTTACCGGCTCAACGCGAGGAGGGCGTGGGTAGTCCCACACCGATTCTTTCGCTGCGCTAGTGGCCACTACCAGGGCATCGGCCGGTCGAAGTCGACCGCCGCATCAATCGGATTCTCGGGCAACTCGGTACCGCCCGAGCGCACACAAATCCACTGGAGCTGCTTGGCTTCGGTGGGGTCGCAGCGCCACGTGATCCAGGTCTCAGGACTCACCCGAACGACGGATCCGGCCATCACGTCCACGACGTTGTCGTTGAGGCCCATCTGGCCAGTGCCAGCCACAAAGATGTAGAGCTCTTCGGTGGCGGAGTGTTTGTGCCAATAACCGCACTCTTCACCCGCAACGAGAGCGTTCACCGTCATGCCCATGTACTGCATGTCCATCTCGTGGTCGACAACTCGTCGACCCTCGCGTAGCGGGAAAACCGCAAAACCTCCCACGTGGCTTCGCCACGCGTCCGGGGCGCCAACATTGAGAACTTCGTATCCAGTCATGTGACTAGCCTAGGCAAAGTCCGCTGGCATTCCCACACCCCGCCGCGACCGCCGCGCGCCATACTTGTCGTATGACTGAGAAAGTTACAGGCCCCGCCTCCTACTTCCCGTCAATCGAAAAAAAGTACGGCAAGCCCATCGACTACTGGATGACCCAGCTTGATGCCGTCCGCGACGCCACGCACATGGTGCAAGTCGCCTACCTCACAGAAACTTTCGAGATGGGTCACGGACACGCCAACGCCGTCGTGCACGTCTACCGCCAAAACAGCGGGCTGTAGCGAACTACCAGAGCATCGGCCGATCGAAGTCGCGCGTTCCATCGTTGGGGAACTCGGGCAGCTCGGTGCTTCCCGCACGCATGCATAACCAGCGCAGTTGCTCGGTGCTGTCGGGTCGCGCGCGCCACGTGCGCATCACGTTCTGACCAACGCGCACAACGGAGCCGGCCTCAACCTCGACGAGGTCGTCACCGAGGCCCATCTGACCGCGACCCGAAATGAAGAAGTAGATTTCTTCGATGTCTGAGTGATCGTGCCAGTAGCCGGCCTCTTCGCCCGGCTCGAGGGCGTTGACGGTGATTCCGATGAACTGGTTCTTCATTTCGTGGTCGACAACTCGGCGGCCGTCGCGCGACGAATCGGGGCGAAAGCCGCCAAAGTAATCGCGCCACTGATCCGGCGCCCCAACATTGATAACTTCGTAATGTGCCATGTCCCTAAGCATCATCCCGCTGGCTCGTTAAGGCAACCCCTCGCGGTCTATCGGGTTTTCTGGTGAATTGACCCGTTCCGCTCCGCTTAAACTGGAGTCGAAGACTTTTGGCCCTCTGGGCATGACCGCGCAAAACCACAGAATCGGAATCCGCCCGTGCTCAACGTGAAAGACCTTGAGTTGCGCGTGGGCGCGCGGGTGTTGATGTCGGATGTGTCATTTCGCGTTTCCAGTGGCGACAAAATCGGACTCGTGGGCCGCAATGGGGCCGGCAAGACAACACTGACAAAGACTCTTGCCGGCGACCTGCAGCCCGCGGGCGGTTCGATAGAGGTAGGCGGCGAGATCGGTTACCTGCCCCAAGACCCGCGCTCGGGTGACCCCGAAGAACTCGCGCGAACGCGCATTTTGAACGCGCGAGGACTTGGCGCCCTCGTTCAGGGCATGGCCGAAAACAGCCTGCTGATGGGCGACCCGGATGAAGCCGTGGCCGCTGAGGCAATGCGCACTTACGGCAGTTTGTCTGACCGCTTTGATGCCCTGGGCGGATACGCGGCCGAGGCCGAGGCTGCGGCCATTGCGTCCAACCTCAAGTTGCCCGACCGCATCCTTGACCAGCCGCTCAAGACCCTCTCGGGTGGTCAGCGCCGGCGCATCGAGCTGGCGCGCATTCTGTTTTCGGGTGCCGACACCATGCTGCTCGACGAACCCACCAACCACCTCGACGCCGACTCCGTCACCTGGCTGCGCGACTTTCTCAAGGGTTATCAGGGCGGCCTGATCGTGATTAGTCACGACGTGGAAATCGTGGGCGAGACCGTAAACCGCGTGTTCTATCTGGATGCCAACCGCCAGGTGATTGACGTCTACAACATGAACTGGAAGAACTACCAAAAGCAGCGCGAGCAGGACGAGCAGCGCCGTAAGCGGGAGCGGGCCAACGCCGAGCAGAAGGCCACGACTCTGCAAACGCAGGCGGCGAAGATGGGCGCGCGTGCTTCGGGTGCCGTGGCGGCCAAGCAGATGGCGCGGCGAGCCGAGACCCTGCTCGCCGGACTCGACGAGGTGCGCCAGAGCGACAAGGTGGCCAAGCTGCGGTTCCCCGATCCGGCGCCCTGCGGCAAGACGCCGCTCATGGCCACCGACCTGTCGCGGTCATACGGCTCGCTCGAGATTTTCACGGCTGTCGACCTCGCCATCGACCGCGGTTCCCGCGTTGTTATCTTGGGCTTCAATGGCGCCGGCAAGACCACCCTGCTGCGCATCTTGGCGGGCGTCGACCAGCCCGACACCGGCGAGGTGATCGAGGGCCACGGCCTCAAAGTTGGCTACTACGCCCAAGAGCACGAGACTCTGCGCGTTCAGGATTCGGTGCTGCAGAACATGGTGTCGGCCGCCGCCCACATGACCGAGACCGAATGCCGCAAGGTGCTGGGGTCGTTCCTGTTCAGCGGTGACGACGTGCTCAAGCCCGCGGGCGTGCTCTCGGGCGGCGAAAAGACTCGGCTGGCTCTGGCCATGCTCGTGGTCTCGAGCGCCAACGTGCTGCTGCTCGATGAGCCCACGAACAACCTCGATCCCATTTCGCGCGAAGAGATTCTCGGCGCCCTGGCGACCTACAAGGGATCGGTGGTGCTGGTCTCGCACGACCCCGGGGCTGTCGAAGCGCTCAACCCCGAGCGTGTGCTGATCCTGCCCGATGGCGTCGAAGACCACTGGAACAAGGAGTACGCCGAGCTGGTGGAGCTGGCTTAGTCGACTCGTCCTCACCCTTCTCGCAGAGCTGGCTAGAGGCGCTCGAGAATAAAGGTCACGCGGTCCTCTGGCGCGAGCACCGGAACATCAACGACGTCGAATCCCAGTTCGAGGTAGGTGTCGCGAATAGCGTGGTGCAGATTCGCTTGCGTCTCGCTGTCTTCGATGCGGCCATGATCAGCGGCAAAGCTGAGCGGCTCAAGAACGAACACGCGCCGGTAGGTGCTGCGCTGGGCCGCCTCAGTGAGCGCCGGATTAGGTTTCAGTTTCAAGAAGCGCTCGTAGGCAAGGCCGTCGGGGGTGCCGCGGTCGAGAAAGACCGTTTCAGCCAGGGGTAATTTCGCCTCGAGAGCCAGCTGCCGTTCGAGAATGACCTCCTGAAACCATTCGCCCGCACCGCGAACCTCTTCGAGGGTGCGCCCCTTAGCCATCTCTTCGGTGATGATGGCGCGAGCTTGCTCGTCCGTGGTTCGAAAACCGCGGGCCGCGAGCAGGCGCACGGTCGTGGTCTTACCCGAACTGGGGGCGCCACTCACGGCGTACCAGAGAGGGGAGGGCAGGGCCATGGCAATCACTTTCACGACGAGGATTCGTGACTCAAACCTAGTTGAGCCGGACGCGCAGGCCCTAAAGATAGAGCGGTCGACATAGTCTAGGAGCGAGAGCGTTTGCTCTGTACGAAAACAAGAGGTCGTCATGCCCGGCATCATCAACTTTGTTACCGTATCCACCGACGGGCTTGAATCATCGCCCGTAGTCGACGCACTCGCCGGTCTTCGCGCTAATGAAGCGCGCTACTTCATGAAAAAATACACGCATGAGTTCGTGACCGTTCCCGCGGCCGATGCGCCAGAAATCGTGGACCGCATCACACTCATCTTGCGCGAGCGTGACATCGAGATTGCTTCCCGACCGCTCGAAGTCACCGACTTCGTTGTGGAGGGTACACGAATGTCTTACGTCTTCTTCGAGAGCGGGCTGGCAGTGAACGTGATGTACACGCTCGAGAGTGCCGCCAAGCGGGCCGTGGGATTCAAACTGTCTCAGGGCATGGACATACCCCTTGAGCTTGCCGACAAATTCAAGTTCGCGCGCCAGAAGTCACAGCTTGCCGGGGAGATCCGCGGTTCCTACTTTGTGGTGAAAGGCGAGTACTAACCAGGTTCACTATGCTGACTAAAATCTCTAAAGTTATCAGACTTCAAGGGGGGCCCACCATGGCAAAGTCTCGTTGGCCCTTACGGAGCGCGGTTGCACTTATCGCGATAGCGCTTGTGGTTGCTCCCCTGTCGGCGTGCTCTGCGCCTTCGGTGGGAACGCTCGACCAGGTGGGCAAGCTGCGAAACATTGACGGCGGAGTTGCTCTCACGATCCCCGCTCTGTGGGCGGGGAAGGCCGCCGATGGAACAGACGTTGGCGGCGTTGAGCCGGCCGAGGTCATGGTGCTGGAGCATCGCGACGGCGTGAATCCCGTGGACCTCACGCGCATCGACTCGTCGGGCGCGGGACCGCAGTGGAGGGCCGCGACGTCGCAAGCTGCCGCTGTGGCAACCCTGATGAGCGCGCGTGACCCCGAAGAGATTGACCTCGGCTTTAGCGTGACAGGTCCCATCGACGGCCCGTCGGCCGGCGGAATCCTCACCGTAGGCCTGTTGGCCAACCTCACCAACACGCCCCTGATCCCCACGGTCGCCATGACGGGCACCATCTCGCCCGACGGCACGATCGGACAAGTAGGCGGGGTCGCCACGAAGGTGACGTCTGCGGCCGCTGTCGGCTTTAAGACCATCATCGTTCCGGAGAATTCCTTCGGTTTTATGGACGAGGCCACGGGAAAAGAAATCGGAATCATTGACTACGGAAAAACCGTTGGCGTCACTGTGATTATGGTTCGCACGGTCGGCGAGGCCTACAAAATCTTCACGGGCAAGGAATACACGCCGACCCTGCGCCTGTCGAAAACCCCGTCGCCCGCGACCGAGGAGGCCATGCAAAAAAATACCGAGTCCATGGAGGCTCGCCTGAGCGCCGCCGTCGCTGCCGCGCCCGCAGGAACCGACACAGACACGCTCAACTTGGCGCAGTCGGCCTTAGGCACCATGAGCGAAGCGGTGGCGATCAGCGATTGGCCGCGGGCCTACGGCATCGGCGCCTTCGCCTATCTGCGGCTGATGCGGGCCTCCGGAGCGGCGTCGGCACAATCACTTGTCGACGCACAGGGCTTTGAGGCCGCGCGCACGCAGATCACGGCCGAGATAAACACTGCTCTCGACGATGCCATCGCCGCGAGAGACACCGCGTTGACGTCTCCTGCCGATCGTCTCGAGAGAGTGGTCTATTTGCCCGAGGCTCTGGGGTGGGCCACATATGCCATCGCGTCTTTTAAGGGCGTATTGGATGAACTCAAGCTCGCCACAGAGGAGAGCGCCGTCGTTTCTGCGGGCCGTGTTCTCTTCGAAGAGCGGGCTGGTGTCAACGACATGCTGCCCGACTCCCTTGCGGTTGTCATGGCCATGCCCACCCAGAAAGCGTATGACTCCGCCGAGGTGCAACGTTTCTTGAGCGGGTACTCCGATCTGCTGGCTCGCGCCGGCCAAGCGAATGTGGACTACTACACAACGCTCTCGGGCAGCGACCTCCGCGCCGATGGCCGGTTCACCGACGACGGCATGATGGCCACCGTTGATCAGCTCTCCGACGACGTTGCCGCATTGACCGAGCCAAAAACTTTGTCAGACAGCCTCGGCAACGCGGCGACCGCCATGACGTATTTTGTGATGTCGAACGGCATGCTTTCGAGCGGACAGTCATATGGCCTCAGCATCGCGGAGGACGACCTGAGAAAAAGTGCGTACGCCGGGATTCTTGATGCGTCGGTGGATGCGAGCACGTCAACCGTTGAGTCCTTTGCTGTCCAGCTCGAGGCGGACGGCTACGCGATTGGGTACCCCCTGTGGTCAACGAGGTGGGCTACCGCGGTGGCCACAAACTACCGAGGTACGCCTCAAGCGGCAAACGCCGCGTGGGTGGCACTGAACGAAGCCTGGTACGACGCCATCGGCCTCTTTATGATGACCGCACTGACGTCGGAGCAGTGACCGGATCTAGGTGGCGCGCAGTACCAGCATGAACTGGCCGCCACCGGGCTGAGCCTCGGTCGTGAAAGCCGTGTCCGGTGCGTAGCGCGAGAGACGATCGAGGAGCCAGTCGGCTGCCGCGCGGGCATCGTTCTCATCGGGGCACCGAGCCACGACCTCGCGACCACCCTTCCGCGAAAGCCGTTCAACCGTCGCCACGATGGGAGCCGGATCAATCACAAACAGGTCTGAAGACCACGGCACCACGGGCGCGATTTTGCCCCGTTGAGTGTTGCAGGCACGGTGCGCAAGCCTCTCAACGGTCGTCGAACCCTTCTTCAACTTTGCTGCCGCAAAAGAATCGATGCTCGGGCCGAGGTCGGAGTTCACCGAACCGTCGGGGTCTACCGCCGCATCACAGAGCCAGCAGCGCCAGCCGTCTTTCTCGCCCACCTCGTTGAGATCACTCATGCCTTTAGGCTAAACGACAAAGGCCTGACCTGTCGGCGTCTCCGGATACACGAGCCCTATTCCCGCAAGTAGACAAGTAGACAAGTAGTACACTTTTGCGATGGATAGGCGCACGTTTATCTCCGCGGCAGTGGCGCTCGGAGCCACCGGACTTTTGTGTGGGTGCGCCCGCATCTCGCCTGACCAACTGGCCGCCACGGCACTCCCGGCCGCCAGCCTGGCCCCATTGCCCGTGACGGCCCCCGGTCCTCAGGTGATTGCTTTCGACCCTGGCCGAATTTCACCCGCTGGCGTCCCCAGCGGCCCGATCTACGGTCTCCCCGACTCAAGTACCGACGTGATTGCTTGGACGGTCGATGACGGCTTCGGCGATGAGGTCACGCAGGCCTACGCGCGGTTCGTAGCAGACTCGGGAATTCGCATGACGTTCTTCGTGTGCGCCGAGGCGCCCGGATGGTCCCACTCGGCACCGATACTGCGACCCCTCGTTGAAACGGGCCAGGTACAAATAGCCAACCACACGCGAACCCACTCAAACCTGCTCAATCTCTCGGATGCAGAGATTCAGCAAGACCTTCTCGACAACAACGCTCTGATTGGCAACCTCTACGGCGTCGATTCGCGGCCCTACTTTCGACCACCCTTTGGCAAGTACGATGATCGCGTCGCCGCGGCAGCCGCAGCCGTGGGATACACCGTGCCCGTTCTCTGGAACGCCACACTCTCCGACGCCGGCGAAATTCCGCCCGAGACCCTGATGTCGTTTGCCGATCGCTATATGCGAAGCAGCAACATCCTCTTGGGGCACGCCAACTTCTGGCCCGTCACGAGCCTCTTTCCACGCCTCGTCGGCGTGCTCGAAGAACGCAACCTCATGACCGTGACCCTCAACGATGTTTATGGAGCCTGAGCCAATGACCAGACCCGTTGGACGCGCACGTGTTGGACCCATCATCTTCTCCGTCGCCGGCGGGCTCGTAGCCGGCGCCGTCATCACGTTTGTTTCGCTGACCTTCGTCAACGGCGATATTCCTCTGCCCCGAACGACGGCGTCGCCCACGCCCTCTGTGTCGCCCCGCCTGCTCCCCAATACGGCGTGGGCCGAGGCCACAAACACTGCCGTTCCGGTTTCCGTCACCCCTCCCGGCACGCGCCTAAATATTGGCGAGGCCGGTCAAGTGGAACTCGCGCTAGGCAAAGGCCTCTCGGCGCTCGTAAGTATCGCTCCGGGCGCCCCCGTGGCCGCGCGCGAAGCGGACCTTGTCGTGCTTCGCAAGGTGACCCCGCAGTTGGCCGGCATGTCGGTCTATTACCTCCCGGTTACCGTCACAAAGGTAGCCGGAGATCCGCTCGCCGGCGTGCTCCTTGACCCGCTCATCTCGGCGGTCACCGGCAAAAACGTGACCCTGCAACGCCTTACGCTCATCGACTGGCGAGCCTGTGCAGGCGGGCCGCTGCCAGCCACAATCGATGATCCCGGTGTCAGCGTGTCACTGTGCTTCGCAGCTGCTTCAGCCGAGAGTGCCGAGCCGGCCGTCGGGATTCAATTTTCACAGCCGGATGGCCCCTACAACGCTGCGCTAGGTTCAGCGATTACCTGGCTGTCAAACTAGCGCGCGTCAATCTCGGCGATAAGCGCCTCGATCTTGGCGCGAATCTCGTCGCGAATCGGCCGTACGGCATCGGGACCCTGACCGGCAGGATCGTCAAGCGGCCAGTCCCGATAGATTCGACCCGGAAAGAACGGGCACTCGTCTCCACAACCCATGGTGATCACATAGTCGGCCCCTTGAACGGCAGCATCCGTGAGCACCTTGGGGGTGTTGTTCGCGATGTCGATGCCCTCTTCTGCCATCACGGCGATAGCCGAGGGGTTGACCTCGTCTTTCGGCTCGGTGCCTGCCGACAGAACCTCGACGCGATCACCGGCGAGGTGCTGCAGGTAGCCGGCAGCCATTTGCGAGCGCCCGGCGTTGTGCACACACACAAACAAAACTGTCGCTGCGTATTGTGGCTCGTTACCCATGCAACAAGTCTGTCACGGTTCTCGGCACCCTTGCGGTCTAGACGTCTTTGCGGTCTGGCCGAGCGCGTTCCGCCCACTCCGTGACCCACGCGGGAATGCCCTCGGGACCAGGGACCGCGCCAAAGAGCTCGGCGAGCTCGGCGTGATCGACCGAGCCACCCGAGCGCTTGAGGAATCGCGAACGAACGATTGCACGAGCATGAACCTCACCGTTGCGCACGAACGTTTGCTCGAGAAATCCCCAGCGGTCATCAAAACCCAGAATGCGGGTATGCACCTCGAACGTTTGCCACGGGTTGAGCGAACGATAGTAGGCGATGGTCTGGCCGGCGAGCACCGGATACCAACGAGCAGCCTTAAGGCGTGGCCAGGTGCTGGAACGCAGCATGAGGTCCATGCGGCCCAGGTCCATGATCGAGAGGTACTTTCCATTGTTCATGTGCCCCAGGGTGTCGAGGTCGCTCGGCCACACGCGGAAGGGGGTGACGGCCGTGTCTTGAGGGGCAAGCCGGGAGCGAAAACGGCTTCTGAGAAAGAGCCACAGAACACGCAGATAAAGGTTCACGCAGACTTCTTCCTGAGGGGAACGAACAGAGGCCCCGCTAGGCGAGCGGGAATGTGAGCACGCCGAGCCACGCGGCCACGAAGGCCAGCAGGAGAAGCGAGATGTTGATGGGCAGACTCTTGGTATCGCGCATCTGCATGTGCACGCCGATCGCAACGGCCTGCACGAGAACGAGCCCGATGGCTGCCAGCGGAGCCAGAAAAACGGCGGTGGCAAATAGGGGCGGAAGAATGAGTCCGGCCGCGCCCAACACTTCGATGAGTCCGACCAGTTTCACCGCGGCGGGATTGGTAACGCCCACCCAGTGCATGCCGCCGGCTTCAAGCTGGGCGGTGGAGCGAACAAGCTTGGTGCCCCCCACAAACAGGTAAGCGAACGCGAGGAGTGCGGCAACAATCCAGTAGGCGATGATCACCTCTCCAGACTAGCCGGGGCTAACTGCTCGCTGGCGTGCGCTCCTCGAGACCCCACTGCTGGCCGTATCCGCCGTCGGCCTCGGGCCGTTTCATCAGGTCCAGGAATGGTTCAGCATCGAACACCTCGGGTCCGCAGACGCCCGCTCCCGACCACGCTCCCGTCGACAAGAGTTCAAGCGCGATCACGGGGTTGAGCGCCGTCTGCCAGACCACACACTGGCTCTCGTACTCGGCCATCGTCCACGCGTTGTCGCTCACGTGATACAGGTAGACCTCACGAGGGTTGCCGTCGATGCCCGTACCCGTCACCCACATTCCGGCGCAGGTCTTGCCACGCATGCGGGGACCGATCGTGGCCGGATCGGGCAGGGCGGCCGCCACGACATCGCGGGGTGCTACCTCCACCGGACCATTGGCGCTGCGCACGCGCAGTGGCGTCGTGGAGTCAAGATGCAATTGGTGCAGGGTCTTGAGCACACCGATGAATTCTTCGCCCAGTCCGTATTTGAACGTCACGCGCTGAGCGTCAAGCCATCGCGGCATCATGAGTACCTCTTCGTGCTCGACGTTCACACACTCAACCGGGCCGATGCCCTCAGGAAACACGAAGACTTCTGGCTCGCTGAAGGGCGGAGTCGTGAACCAGCCCCGGTCCTTCTCCCAGATCACGGGCGGGTTGAGGCACTCTTCAATCGTGGTCCAGATGCTAAAGCTCGGCGCAAAGATTTCGTTGCCGTCGTCGTCCACCACGACGAGGTTTGCCCCGTCGCGAGTGCCCAGTTCGTGCACCGCGCTGAACAGGTGATCGGCGGCATAGCGGGCAAAGACATTGGAGAGTCCGGGTTCAACGCCCATTCCCACGAGCGCGAGGCGACCCGCGTCTTTCCACTGGCCGTCGGCCGCAAACTGCGCGTCACCGAGTTTGACGTGTGTCTGCTCATACGGATCCGTCGGATGGGGCTCGGAGAGCGTCATCGCCATGTCGAGGTAGTCGGCGGATGCGGCGAGCGCCCCGGCAAAAACGGTGGGCACAAACTTTGGCTCCACCGCATTCATCACGTGCGTCGCGCCGTGACGACGCGCCACCTCGGCCACGCTGTCTGCGCTTGATGCGTCAATGGCGTCGGCCACAAAGCGACCGGCTACCTCGTCTCCGTGCTTGGCTCGGATCCACCCGATGGTGCGTTCCGCGCGAGCGGGGTCGTAGTCGGTGACAACCGTGAGCTCCCAGAACGAGCGACGAGCAAGAATCTTGGCCACGGCCTCGCCGACGCCGCCGGCTCCCACAATAAGAATGCGCATAGGTCGACGCTACTGTGTACCCCTCACGCACGCGACAAGTTGCTCGCCAAGTAGGCTAAATTCATGCGTCGCCTGCTTTCCCTCATTGGACCGGGGCTGGTTGCGGGCGTGGCCTATCTCGACCCCGGAAACGTCGCGAGCAATATCTCGGCCGGCGCGACGTTTGGCTTCTTGCTGCTCTGGGTCGTCGTGCTGGGCAACCTGATTGCCTGGCTGGTGCAGTACCTGTCGGCAAAACTCGGCATTGTCACGGGCAAGAGTCTGCCGCAGCTCATCGGCGAGCGCATTCGCAATCGCTGGGGACGTCGGGCTTTTTGGGTGCAAGCCGAACTTGTGGCCATGGCCACCGACCTCGCCGAGGTTTTGGGCGGCGCCATCGCGCTTTACCTGCTCTTCGGCATCCCGCTCGTCTGGGGTGGCCTCATTACGGGCGCTCTGTCTCTTGGCCTCTTGGCCCTGCACAGCCGCGCCGGTGGCAAGATCTTCGAGCGCATCATTATCGGCCTGCTCATCGTTATTGCGGTGGGATTCAGTATCGGTGTGGTTGTCAATCCGCCCAACCTGGGAGCCGTGGCCACCGGCTTGATTCCGGGGTTCGACGGCGTGACGTCGGTTTTGCTGGCCGCGTCCATCTTGGGAGCGACGGTGATGCCCCACGCCGTTTATGCCCACTCCGCGTTGACGCGTGACCGATTTGGCCATGTGGCCTCAGGCCCTCGGCGCCGCGAAGTGCTGCGCGCCACGCGCTGGGACGTCACGATTGCGCTGATGGTTGCCGGTGCCGTAAACGTTGCCATTCTCGTGGTGGGTGCCGGTCTTCAGGGGGCGGGGGGCATCAGCGATATCTTTACGGCTTTCGCCAGCATTGCCGTGGCCCTGGGGTCAACGATCGCCGTCTTCTTTGGCATCGCTCTTCTGGCCTCGGGTCTCGCGTCGACATCCGTGGGCGCCTACGCCGGCGGAGAGATCATGAGCGGCCTGCTCAACATTCGCGTGCCCCTGATCTGGCGTCGCGTAATCTCGCTCATTCCGGCCATCGTGTTCTTGGCCCTCGGAATCAATCCACTCCTGGTGCTGGTCGTGAGCCAAGTGGTGTTGTCGTTCGGTATCTCCTTTGCCCTGATTCCGCTCATCGCGTTCACCCGTAATCGCGCACTCATGGGTGACGGAACCAACACTCGGGGCACAACGGTAATCGCCATCGTTGCCGCCGCGCTCATCATCGCCCTCAACGTGGCCTTGATCGTGCTGTCGGTAACGGGCATGGGCTAGGGCGCACTCGAGACGCACGAATTCCGAGCGCGTTCTTCGTGTCCACGTAGCTTCGGGCGACACAGAAGAATAAATCGGCGGTGCCCTCGAACGAGCTGGTCGCTCTCAGTGCGGTTGCGATCATCGCAACGAGTCGCCGTAACGCATAGCTCACATTCAAAAAGGGGCCTCTGGGCCTGGGGCAGTTTGACTGTGCTACAGCCCCTGCGCGAGCCGGTAGTAGGCGGCGTTCCAGCGCACCTCCTTCTGAAACTCACGCACGGTTGTGCTGTCATCGATCACGAGTAATTCTGCGCCGGCGATCTCGGCCCAGTCGCGGAAAACGTCGACCCCCACCGCAGTGCTCATCACGGTGTGGTGGGCTGCTCCCGCGGTCAGCCAACAGGCGGCGGATGTGGCAAAGTCGGGCTGTGGCTTCCACACGGCGTGCCCAACCGGAAGGTGGGGCATGGGTGCGTCGAGGGGCACATTGTCTACAACGTTGGCGACGAGTCGGAAACGGTCACGCATGTCGCTGAGGGCAACGACCACGGCGGGACCCGAGTCGGCCGTGAACACGAGGCGCACTGGGTCGTCCTTGCCTCCAATGCCGAGCGGATGTATTTGCAGGCTCGGCCGAGCAGTTGTCAGCGACGGGCTGACTTCGAGCATGTGTGCACCAAGAATCTTCTCCTGGCCCGGGCTGAGGTGGTACGTGTAGTCCTCCATGAGGGACGCGCCTCCCGGCAAACCCGCGCCCATGACGTTGGCGACGCGAACGAGAATGGCGGTCTTCCAGTCGCCTTCGGCCCCAAAACCGTAGCCGTCGGCCATGAGGCGTTGCACGGCGAGGCCGGGTAGTTGCTTGAGGCTTCCCAGGTCTTCGAAGCTTGTCGTGAATGCACCGAATCCGCCGTCTTCAAGAAAAGAGCGCAGCCCCAGTTCGATTGCTGCACCATCGCGAAGCGACTGGTGCCGCGCGCCGCCCTTGAGCAGCTCCGGCACCACGTCATAGGAGGCGAGGTATACGTCGATAAGGTCGTCAACCGCGGCGTCGGATGCGGCATCCACGGCCTCGACCAGTTCGTTGACCCCCCACGTGTTTACTTGAACTCCGAACCGGATCTCCGCTTCGGTCTTGTCGCCCTCGGTGACGGCGACGTTACGCATGTTGTCGCCGAAACGCGCGAGTTTGAGATTCTGGGCAGCATCCCAGCCGGCTGCGGCGCGTGCCCAGTTGGCAACTTGCGTGATTACGGCCGGATTGGAGACGTGGCCGACGACGGTCTTACGGGGCAGGTTCAGGCGGGTGAGAATGTAGCCGTGCTCGCGGTCGCCGTGCGCGGCCTGGTTGAGGTT
>Ga0114979_10001976_pt1 | contig 13853 bp, 12 predicted proteins | sample S_140625_EF_Meta_FD_87315 | JGI IMG/M metagenome (GOLD analysis project Ga0114979, IMG submission 87315) | Freshwater microbial communities from Lake Simoncouche, Canada to study carbon cycling - S_140625_EF_MetaG | ecosystem: Environmental > Aquatic > Freshwater > Lake | place: Lake... | reverse complement strand
TCGCCTTTTCCTTGGCCCTTGCCTTCGCCTTTTCCTTGGCCCTTGCCTTCGCCTTTTCCTTGGCCCTTGCCTTCGCCTTTTCCCCAGCCCTTGCCTTCGCCTTTTCCTTGGCCCTTGCCGCCGCCATTGCCCAATGCTCCACTTTGCCCCTTGCTGAATTCTTTACTGCCCGCTTTGTCACTACTATTGCCAACTCCCCGCTCGTTTCCACCCCCTATGGATGACTCAAAGCTTTTCTCTGTGGTGCAAGATAGCTCTAAATCACTATCGCCAGAAACTTCACTTGATATAACCTCGTCAAGGCTATCAAGAATTCTGTTGTTTGTTAGGCTCTGGTGAGATTTCAAAAGAGTCATCTCAAAATCAATCTTCTCTGGGAGATCTACCATTACCCCTGTGTTGGGATTTGCCTGTGAAGCGTTCCTAGACAGCGCAATCCCTCTCCGTACCTTAAAAAGGATGTTCTCAATTACGCTGGCCGAGGATGCGAGTGGTACGACAAGAGCCATACTAGAACCCCACAGGAGTCATCATCTTGTTCATCGCACCGCTGATAGGCTCGTGGTACGACTTCAAGAAGGCCAAGGACTCCGACGCCTTCTTTACAATAAGGTTTTTGTCTAGTTCTGGTTTAAGTAGGGAAGTTGTCGCTAGCTCCCCAGCGATTAGGGGAACCAGGAAAGCCTCGATATCAGAACTTGGGGTATATATGACAATGGGCGTTTGCAGATCAGAAAGAACCAACTGCTGTGGCTCCAGCGATGCCGAGAAACGGATCGAGGAAGCCTTTGTAGGCAGGGGGATAACACGAACTAAAGCCCTAGCCCCACCGCCAATAGTGTCTCCGAGGTATTCTGCCGTATAGTAAGCGGGAAGACCGCTCTGCCTATAGTAGGTGAGGGTATCTTGGCGTACTGGAGCTTCGGAAAGGAAGGTTAAGCGATGGTCTTCATCCCAGATTACAGATCCTTCGATCCTGCGAATTGGCGCCCACAAGGGGATCGCATCGTCATAAAGCAAGCCAGTATACGTCCCAGTTGCTAAAGACCACGGATCTCGAAGAGTAGAGCCAATGCCAAGAGGACATTTGCGGTCTCCAACCTCAAGAGTATCTCCAATCCTTTCGGTATTCGATGAAAGGGTAAGGCCTGTCACAGTCCTAGATCCTTGGGTCAGTCCAACCGACACGCTTACAGGGGCAAGCTGGAACGATGTTACAGGGGTTGTCTTGCGGCCAGAAGGGGCTGAAAAGTAGTATTTCGCAAACCCAGCATTGATCGCACCAATCAACGTAGCGGCTAGATCGGCTGGTATAGAGATTGGATCGCTTGGAAGATTAGTGAATGAAATTACCCTTTGGGCGAGCTGTAATGATGTCATTTGGCCTCCTCTAGGGTTTTTAATGCCCTGTCATACTCGGCCTTTAGCAAAGGCTCTCTCTGTTTAGATTTATCGGCAAAGAACAGGGAACTGCTGGATAAGTAGCGAGCGATAGGCAAAAGAAGAGTCTCTGCGTAGTTGTGGGGGATAGGGATTACGATTGCGGGATTTGTGCCGTAGTCGCTTACCGTAAATGCTGGGGCTTTGAGCGAAACCTCTATCGAGAGAGATGTGTTTGCAGTAGGTGTTGGCACTACAGACAGCGTGATCTTTGTTGAATCAGATGCGTCTGGGTCTGGGCGTTTTTCATCAATAAAATAGGCTTGAGGTGGCGCACCAGTAAGAGCTGTCAGAGATCCAGCATAGATTGAGGCAAATGAATCGTACTCGCCCCTTGTGCGGATCGGGCGAAGACCCAGTCCGTCAGAAACACGCTTTACAGGGCCGAGAACCGCCGACACCGAGTCACTGAGGACAACATTATTTGAGTTGGCCGTGATGGTCGCAGTAATCGTCTGACGAGTGTAGTAATCCAAGAGCCTATGCCCTTTTGACCAGATGAGTTGCAACGCCGAATTAAGGTCGTTGAATATCCGCCTCCGCATGATCTCGGGGGCAGACGCATTATTTGGTATGCCGAAAACTTCATAAATTGCATCTATGGCTTGGGTGACGTTCATACAGCCACCGCCTTGCGAGGCCTCCTAGTCTTTGCAACAGGGGCAGGGGTTTCATCAACAGGCTCATCTTTAACAATCTTAACCGATGGCCGACAGAAAGCATCCGTAGTAGCAAAAATATCATCCACCGACGAGGAATCCTCTTGGCTGATAAAGCCTCGATTCCAGACATGGGCATTGAATTCGTTATTCCAAGTAAATGTGTAGTACCTACCAGATCCACCAGAAAGTCTGATGAATGGGTTGTATCTGGAAGAACCAGCAATCGTGATGAGGAGCTTCATAAAAGGAAGGCGGGGCCGAGGGTTTCCCCCCGACCCCGCTCTCCAATAGACTTAGGCGGTGAAGTTATCCACGGGCAACACTAGGCCTGCGTAACGAACCGCATGGTTCAATACGAGGTAGTTAGGTTGTTCCCCGTCAACACGGACATAAGGGCTTTGCCCAAAGATGCTCGTGATGTAGGTCTTGCGAATGAATTCGCCATCGAACGTCTCTTCGGAACGCTCGCCGTCCAAGGATCCGTAACCGCGAACTGCGGCCATAGCTCCGAGAACCATCGTGCGACCAATCGGTACGCCCTGTGCGTTACACTCAACAATCAGATCCCCAACTGCGTGCGAGTTGGTGATCTTTGTGTCACCAAACGAACCTGTGTTGAGAGTCACACCTTCGGTTGCATTCCATCCAGTCGAAGCCGTAGTCGCTTTGACTGCAAGGGTATTGCTTCCACCAATAGTATCGGATGATTTAACCAATGCTTTGGTGATATTTAGCGTGTTTCCGTTGTTGGTAGTATACTTGTACAAGCCGTACTTTCCGCTCGACAGGATCAGAACGTATCCAGCCGTGTAGCTCGTCCCGCTGGCTGTGCCAGTAGGATTCGAGAAGTTAATGGCGGTTTCGCTCTGGTCGAGACCAGTCGGATAGGTGTACCCGCTGAAGAACTTGAAGTACTTCGGAGCGGTTTTTGCGGCGGCAGTAGCATTTCCACCACCCTTGAGGGTGAGGGAGGTCTTGCTTGCGGCCAAGATGTCATCAGCGGAGACGACTGCAACGCCCAAGCTGGCTTTGGCATTGATCGGAGATCCGATCGCACCGTAACCATCGTGGTCGGCAGGGTCAAACTGACGGATGACGTGACCATCGAGATCAACGTACCCACCAGTGAACTGCTTCGAACCTTCGCCTTCAGCGGCGGCGGCGGCATTCAAGGCGGCCAGATATTTCGATTCGCTCTTGAGGGAAAGCAAGCCTTCGCCTGTGGAAACGATAACGAACTTCTGGATCTTGTTCTTGCCAACTTGGCCGATGGTCGCAGGGCGAGCCCCACGAGTGCGGAGTTGCTGACCAGCGGCGATCAACCCGTCGTAGGAGAGGGTATCGGAGTGCGTCAGCGCATCGATCGAGGCCTTTCCGTTAGCTTGGTAGTAGTTCTTCGCAGTACCCCTGTGGAGGAACAGCTTCTGGAGTCGTTCGGTTTTCATCCGTCCGAGCCAGTTACCGAGCATCACAGGCACATTGCTCTTCAATTCGCTGGCGAGAGCAGTTTTCTCCTCGAGCCGACGATTGTAAGAGACAGCGTGACGCAAGAAATCCACAGTCAGATTATAAGATCCGACTCGGAAGTCTTCCGTGTTGTCTTGGATTAAGGTTTCACCCTGCACGCCTTCGCCGTAGAGCTGAGACATGGTGCGGAACGTTATTTTCGTCCCCGCCCCCTTACTCAAGTCACGGACCGACATGACTGGGTAGCTTTCTGTGGGGCCTTCGAATTGCTGGAAGAAATTCTCCGCAGCCTCCGAGAGTTGCACCCCTTTCTTCCAAAGTTCGGGTAGAAAATTGGAAGCTTGTGACGAGATTGCACTCGTCGAATTGTTTTCAGGAATTAAAAGGTTAGCCATTTTAATATCCTCCTATTCTGTTGGGTTTGTAAGCCTCGCCCTAAAGTTTTGCCATCAAGAGCTGATACGCCTCTAGGTCGTCCAGTTTGTCGGCTAAATCTCTAGCATTAAGCGGGGCTTGTGGAGTTGTGCGGGCGTTACCGCTCGCGGGTTGAATAGACGGAGCCTTGCGGGCGACACTTGGCGAGGGTGCTTTTGCACTAGGATTGCGAGGTGCAATCCCAAGCTCATTAGCGGCCATTTGTGTCAGCTTGAAGGGCATCGAAGGGTCTTTTACGAGGGGATTCCCTGTATCGACCATCGTGTCGAAGATCTCATTCATCTTCTTAACAAGGGCTGAATCGGCTTTGCCCGCATCGGGATAAAACTCCACGGCACGAGCCTTTGCTTCTTCGATTCCCTTGGCACGTTGCGTCTGCTGAACATTTTCACGATCCACGGCCATCCTTTCGGATTTCCGAAGTTCTTTGTTCAGTTTCAGCATTTCGACTTCAAGCTCGGCAACCTTGTCGAATTCAAGATTCTTAAAAGCGGCGGCTTTCGCCTGCGCTACCTCGTCGATCTTGGTTTCGATGTCGGCGGGAGCAACAAACTGCTCCTCTTGTGCCTTGGCGGGTTCCGCCTCTCCTTTGACCATGGCCATAGCCTGTTCAAGAGTGAGGTCTGGATTCCTAGCCCGAATCTTGAGAGCCTTGCGTTCATTCTCAGACCAGCTTCCGATCCGCACCCTTTCGGGGAGTTCGGCCTCTGTTTCTGGAGCCTCATCTTCGGCTTTGGTTTCGGTTGCAACTTCCTCGACCGCAGGGGCTTGTTCAGCCGTAGGCTCTTCCTTGGGAGCCTCTGGAGTCGGGGCGGGTTCAGCCGTTTCCTTTAAGCCTTGAACGAGTTCGTGATAAGCACGCTCATCAAGTGTCGCCACACCAGTTTCCGTCCGTGCAGTAACTTGTGGTTCTGCACCCGTTGTTTGAGGGGTTTGCTCGGCTTGCGCCAGAGTATTGTTTTCGCTCATGGGACAAGCCAAAAGACTCAAAGCGAGAACGGAAGAGATTTGTTAGTCCGTGCGACGCATTGCTTTGTCCTCAAACAAACCCCTGTGATGCTCGATAATGTTTCCGCTTTTTCCTATAATACTTGAATCGTAGGTTGGGGGAAGTGCTACAAATGGAATTCCGAAGCTGGACGTGAAGTTGTTTAGCGCATTGGAGCAATAGCTTCGCAGGGGGAATGGGTAGGAGCCAAAGCCATGCTCTAAGTATTTGCCTATAAGAATGTCATGCTTCGGTGCGGCCATGAATGCGTTGTCAATGTCGGTATGCGAGTGGTTTCCGTGAACAATGCTTTCTCTCTGCGCTATCGCTGGCATAGACAGATCGCAAAGCCAATCAAGAGCCCCGTCCCGCCCAACAAACTTAGCGTCTAGGTCAAGTATTATTCCTCCATCTTCATATAGTGCCCTGTATTTAGCCTCGCAGGCCTGTTGCCTTCTTTCCACAATATTAGCCCCGCCGCACCTAATTAGCCTAACACTCCATCCCGTAAGCCTAGATTTATTAAAATCGTGAAATTGTATTCCTTCGTTACTGTTGAATGTTCCTTCTGAGAATATCTGCGTAACAATCTTGGGGATCACTTGCAACTTGTAATTGCACCTGACCCCAAAAACCAGCTATTCGGCAGGCAGGCGACACATAGGAGTAAGTCAAGTTGCCATGAATCGTTCTGGTGGTCTCAATAAGCCTATGAGTGACATGAAGTCCCTAGGGCCATTGGGCGTAAGTCCAGCAAGTGGATATGGTCATGTTGTAGGGACATCTTCGAGATTCTTTGGAGAGGGGATGCTTAATCCCAAGTTTTACGCTTGGAATGCGTTTTTTCAAATAACTGTAGGGAAAGTGACAAGCGGAGTAATAAAGCAATTCAAAGTTGGCCCAAAAGGTTCGTTTATATATAACTTTGACGGGGAGGTAAAAGGTTTGGATGATAAACAGAACGCAAAAGAAGGATTAAATTACATATACATAGAGTGTGAGGTTGAGGACGCCAAGATCAAACAAGCAGAGATCAAGTCCTACAATGAAAGGAAGCCACTGTTTGAGCCAGAAGAAGAGTTTGAAAAACAGAATCTAGCAAGACACTTTCTCGGTTTGTTAAAGCCTACTAAGCCTTATTACAAATTCGGAAGAAACTTATCGTTTCCAGTAATACAAAGCTCGTACTCGGTGCCCATAGCAATTCCAACTTGCATAAATGGATTTCGAGGAGTGCTTATTACAACAGCGTGAAGGGTAGATATACATCATTCCAGAGGTTCGGAAGAGTTTTTGGGTTGTCTTCGTCCGTACTTAATAAGTATCCAAGAACCAAAGAGAATGCCCATGACCCTCAAGGTTACTATGAGGAACCTCCAATCGTTCCCGCAGGGCCAGAGAAAGCGACAAAAGGCGATTGCCACGATAATTACGGGTGTGATTCGATCGGAATAAGCCAATGGTTCAATGAAGCTGGACGCTTTAAGAAAGGGGAGTACGTGGATCAGTTCCACCCAGAATCTTTTGATCCAGAAAAGTTTGGAGATACTAAATACAAAGACTACTACCCCATAGCTCAGGAGAATATCCCGCTGTGTTCTTTTGGAAATCATGAAGAAATAACGAAGGATTATCCCGACGGCACCAAAGCTACTGAGCATCCGAAAGGCCCTGGGTTTCACGAGATGTACGGAAACCGACCAGTAGACGGATTCAACGAACCAAAAGCAGAAATATCTAGATATAATGACAAAAATCCGTATCGCATGCTGGTTAATTTCGATATGCCAGCCGAGACTTTTCATGAGATTGTTTCGCGAACAAAAGAGATTAAGGTTAGTGGATCCCTCAGTCTGAAGTGCATTTACGAAACAAAGGACGGGGAAACGACAGCATCGCCAACCTCGTACTACATTCGGCAGCCATACAAAAACTCTTGTCCACCAACGTGTAGTGAACCAGAGAAAAAAACTAGCGAATATGTCTGCAATGTGAGTAGCAAAATCGAGGTGTTGAACCAAAGTGTAGAAGGAGATATTGATTTAACCCTAAAGCGATTTAAGGAGTATACCAAGCTATCCGATAAAGAACCAGTTGAGCTTGATGTATCAAGAAATCTCTTCTTAGCCAGCAAGGATTTCGTATTGTTTAAGGATTACAGCTGTGACGCTTACCCTGAGGATCTAGAGGATAAACCAGATTGGCGAGACTTTAGCATGGTAAAACTCATAAAAACAGCAAGCCCAAAAACAAAGTTTGATTCAGGCTGTCTTACAACGCCATTCATGAATGCAAGTCATTATAATTACAAAATTGCGGAAGGTGATATCAAGGACACCACCGCCTCCACACCATGCACGGACCCTGATGGGGGAATTTTACGCATTACAGGTCTTCACGGGGAAAGGAATGGCTTTGGAGGGGGAAACGGAAGTGGCTTGGGTTTTGATGTGCCTGCGGGAGGAGGCCCCAGCCTTCAATTTGAGTTTAATGAAGGTGCTTTTTTCCCCCCTTATGATGGGGAGGAAAATCAAAATCGGAGGCTATATAAATTAACCCCAAAAGACGAAAACAAAAACCAATGGAAGAAAGTATATGAGACAACAACGTGTCCACCCTCATATGAGGGGGGTCTACCAACGAAAAAATATTTCCTCAACCCAGAGGTGTTTTCTAAAATAGATGCAAAAACAAGAACGATGGAAACAGATGCAAGTGGAACTTGCACGAGCTTATTGTACGGGCTTTCGTTCTGCGACGGCACACCATGCGACGATATGTACAGGGGCTATATCGACTGCAATGGACTCTTTGTCTCTACGAGCCCATGTCCTTGTGTCTCCAATCCCTGCGCGGATAAGTATGATCCTGACAAAATGGGACATGCGATTCACACGGATATCGAAATGCCAGCGAATGAAGGCTCCTGCCCCCCAGCAGCAGAATCAAGGTGCTGTCCATTTACTACTAAAGACAAAGATGGGTCTAAATTTATACATTCCTTCAGAATCAGCGGGAATCTCGGGAGATATATTGATAATGCTCCAAGCCCTAGGGCTATTGTCCCGATTTATGACCTCTCAAAAAATCCCGATAACATAAAAGTTGCCTATGCGTACGATATAAGTTGCTCCCCATCTGTCTCAGGCTCTTGGGCGGGAGCATCGTTTTTTCTTTCAGAAGACGGAGGAGAGCCCCCAGTCGCACAGGCTTACAAGCCTAATGACAACTCGCTTGTTTCTTATGAAATAAAGAAAGTAGGGGATTTCACCATGGCTTATGGTGATTGGAATCGTGTCTTCGATGTATATACAATTATCGGTAACCAAATTGGGGAACTCCAAGAAATTCCCGTAAATGATAAGTTTAATTATGCAGAAGGCTATAAATGCGACAATTATGGAAAACTGATTGATTGTGCGAGCGTTGCCACCTCCGTAATTATAAGTTGTGCGAAATGCGAGGAGAACCCCTGCATGGGATGCGAAGACAAACAAAAGAATTGTGGCTGTAATTTTGAGAGCAGGGGGCTTCCAAGAGCAATTTCAGGCAAGGCGCTATGTATTCAAAGCGCAATAGGGGGATATTGTGCTCCGCTTCCTCCAGAAGGCTGCAGCGGATGTTTTTCTTACACAAGCTATACAGATTGTGGCGGGAGCAAGTTAAGACAAGCCACTTGTCAGCAGGCTCCCTGCTGTGACCCTGACGGAAAGAACCAAGACCCTAACTGTGAATGTATTGATCCCCTTCCTAATTGCCCTCCGCTTCCTGCAGATGAACCCTCCAGTATCCTGTGCCCAAGGCTAGAGATTTACAATTTAGTAACGAAGACCGAAATAAAAACAAGCCTAAAGGTACAATTCGTGCCTTTTACTGAGTTTGAGGAGTAACATACATGATAAATACAAGACACTCGATAGAAATAGCTGAAGCCAATGGAAGTCTGTCTGTTAGCGACTTGAAGTGGTACCTAGCCTCAGACTCTCTTCAGCGGCCACGATCTTTGTCAGAAATATCGCAAAGGATTGCACTAGAAGAAGCGGGAATCCTAATTGATGGCGGGCTTTTGTCTGTTGAGATTGACAGGCGAATCATGGGGCAGATAAAGCACCATGAAACTGATTCCCTGCGAAATGAGCTATTTTACCCGAAAGAACGCACCCTTACTTTTGAGGGTGAGTTCAAGAATGTTTATATATACAAAGTCCCAGACAAGTCGGATATCCCAAACATGAGACCCTTTGTGAAACGCGGAATGAGCGGCACATGCTATCAGCTTGGTTCGATTGGAAGCCAACTCTGTGCAGGCCCAAAGTGGATTCAGTCTTCTGTATCTGATGTTATGGAGGTGCCTCGAGGGATATTGGGGCTATTCTACAAGCCGCCTAGCATTACCGCACAGGCGTCGACCCTTGCTAAAGCCGTCATTCAGTCGGTCAGAAGCGGCTCTTTTAAGGTCTCCGAAGAGACGTTTAATGAGAGGAAATCAATTTGCAACTCTTGCGAGTACTTTGACCCTAGTGCATTTATGGGAACTGGGAGATGTCGAGTGTGCGGATGCGGCGTAGCAAAGCTACAAATGCCTCAGCAGGAATGCCCGAAAGGAAAGTGGGGCAAGGTGTGATTATTGTAATGCAAATATGGGACGGGGACAAAGAAAAAGCCGTAGAGACGTCAGCTAGGCTTAAAGAAGCTTACCCCAGTTTCTTTCTTGGCATTCTGGCTAATAATTGTGCATATCCAAAAGAGATTGAAAAATACGCAGACCTAATCCATTCGACTGCCGAGGACGTGTTTGCGGTCGGCACGGGTGGCCTTGCCGCACACGAGCTTTTTGCGCTAGGCCTTAAAATGCCTGGAGACATTATTGTGAAAATTGATGCCGACACGAAAATAAATAAGATCGTCAATATTTCCGATGCTTCATTTGCCAGAAGGCTGGGAGTTTTTGGGAAAATGCAGGTGGCAACAGGAGGGAATCCGCCCTCCGTTCATAAAAGCATAAATGGCGGGGCACTTGGAATAAGGAGAAATACAGCCAGAGCTTTTGTTGATGAAGAAATACTATTGAGCAATGCGCTAGTAACTCTAGACCAATCAAAAGTATCCGCTTATATACGAGAAAAATTTGAAAACAGGCAGAACAGAACTATGCTTTCCTCTCATGACTGGAGTGTCGCTTGGGCGTGTGAACACTTGAACGTACCGATGGAACGTGACTCTCTTCTTGTTAGTGCTTTTGAGCATGAAGTAAGGCTTTCAAAACCCAAGCCACTTCCGTATCCACTTCCTTCACCAAGGGTTTCGAACTCATCCCTTACAAGTCAACTTAAAGAGGAGCTTCTGTATGACTCAAAAAGGAGAACAGCAGAAATAGCTTCATTTATTAGAGACATCTGGGGTGATGACGGAATCTTGATTTCCAAAAAGGATTATGAGACTGGGCATGTTATCACAAGAGAATTTACTGACCTTTCGGAGGCAGTTGCGTTTATAGAGTTTAGGGATAGTCTTGATATGGCAGTAACCGCCAGACCATGGAGGAAAGATGGGAGCCTACAGATGATTGTCCTTGATACTGATGTTCCGTGCGAAAACATCACAGATGTTTCCCTCCTAAAGACATCATATGGCAGAAGCCATTTGTATATGTTGATGGAGCCAGCAGTAACAAAACAGGAAGCCGAGGCGGTCGTCAGTTCTGCAACGTTTGCGAATTCAGTTAGGAGTATGTCGGCGACATTTATGGGCTGTCGAGTGCCAGGGACTACATCCTATTCAAGAGAATGCCTTTTAATTGACGGAGATAACTGCAAGGCAATAAGAAAACCAAATGGAGTGGTCGAGCTATCCAGAAGAATAGATAGATACTTCTCTGTCGAGGAGATTAGCGGGATTCTTTCACAGCTTTCAAAAGCCTATAAAGTGCGGCCTCCTGTGACGGAACCAGAGCCAGCACTTCTTTAACTGCCATATAGGCTGAATGCCTGTTTTGACGCTCTTCTGGGGTAATCCCAGCCTCTAAAACCGATTCTTTAAGACCTTCCAGATGCCTTGAAAGGGCAGGGAGATACCACTCGTTATACCCAGAATTGTCTTTTAACCGCTCTATGAGTGCCAGTTGGCTGGCTGGATCGCTCATGCGGGTGTCGGATTACCGCCAGCTAGGCCAGCGTCAACAGGAACACTTTTCGTTCCGCCAACGCTAGGCGGAGGTGAGCCAGGGGATCCAGCTTGGCCGAATACTCGTCCGTCTGGAGTCATCCCATTCTGTGTGGGAGGCGGGGCAAAGGGCTGAATGATCGACTCTGCATCCACGATCCCAAGGGCTTTGAGGCTCTGGTTGTAGAACAGGGCGACCTTCTGCTGAACTTCTGGGGGCAATCCGTAGAACTGAGTGACAAGACCCGCCGCTTGAGCATTGCTCTGGAGCTGTTGCTCGCCGTGATAGCGGGTCAGAAGTAGGCGGATATTGATGTTAATATCAGCAATTTCTTCTGGGGTGATCGTCACGAGTTGGAGTGCATCGCCTTCAAGGTAGTTGAACATTTCCTTTTTGTTCATGTTGTCCAACAGGATCAAGACCAGCCGATTAACCACTTGGGACAGGGCTGGCTCTAGCGACATTAGGTACTGCGAGAACATTTCGTTGCCCGCTTGATCGATGCTTCGGATTCCAGTAGCCAGCTTACTGGATGGCAAACCAGAGAATTCTTGGTCGCCTCCGTTCATCACACCCGACTCGAGTTGGACGAGCTGGGTAAAGTATTGAAGCATGAAATTGAGATCCTTTTCCTTGGACTCTGGGAGAGCCACATAGGTCAAGGCGTCGGCGGCCGCAAAACCTGGGCGGAGGGTGTAAGTTCCTCCAGAATTGAGGATCAAATTGGGATTTGCTGACCCTTCAAAGGTCGCATCTGGACGCCAGAAGGTGACTCGCCCACTTGAGCTTTGGCTGAAATTGAGTCGGTTAATGGTCAGATCCATGAAGTCCTGAGAGGTCTTGAACTGCTCCACTCCGCCCATTCCGTACCAGCGTCCGTCCACAGGGTTCACTCGGACTACTGTGAATGGTCTACGACCATCGGAGGTTACATTGGCCACATACTCGTAGAAGATTGCTCGCTGATTGCGAACATCCAGCAGAAGCATTATTTCCTCGGTGATTCCGTCTCCGTTCGCATCATACCGCAAATAGCATTCCGCAATCTCCATCGTCGGGTTATTGAAGGTATTGTTTGGCTCGTAAGCCTCACCACGCTCTGTTCTGGCCTGTTTAGCGCCAGTCTTGGGGATCCCAGATTCTGTGGCTGATAGGCGGATCTGGTCAATAGCCGCTTGGATTCGGAGCATCTCCTCTTCGGGAGTCTCCTCGCTTTTCGACCCTTTCTTGTTGTAGAGGTCGGCCAACTCCATAATAGGGGCGTCATAAAGGTGAGCCACAAAGTCGGCATCATCCACCGATGTTGCGTTTAGGGGACAGATAAAGTCTTGGTAGTAGACAGGCTCGGCAGTTGGCCCTTCGGAAAGGATTGCCCTTCGGCTGATCGTTTGCTCGATAAACACAGGAACAGGGGGCTGGATCGTGGCCATATCCCGCCTCAAAAGCATAATAGGTTCGCCGATCTCGTTCTGGGCTGGGACAAAGCTGTCCTTGTCGGTAATGAAATCTCCGTCCGTTGCAAGAATTGGCTGGCCGTTTAGATCTACCAAAACCTTGGCATTGCGCTGGTAGACTTGCTCTTTTTTAACGTGGGTCGTTTTGATTACGCATTCGCCACGGACAAACGCCAATTGCAAAGCCATTGCCAAGGCATCTTTCACTCCAAGCCTGTTAAACTTGTAGCGGGAGTACCGCTCTACCTTTTCTGCGATGTCCCTGTCGGCCGCTCCTTCGGGCAGGGCGGAGAACCAAGGATCTGTGCCAAGGAAGTATTTTTGAGCTTTGGCGATCATTTGCCGAACGATACGGCGGGTGACAGGCACGATTAGGTTGCTCTGCTCGAAGATCCCGCCCATGACCGCTGGACGCCAAGAGACATTATTTTCATACACCCACTCGTAAATCTGACGGCGACCCAAGAAGGTCTCAAAAGCCATTAAGGAGGTTGGGTTTGTGTTGTAAGCAGTATTACGGACGATGCTTCGTCCCATCTCTACCTCAAGCTTGCGGAGGCGTTCGGATGCGTGGCGAACCAGCTCCTTTTCTTGTTCCTCGGTCAGCTTATAGGCTGTTGGGAAAGCAACCGCAGTCGGGCTTCCGCCACCCAAAGCTCGTGCGTTCGGCCCACTTCGAGCAGAATCAAGAGCCTTCTCAAGTTCTTCGGCCTTCTTTACGAGGTTATCTACTTGATTCTCAGCCATATTCGATTTCAACCATCAATGGCGAGGTGTGCGACTACTTTGTCTGCTTTGCGTCGCCCATTGCATATCGCTGTCTGATAATCTGTTCCTCGTATTTATTGCGTAGCTGGGAGGCCAGATTCTGGATTCTTTGCTTCTTTTTGTCCGTTGGGTTGGCGATATCGGCTTCGGTAATGTTCACCTCGAACAAGGCCTGTAGCTGGGGCTGAACGATAGAGTTGAGCGTCTCTTGTTCCCGCAGAGTCAACCTTACCTTCTTTTTGCTGTAGGGATCTGTGATTTCGGCTGTTGGTGAGTTGAGGATCCAAGTCTTTCCATCTGTTGAGATCTGTTGCCTGTTGTAGGATTCCACGAACCGATTGAGCTTAGAGGCTGGCTTTTTCTTGTAAACTGCGACAGGGGATATATGCCTAAGTGCAAACTGCGCAGCCTTGCCAGCCGTGTTGTTGTGTAAGACCTCTGTGAACGGCTTAACAACCTTCTGACCTTCATAGTCG
>Ga0114979_10001974_pt1 | contig 13856 bp, 8 predicted proteins | sample S_140625_EF_Meta_FD_87315 | JGI IMG/M metagenome (GOLD analysis project Ga0114979, IMG submission 87315) | Freshwater microbial communities from Lake Simoncouche, Canada to study carbon cycling - S_140625_EF_MetaG | ecosystem: Environmental > Aquatic > Freshwater > Lake | place: Lake... | reverse complement strand
GAAGATTGTCAGCCTCGAAGGGCTTGAGCAGATCCCCCTCGAGCACCTTGACCTGCTGCTGAACGCGAGCGAGGCTTTCCCGGCACACACCAACGAGTTCGGCACCACGCCGATAGGCCTGCAGTGACTGTTCAAGCGGCAAGCCACCGGACTCCATTTTCTGCACGATCGATTCAAGCTCGGCGAGCGCGGCCTCGAACGAAACCGGGGTGGCTGGCGGCGAGAGATCGGTATCGGGCATGAGGCGAGAGCAACCAATAAAGCGATCGGGCGGAAATGCACAGCGATCAGGGACTTCGATCGATTTTAATTCAGAACCGGTCGCAACCCTAAATATGTCCGAAGACCGAATTGGGGGTATCCTTGCCGGCCCTTTTTTAACGCTTATCAGGAGGTCGAACCATGTCGGACATCGGGCGGCGGGCCCATCTGCAGCGATCTGCAGCCCAGCTACCGGTTTCGGCGTATTTCGATGAAGCGCTTCATCAGCGTGAACTCGAGATTCTGTTCAGGAACGGTCCCGGTTACATCGGGCACGAACTCATCGTGCCGAATACTGGCGATTACTTCGCACTCCCGGCCGAGAAGGAGGGCCGGCTTCTCGTGCGGGGCGAACAGGGGATCGAGCTCCTCTCCAATGTCTGCCGACATCGGCAGTCGGTGATGCTCAACGGCCGAGGCAATGCAAGCAACATCGTTTGTCCGCTGCATCGCTGGACCTACGACCTCGAAGGCCGTCTGCTCGGCGCGCCTCACTTCGAGCAGCAGCCCTGCCTAAACCTCGGTCGCAGCCCGCTGCAAAACTGGAACGGGCTGCTGTTTTCAGGCAAGCGCGATGTCGCCGCCGACCTCGAGCGGGCCGGCGTGCGCGGCAAGCTCGACTTTTCCGGCTATATGCTCGACCACGTCGAGGTTCATGAGTGCGCCTACAACTGGAAGAGCTTCATCGAGGTCTATCTCGAGGATTACCATGTCGAGCCCTTTCATCCCGGCCTGGGCAAGTTCGTCGAATGCGACGACCTCAACTGGGAGTTCGGCGACTGGTGGTCGGTGCAGACCGTCGGCGTCCATCAGGGGCTCGGCAAGCCGGGCAGCTCGATCTACCGGCGCTGGCATGAGCAGGTGCTCAAATATCGCAACGGCCAGCCTCCCGAGCACGGCGCCATCTGGCTCACCTACTATCCGAATGTGATGGTCGAGTGGTATCCGCATGTGCTGGTGGTCTCGCATCTGGTGCCACGCGGCCCACGGCATACGACCAATATCGTCGAGTTCTATTACCCCGAAGAAATCGTGCTGTTCGAGCGCGAATTCGTCGAGGCCGAACGCGCCGCCTACATGGAGACCTGTGCCGAGGATGACGAGATCGCCTTGCGCATGGATGCCGGACGCAAGGTGCTGCTCGATCGCGGCGACAACGAGGTCGGCCCCTACCAGAGCCCGATGGAAGACGGCATGCAGCACTTCCACGAGTTCCTGCGGTCAAAGCTGGGACCAGAATGACTGCTATTGGAAGCGAATCCATACCATGACCTGGACCACACTGATCGGCGCCGACGAATTGGCGCAAGACATCGACCGATGCATCGTGGTCGATTGCCGCTACGACCTGGCCAATCCCCGCGCCGGTGCACCGGCCTTTGCGCAAGCGCATATCCCCAGCGCCGTGTTTGTCGACATGGATACCCAGCTGTCGGCGCCCAAGTCCGGGCACAACGGCCGTCATCCGATGCCCTCGAGCGACACGGTGCATGCACTGCTCGAATCGATCGGACTCCAGGACGACACCCAACTCATCATCTATGACGTGGGCGGGATGGCATCCGCGCGGCTGTGGTGGATGGCCCGCTGGATCGGCCACGAGCGCGTGGCGGTGCTCGACGGTGGCCTTAAGGCCTGGGAGCGCGCGGGCTTTCCGGTGACCGCCGAGACGGGCCCGGTGCGCCCGGCCGGCCGGCTGTCGGCACGACCGCCCCTGTCGACACTGGTCGATGCTGCGACCGTTTTGACAGCCAGCGCAAACACTTCGCGCGTGCTGATCGACGCCCGCGCAGCTGATCGGTTTCGCGGTGAAAACGAGACCATCGACCCGGTCGCCGGCCACATCCCGGGTTCGCTCAACCGACCCTGGAATTTGAACCTTCGCGAGGACGGCCGCTTCAAGCCGGCGCCCTTCCTGCGCGCCGAGTTCGAAGCCCTGCTAGCCGGTCGCAATGCAGGCGATGTCATCAACAGCTGCGGCTCGGGGGTCAGCGCCTGCCACAACATCCTGGCAATGACTCACGCCGGACTGACCGGCGCGGCACTCTACGGCGGATCCTGGAGCGAATGGGTCGCCGACCCCGGTCGACCGGTTGCCACCGGCCCTGCGGCCTGACCCCGACCCGCGCAGGCGCAATGCCTGCGACACTGCAACTCAGTGCCGACTCAGTGTGGTTGATTCAGTGCGGATGAAACGGCGACGTCAACAGGGCAATCAGCGCAACACCGACGAAAAGCATCACGATCTGCAGGGCAGAAGCGCCTCGCTGACGCTCGCGATGCATATCGGGAACCAGATCGGCGAGCGCGATATAGATGAAACTGCTGGCAGCCAGCACCAGCACGAAGGGCAAGGCGGACCGCGCCGAGTCGAGCCAGTAATAGCCTGCAACGCCCCCCAGCACCGCTGACAGACCCGAGAGCACATTGAAGAGCAGTGCGCGCTTGCGTGAGTAGCCGGCATTGATCAGCACGATGAAGTCGCCCACTTCCTGGGGAATTTCATGGGCGGCAATCGACGCAGCCGTCAACCATCCAAGACGCTCATCGGCCAGAAACGCAGCCGCAATCAGTACACCGTCGGCCAGATTGTGAATCGCATCGCCAACCAGAATCAGCGTGCCGCCGGGGCCGGCTTCACGTCGATCATGGCCGTGATCATGACCATGTCCGTCGGATTCGTGATGATGGCTATGCCGAAAGACCGATGACTTTTCAAGCAGGAAAAAGCCCACCAGTCCAGTCAGCAGGGCCCAGCACAGAGAGTGAAGATCGGCACCCGATTCGATCGCTTCGGGCAGCAGATGAAGCACCGCAGCCCCAAGCAGGACACCTGCCGACAGGCTGACCATGCGGGGAACGAGCGACGACATCACCCCGAAGGACAACCAGGCCGCAGCGCAGACCGAGACAACCCCGGAGAGCAGGGTCGCGGCAATGATCGAGGCAAGAGTCAGAGGAACCACCGCAAATGTGACAGCCGGTCAGTATAGCGAGCGGCACTCAGTCGATCGTGGCACCGCTGCGCGCGATGACCGGCTTCCAGCGTTTGAGTTCTTCCTGCATGAATGCCGCAAAGGCCTGCGGCGAATTGCCGACCGGATCCATATAGACCGCGCGCAGCTTCTCGACCGTTTGCGGATCCTTCAGGATCGCAACGATTTCGCGATTGAGCCTGTCAATGATCGCCTGCGGGGTGCGGGCCGGCACCACGATGCCGATCCAGGCGGTCGCTTCGATATCGGGAATGCCGGCTTCGCGAAAGGTGGGCACATCGGGCATGAAGACCGAGCGCTCGGAAGTCGTCACTGCGAGGGCCCTGAGCTTGCCGGCCTTCACCTGGGGGATCACTGCCAACGGGGCGAGTGAAGCCATCTGCGTGTCGCCCTGCAGGATCGACATCACTGCCGCCGGCGAGGCGTTGTAGGGGACATGGACGATGAAGGTCCCGGTGCGCGCCTTGATGAGTTCCATCGACAGATGCGATACGGTGCCGGCCCCCACCGAGGCATAGTTGTACTTGCCCGGATTGCGCCTGAGCAGATCAATGAGCTCGCGCACCGAACTGACGCCGAGATCGGTCGAGACCGCCAGCACATTGGGCTGGACCGCCGCCAGCGTGACCGGTGCCAGATCCCGAAACGGATCGTAGGGCATGGTCTTGTAGAGCACGGTGTTATTGACCAGTGGCCCGGTGATCGAGACACCCACGGTATAGCCGTCGGGCGCGGCCTTGGCTACCGCATCAGTGCCGATGTTGCCGCCCGCCCCGGCCTTGTTGTCGACGATGACCGCCTGGCGCAGCGCGCCAGCCAGACGATCGGCGACCAGTCGGGCCAGCACGTCGGGCGTGCTGCCCGGCGGGAAGGGCACGATCAGCTTCACGGTCCGGCTCGGCCAATCAGGCTGCTGCGCCACGGCCATCGCGGGCAGGCAGGCGGCGGCGCCAATCAGATGCAGCGCGTTGCGTCGACCGAAGTCGGTCGTATCAGAAGTCGATGTCATGGATAGTGCGCTCCGCAATGAGCGCGATGGTATGGCCGGTGGCCGGCATCGCGCCGAGGTGCTCGCGAGGCGAGCGGCTTTTCGGTCAGTTTAGCTGCACGGTTACACTCAGTGCGGCGCAGTCAAGCCTTGGCTGACCCGCCTGACAACAACTGATCCGGAGACAGCATGAGCAAGCATTGCCTCGCGTCTGATACGCGAAACCTGTTGCGCCAGCGCGGTGCCAGACTTTCCGAACGGTCCATCAAGGGCTTCGTCCTGGGTGGCGTCATCGGTGCGGCCTTGCTCGCGACCGCCTGCGCGCCGATGAATACCGGCTCGTCGATGTCGGGCAGCACGGCAGCCAGCACCGTCTCAAGCGCCAGACTCGATCGCTTCATGAACACCATCGAGGCCGATACCCGGGCCGGACGCATTCCGGGTGCAGTGATGCTGGTCTCACGCGATGGCCAGATCGTCAAGGCCGCGGCGGTTGGCGTCGAGAACCCCCGGACCGGTAAACCGATGGCGCGCGACGCGATCTTCCGGATCTATTCGATGACCAAACCGATCGTCTCGATCGGGATCATGGCCCTGGTCGAAGACGGTCGGATCAAGCTTGCCGACCCTGTCTCGCGCTACCTGCCGGCCATGGCAAACCTGAAAGTCGGTATCGAAAAGACCGGGCCCGACGGCAAGCCGACGCTCGAGCTGGTCAGCGCCACTCGCGAAATGACAGTCCAGGATCTGATGCGGCACACCTCGGGCCTGACCTACGGCGTATTCGGCAAATCGGCGGTCAAGAGTGAATACCTGAAGGTCGGCCTCACACCGGGTTCGCCGGGCGTCACCTACGACAATGCCGAGATGATCAAGCGCCTGGGCAGCCTGCCCTTGTCGTCGGTTCCGGGCAGCACCTGGGATTACAGCGTCTCGACCGATGTGCTGGGCGCGCTGATCGAGCGGGTCTCGGGTCAGACCCTCGATGCCTTCCTCGCCGATCGTATCCTGCGCCCGCTGAAGATGAACGACACCGGCTTTTCTGTGCCGCCCGCCAAGCAGGGTCGAATTGCGGAGCCCTTCCCGGTCGATCCCGATTCGAAGCAGCCGGTCATGCTGCTCGATGTGACGCGTGCGCCGGCACTTCTGTCGGGCGGGGGCGGAATGGTCTCGACCGCCGATGACTACCTGCGCTTTGCGCAGATGATGCTCAATGGCGGCGAACTCGATGGCGTGCGGATCGTCTCGCGAAAGACCATCGAGTACATGACCAGCGACCATACCGGCGATATTCGCGGCCCGGTCTATCTGCCGGGCCCGGGCTATGGCTTCGGACTGGGCGTTGCGGTGAGAAAGAGCACCGGCGAATCGGCACAATATGGCAGCGCGGGCGACTACTACTGGGGCGGCTTCGCCGGCACTTACTTCTGGGTCGACCCGAAAGAACGGCTGATCGCCGTCTGGATGATGCAGGCCCCTTCGCAAAGCGGCCACTACCGCACGGTGCTTCGCACGGCGGTCTACTCGTCACTCGACCAGTAGAGCGCCACGAGGCGGTCGCCGCGGTCGGCAACCGCCTCGCAGATCAGACGACGCCGAATCGACGGAACCAGGCGGTCGCGCGCTTCATTCCATCATCAGCCGCATCCTTGCGATAGCTCGGACGGTAATCGGCATTGAAGGCATGCGGCGCATCGGGATAGACCACAATCTCGGATCTTTTCGAGTTTTCGTTGCCCTGGGCCAGCAGCCGCTTCATCTCGTCGACATTGGCCACCGGAATGCCGGCATCCTGGCCGCCGTAAAGGCCGAGCACCGGCGCATTGAGCTTGCCGGCGATGTCATAGGGGTTGATCGGGAGATTCGCCGAGGGCGTGCCGGTCAATCGGCCGTACCAGGCCACCCCGGCTTTCACCTGCGGATTGTGGGCGGCATAAAGCCAGGTAATTCGGCCACCCCAGCAAAACCCGGTGATGCCGAGCCGGCTGCGGTCACCACCGTTGGTATGGGCATAGTCGGCGGCGGCATCGAGGTCGGCCATCACCTGCGCATCGGGCACGCTGGGCACCAGACTCTGGCTGATCTGCGCCATCGAGGGGTACTTGGACGGATCGCCCTGGCGGAAAAAGAGTTCGGGAGCCATCGCATGCCAGCCTTCACGGGCAAAGCGGCGGCAGAGGTCACGGATGTGCTCATGAACGCCGAAGATCTCCTGCACGACCAGAATGATCGGTGCGCCATTGCGATTGGCCGGTGCGGCAAAATAGGCCGGAATCGCCTTGTCATCGCGGGTGCGCATCAACACCTCGCCGGTGCGCAAGCCATCGGTCGGGGTGGTAATGGTCTGGGCGAGCAGTGCGCCGGTGGGCGCGACCGAGGCCGCAAATCCGGCGCACAGCGAACCTGCAACGAAGCCGCGACGTCCGAGAGGCGCCGTGCCGATGAGAGAGTCAAACTCGGCATCAGTGGTGACTTCACGCCGTGCTGCAGTCTGGTGATGGTCCATCAGGGCATCCTTTGTTAGGGTGGTTACGAGCCTTGAACGGCCGTGTCACAGGCCGCATTCAATTGAAGCGGTCAGATCCTAACCCAGGCCGATGTCCGGCGGATCGTTCCCCGGGCAGGTCTGCACCCCCAAAGCTGACCTCATGCATGTGCTCTACCACAACGTTCTTGCCGATCCACCCTCGATGCAGACGATCGGGCCCTACCTTGCCCACACGCGAATCGCCTATTTTTCAATGGAGATCGCCCTTCGGCCCGAGATGCACACCTACAGCGGCGGCCTGGGCGTGCTGGCCGGCGATACCGTCCGGTCGTGCGCCGACCTCGGACTGCCGATGGTCTTCGTCACGCTGCTGTCTCGTCGCGGTTACCTGCGCCAGGAGATCGACTCCGAGGGCCGGCAGATTGAACATGAAGACCCCTGGAATCCGGCCGATTTCGCCGCACCGCTGCGCGCCAAGGTCGCACTTCTGATCGAAGGCCACGAAGTCTGGGTGAGACCCTGGCTGCATGTGGTGTCGAGCCCGATCGGCTCACGTATTCCGGTTTTGTTGCTCGATACCGATCTGCATGAAAACAACCCCGAAGACCGGCGGATCACCGATCGGCTCTATGGCGCAGGCACCGAGTACCGTCTGAAACAGGAGGCGATCCTTGGCATCGGCGGGCTGCGCATCCTGCAGGCCCTCGGCTTTGGCATCCGGAAATATCATCTGAACGAGGGTCATGCCGGACTGCTCGCGCTCGACCTGCTGCGACGGTATCCGCGCAATCCAAACCAGATCGATCACCAGATGGGAACAGGCGGCCTGAAGTTCAGGATCACACCGGTCCATGACGCCTGCATTTTCACGACTCACACTCCGGTCGAAGCCGGCCACGACCGGTTTGACTACGGCATGTTTGGCCATGTCCTGCGCGATTACATCGACATCGGGCAGGTCAAGCTGCTGGCCGGTGACGATTCGCTCAACATGACGCGGCTGGCCCTCAATCTGTCGGGCTTCGTCAATGGCGTGGCGGTGCGCCACGCCCTGACCACCCACCGAATGTTCCCGGGCTATGACATCCGGGCGATCACCAACGGCGTCCACCTGCCGTCCTGGGCCTATCCGGCGCTGGCCGATCTGTTTGACGCATCGATGCCGGGTTGGGCCTGTGAGCCGGACATCATGGTGCGTGCCGACCAGCTTCCCGGCGAGAAACTCTGGGCCATTCACCAGCAGGCCAAAGCCGATCTGATTGCGCAGGTGGCGCGCCGCACCGATGTCGTGCTCGATCTCGACAAGCCCCTGATCGGATTTGCCAGGCGGATGACTGCCTACAAGCGCCCCGATTTGCTGTTCAGTGACCTCGACCGGCTCAAGCGGATCCATGCCGGCCTGCCATTCCAGGTGGTCATTGCCGGCAAGGCGCATCCGGGCGATGCGCCCGGCAAGGTGCTGATCCAGAAGATTCATCAGCACATCCGCGAGCTGGCGCCCGAAGTCACCGTGGTGTTCGTTCCCAACTACGAAACCGATCTGGCACGCCATCTGGTCTCGGGTGTCGATATCTGGCTCAACACGCCGACACCGCCGATGGAAGCCTCGGGCACCAGCGGAATGAAGGCGGCGCTCAATGGCGTGCTCAACCTGAGCGTGCTGGATGGCTGGTGGCTGGAAGCCTGCGTCGAAGGCGTCACCGGTTGGTCGGTTGGGCGGGATGGCGCATCAATGACCGATGATGGGCTCGCCGAGCCGATCGAGAACGATCTTTTCAACAAGCTCGAGAATGTGGTGCTGCCGCTGTACCATCATGATCGTGAGCGCTGGGTCTGGATGATGGGGCAGGCAATTTCGAAAATTGCCTGCTTTTTCAATACCCAACGCATGATGCGCCGCTACGCGGCCGAGGCTTACCTGCGCTGACACTGCACGCTGACGATGCAAGATGGCTGATGCTGTTCGGGCTGCGAGCCTGACCGACCCTGGCACGCTCGACGCCCTTGCGGCGGGAGCGCACGCCGACCCGTTCTCTGTTCTCGGCCTGCACGAAGTGCATCCGGGCGCCTTTCAAGTCGCATGCCTGGTGCCGGATGCACGCGGTGTGGAAGTCATCGACCTCAGTGGCCACTCACGCGGGCGCCTGGCACGCGTGCACCATGACGTCTTTGCCGGCCCGGTGGCCGCACCCGATGGCGCCTTTGCCTATCGGCTCGCCATCGATCGGGGCGCGGTCGATTCCGGCCATACCGACCTCATTGATGATCCTTATCGATTCGGCCTGCTGCTCGGAGAACTCGACCTGCACCTGCTCGCGCAGGGCAATCACTGGCGGGCCTGGCAGGTCCTTGGTGCTCATCCGCGCACCATCGATGGGGTGAGCGGCACTGCCTTTGCGGTCTGGGCGCCGAATGCGCCATGCGTGAGCGTGATCGGCGACTTCAACCGCTGGGACCGCCGGGTGCATCCGATGCGCCGGCGCGCTGAAGTGGGCATCTTTGAGCTCTTCGTGCCAGGCGTCGAGCATGGCGCGCACTACAAATTCGACATTCTGACGGGCAGTGGTGGACGCCAATTCAAGAGCGATCCCTATGCCCGCTGGACCGAAGCACCGCCCGCCACCGCTTCGCGCGTGCGCCATGACGCAAGCTTTTCCTGGACCGATGCCGACTGGCTCGCAAAGCGCCCGCAACGCCAGTCACGCGATGCGCCGATGGCGATCTATGAAGTGCATCTCGGGTCCTGGCGCCATCACTCCGACGGCAGCCCGCTCAGCTATCGCGAGCTTGCCGACACCCTGTTGCCCTATGCCCGGTCGATGGGCTTCACCCATCTTGAATTGCTGCCGGTCTCGGAGCATCCCTTCGGGGGCTCATGGGGCTATCAGCCGACCGCACTCTACGCACCGAGCAGCCGCTGGGGCGACCCGGACGACTTTCGGGCCTTCATCGATCGCGCCCATGCTGAGGGCCTGGGGGTGATTCTCGATTGGGTACCAGCGCACTTTCCGGGCGACGACCACGGCCTGGCGAATTTCGACGGCACGCCGCTCTATGAATATGCCGACGCCCGCATTGGCCGACACGCCGGCTGGGGCACGCTGGTCTATGACTTCGGACGCCGCGAGGTCACCAACTTCCTGATCGCCAACGCTTTGTTCTGGTTGCATGAGTTTCATATCGACGGCCTGAGAGTCGATGCGGTGGCCTCGATGCTCTACCTCGACTACGACCGCGAGCCCGGGCAGTGGCGACCCAATATTCATGGCGGCAATCAGAACCTCGAAGCGGTGGCCTTCCTGCGACGGCTGAACGAAAAAGTCTACGAAGAATCGACCGGTGCGATCACCCTGGCCGAAGAGTCGACCTCCTGGCCGGGTGTCTCGCAACCCACCTGGCTGGGCGGCCTGGGATTCGGCTACAAGTGGAATATGGGCTGGATGAACGACACCCTGGCCTATATGGCACAGGACCCGGTGCACCGCCCCTGGCACCATCAGCGCCTGACCTTCGGGCTGCTCTATGCCTTTACCGAAAATTTCGTGATGCCGCTGTCGCATGACGAGGTGGTGCACGGCAAGCGCTCGCTGCTCGCCAAGATGCCCGGCGACGATTGGCAGCGATTTGCCAACCTGCGGCTCTACCTGGCCTATATGTGGCTGCAGCCCGGGAAAAAACTGCTTTTCATGGGCGGCGAATTCGGTCAGTGGCGGGAATGGGGCCACGACCGCGAGCTCGACTGGTTCGTCCTGGGCGACGCTGCGAATGGCGCCCGCCACCACGGCCTGCAGTCGGTGCTGCGCGACCTCAACCGCCTCTACACCACGCTGGGGGCGCTGCACCGATTCGATTGCGAGGCACGCGGCTTCGAATGGATCGACTGCGACGACGCGCCGCACAGCATCCTGGCCTGGGTGCGTCGGGGTGACACCAAAGACGAAGACGTCGTGGTGATCTGCAACTTCACGCCGGTGGTGCGCGAGGGCTATCGCATCGGCCTGCCGCGCCCCGGTCGCTGGGCCGAAGTCCTCAACTCGGATGCGCTTGAGCATGGCGGCAGCGGCATCGGCAACTTCGGCGCGGTGCATGCCGACGATATTGCCTGGCGTCACTGGCCGGCCTCGGTCAGCCTGCGTCTGCCACCACTGGCTGCCCTGGTACTGAAAGCCAGCCGATGACCTCGATGGAAGCCGGCAGCCCCGAAAAACTCGGCGCTCATGTCGAGGGCGATGGCGTCAATGTCGCGGTCTGGTCGCATCATGCCGAGCGCATCGAGCTGTGTCTGTTCGACGCGGCCGGTGAGAAGGAAATCGCGCGACTCGACTTGCCAGGCCGTACCGGCGATGTCTTTCACGGATTCATGCCGAAAGCGCAGGCCGGGATGGTCTATGGCCTGCGCGCGCATGGCCTTTATGCCCCGGATGACGGGCATCGCTTCAATCCCAACAAGCTGCTGCTCGACCCTTATGCCCGCGAGCTGATCGGACGATTCGAGTGGCATGACGCGGTGCTCGGCTACCAGGCCGATCACCCCGAAGGCTGCCATTCATTCGATCAGCGCGACAGCGCACCCTTCGTGCCGAAGTGCCGTGTAGCCGGGCCAATCGGCCGAGCCAACCGCCTGCCCTCGCCCGCTCGCCCCTGGGGTGAAACCGTGCTCTATGAGATGCATGTGCGCGGCTACAGCGAGCAGCATCCGGGCATTGTCCGCGAACTTCGCGGCACGATTGCCGGCCTTGCCCAGCCAGCCTCGATTGCGCATCTGAAGCGCCTGGGCATCACTGCGATCGAATTGCTGCCGGTGGCCGCCTGGCTCGACGAGCTGCACCTGACGCAGCGGGGCCTCACCAATTACTGGGGCTATAACCCGATCGCGTTTTTTGCGATGCAGCCTTCGCTTGCCGGGCCAGGTGGCCTGTCAGCCATGGTCGATGCCATCGAACGGCTGCATGGCGCTGGCATCGAAGTCATTCTGGATGTGGTCTTCAACCATACCGGAGAGGGCGATGAGCGCGGCCCGACGCTGTCTTTGCGCGGCCTCGACAATGCCTCCTATTACCTCGCCGATTCGCATCGGCCCGGGGGCTATCGCAATCTGAGCGGCTGCGGTAACACGCTTGCCGCGCATCGACCTGCGGTTGGCCGTCTCATCACCGATGCACTGCGTTTCTGGGCTGATGAGGTCGGTGTCGATGGTTTTCGCTTCGATCTGGCCAGCGCGATTGCCCGCAATGCGGACAGTCATCTCGACCGCGACCTGCCCTGGCTGGCCGAGGTCCAGCGCGATCCGGTGCTGTCACGACGCAAGCTGATTGCCGAGGCCTGGGACTGTGAGGGGCATTTCGTCGGCGGTTTTTCGCCCGGCTGGTCCGAATGGAACGATCGATTTCGCGACGATCAGCGTCGTTTTTGGCGCGGCGACCCGGGCCGGACCGCCGCGCTGGCCACGCGGCTTGCAGGCTCGAGCGATCTTTTTGGCCACAGCGGTCGCAATCCGTCGGCGAGCATCAATTTCATCACCGCGCACGACGGTATGACGCTTGCCGATCTGGTGTCGTACCGGCATCGGCAAAACCTTGCCAACGGCGAACACAATCGCGACGGCACACACAACGATCACAGCGACGACTGCGGTGTGCAGGGACCAACGACCGATGCGTCGGTGCTCAAGCATCGATCACGACGGGCACGGGCCATGATCGCCGCGCTGATGCTTTCGCGCGGCGTGCCGATGCTGCGGGCCGGCGACGAGTTCGGAGCGACCCAGTACGGCAACAACAATGCCTATTGCCACGACAGCCCCCTGACATGGCTGCACTGGCCGGATCAATCGGGCAGCAACTCGTCGCCCGCCACGCTTGATGTGAATGACCTGCAGGCATCGACCGATGCCTCATCCGAGCAGACCACCAGGCTGCTGGCCGATGCCGACCTGCGGCCGCTGATCGCCACGCTCGCCCGATTGCGGGCGGCGCTGCCTTGTTTGCGCGCCGAGCGCTTTTTCGATGGCGGCCCGAGCCATGACGCGCAAGCCGTGCCAGATCTGCTCTGGCTTCGCTCGGACGGCCTGCCGATGGCGCACAACGACTGGCACAACCCCGATCAGTCCGCACTGGCCATGCTGCTCGATGCCGGCAAGCCCGAGCCCGGCGCGCAGCACGACCGGGTCTGGATTGCGATGTCGCCGGGCTTTGGGCCGACGCGCTTTCAGTTGCCTGAATTGGTCGATGCCAGCGGCTGGGTCTGCATGCTCGACACGGCGCGTGATTCGGTGCGCGAATCGGCGAGAGACACGACGAGCAATACCGACCGCGCCCTTGAGCACGATGCCGTCGAACTGCGGGTGTCGCAATCAGGCGCGATCACGATTGACGGTCCGGCTGTGGTGGTGTGCGCATCGGGCTCGATCGCCTCAGCAGAGCTGCGGCGCTGGCGCATCGGCCTGCCCACCGTGTCATTCATAGCCGCCGACGAGACTGAGCAGGCGATTGAATTCGTGCTCGATGAGAGCCGTGACGCGCAATACGGCGAGTTGGAGCTGGTGATCGCCGACTCACCCGCGGCCGGTGCCGAGCCGATCCGGCTTGCGATCGAGCACAGCGACGCGATCGAAGCCCGCATCGTCGATGGCCGAAAGCTGGTGCGCCGTCGCATTGTGCTTCCCGAGCCGCTGGCGCTTGGCCATGGCGGCATCCGTCTCGATTGGACAGCGGGCCCCAGCTCCACGATCTCTGCCGTCTCGCAGGCGGTGCTTTATCGCACCGCGCCGCGCTGCTGGCTGCCGCCGGTAATGACCCGCGAAGCCGGCGCCTGGGCGCTTTCGGTGCAGCTCTACGGTCTGCAATCGAAGCAGAGCTGGGGCATTGGCGACTTCGACGATCTGGCGCGCCTGGGCGAAATGGCTGCAGGCATCGGCGCCTCCGGCATTCTGGTGTCGCCGCTGCATGCGCCCTCGATGGGTTGGCCCGATCGCGGCTCCCCCTATTCGCCATCGAGCCGACTCGCCCTGAATCAGCTTTTCGTCTCGCTGCCCAAAGCGGCCGAGCGATTCGAGACCCCGCGCTTTGATGCCTGGCTGCTCGATCGCAACACGCGCATGGCGCTTGCCACAGTGCAGTCGGCG
>Ga0114979_10001972_pt1 | contig 13864 bp, 13 predicted proteins | sample S_140625_EF_Meta_FD_87315 | JGI IMG/M metagenome (GOLD analysis project Ga0114979, IMG submission 87315) | Freshwater microbial communities from Lake Simoncouche, Canada to study carbon cycling - S_140625_EF_MetaG | ecosystem: Environmental > Aquatic > Freshwater > Lake | place: Lake... | reverse complement strand
GTGCCGCCGCTCATCATGTACGGAACTGCAATCGCATCAGGATCTTCCGCAATTAACGCCTGAACCATCGCTTCTACTAAATCACCACTGAAATCTACTTCAAGTGAAATGTCATGAGTCAGTGTTTCGATCTCAATATCTGGGCCGACTATCTCGCGAATGGTTTGATTGAACTCATCTTCATAGCCGGGCAAGAAACGGCCATCTACTACGGCGGACGCGGATTGCGGAATCACGTTGGCTTTATAACCCGAGTCCAACATTGTCGGATTAGCAGTGTTTTGCAAGGTGGCACCAAACATCTTTGCAGCTGGACCCAATTCAACTAGCAACGGTCGAAAATCAGCTTCGTCATATTTGCTGCCGGTCACTTTTGCGATGCTGGAAAACAGTGACTTAATAGTGTTTGTATAACGTTGCGGCCAAGTGTGATTACCAATTTTTTGAATTGCCTCACTTAGCGCTGTGACTGCATTATCTTTATTGATCATAGAACCATGACCAGCAGTACCTTTTGCCGTCAATTTTATCCAATGAATTCCCTTTTGCGCTGTCTCAATAAAATAGAGACGCTTTCCATTTTCTACCGTGATTGAAAATCCGCCAACTTCGGATACCGCTTCGGTGCAGCCAGCAAAAACTTCTGGGTGATTCGCAGTCATATAGCGAGAACCAAATTCACTACCAGCTTCTTCGTCTCCAAAGAACGCGAGAACGATGTCGCGTGGCGGTAGGTAACCTTCACGTGCCCACTTACGAACAATCGCAAGAATCATGGCATCGACATTCTTCATATCAACTGCGCCGCGACCCCAAATGAATCCATCTTTTATCTCGCCGCTAAATGGATCAACCGACCAATCCTTTGCATCAGCTGGCACAACGTCGATATGTCCATGAAGAACTAGGCCAGGTCTACTGGAATCACTACCGCTAATTTTCGCAATGACGTTGGCTCGATTAGGCGCGGACTCATAAATAGTCGCAGCGATACCAACTTCAGCAAGGGAATCAACAACATAGGCGGCGATTGCTCGTTCATCGCCTTTGCCTTCACCGTAATTAACACTCGGGATACGAATCAATTCTTGGCAAATACGAATTGTTTCTTCTTCTAGCGATAAGCGATCTTGACTCATGGGCATACTCTCCCAGTTCTGGCCCAAAAATGTGAAGTCCATTTAATATTTAGCGACCTTTTGCCGTGATGTGACCTCTGTTGCTATCCTTGCGCTTCGCTTGAATTATCACTCGTCCGGGTGGCGGAATTGGCAGACGCGCTAGCTTGAGGTGTTAGTGCCCGTAAGGGCTTAGGGGTTCAAGTCCCCTTCCGGACACGTATAGGGAAAAACCTTCAGCTTCGAAAGGTAGAGCGCATGAAGATTGACGACGCTCTCGCTCTTATTCGCCCGATTCCAGATTTTCCAATTCCAGGCGTTCTATTCCAAGATATCGCCCCGCTAATTGCGAATCCGAAAGCTTACGAGTTAGTCACCAAAGAATTTGCCCAAACTAAATCTCCGTTTAACTTAGTAGCCGGAGTTGAGTCCCGCGGATTTATTCTGGCTAGCGCCATTGCAATAGATGGTGCAGTTGGTTTTGTGCCGATTCGTAAGGCTGGAAAATTGCCTGGCGCGGTCATCAAACGCGAATATGGTTTGGAATACGGAAGCGACAGTCTTGAGATGCAGGTCGATGCTCTCACTCATATAGAAAACCCCAGAGTTCTTCTAATTGATGACGTACTCGCGACGGGTGGAACATTGATCGCCGCTCTGGAATTAATTTCGGAGTTAGCTGGTGAGATCTGTGAGATCGCCGTCTTGTTAGAGATCAGCGCGCTTGGTGGTCGTGAACGAATTTTGGCTGCTTTCCCAAACTTAACAATTCGATCACTGGTAAAGATTTGAAAGCTACAACCAGCAAGATTCTCGAGATTCAGGGTTTACGTGCCCTAGCGGCGACTCTAGTTTTGATTTTTCACGCACGATTTATTTCAGGTGGTTTTATTGGCGTTGATATTTTCTATGTGATCTCCGGCTTTCTAATCACCGGTCTACTTCTCAAAGAACTGAATTCCAGCGGGCGGATATCGCTCAAAGCTTTCTACTTACGTCGAAGTAAGCGGCTGTTACCAGCTTCTTTCCTAGTCCTATTTGTTACCGCGCTATTCGCTTGGTTAGTCTTGCCGCCAATTTCGCGCGGCTCTATTGGTCGCGACTTGATAGCTACCACTTTATATATTTCCAATTACTTATTTGCGTGGTGGCAGAACGATTATCAAAATTTAAATGCGACGCCTTCCCCGTTTATTCACTATTGGTCACTGGCAGTTGAAGAACAGTTCTACCTCTTCTGGCCGCTCTTCATAATCGCGCTGGCTAAGCTAAAAAGCCGGCGGAAATTCTTAATTGGATTCTCAACGGTAACTTTCGTTACTTTCGCCTTAGGAGTTTGGCTCACAATTGTTGCGCCTATCTGGGCCTTCTATTCATTGCCAACTCGAGCTTGGGAGTTAAGCATTGGCGCACTAATTGCGCTGTTGCCCGCATTAAGAAGGCAGAGCCCATTACTAGCAGTCATCGGGGTGATTGCTTTAGGAGCCTCGGGCCTCTGGTTTAACGAAAGCACCACTTTCCCTGGAACTTACGCTTTGTTACCGGTACTAGGAACTGCTGCGTTGCTTTCAAGTATTGGCGCATGGCCTCAACCTTTGAAATGGTTAGCTACAAATCGAATCTCGGTTTGGCTAGGCAAGATTTCTTATCCGCTATATCTGTGGCACTGGCCAGTTTTGGTATTGCCCGTTGCACTCTTCGCTCGAGAGCTAAATCTTCGGGAACGAATCACCGCCCTAATCATCACAGTAGTGCTCGCAGACTTAACCACGCGGTACATAGAAGAACCACTTCGAATCAAGAACTTTGCGCCACGACGAATCGTTTTAAGCACTGCAACTGCAATGGTTTTTGCGCTTTTAGTTGGTCTCGGTATTGCGCAGTCAACAACTTCTTCAATCCTGGTAAATGGCAAGCAAGTTACGTTAGCGAGTATCGAAGCGCGACCAACTCCCTATGATGATGGTTGCCATCTGAATTATCATCAGTCAGTTTCGCCACTTTGTGAATTTGGAAAGTTGGATAGCAACAAGACTGTCGTTCTATATGGAGACTCCCATGCGGTGCAGTGGTTTCCGGCACTAGAAAAATTAGCGGCCGAAAAAGGATTTAGGTTAATTACCCTAACTAAATCTGCCTGCCCTTCAATTGACGTAGTTCGCGAAAGTGTTGGCGCCTTTAAAATGAGTAACTGTGTCTCTTGGCGCAAGAGTACGATTGACCGAATCGCTGTTGAAAAGCCAGATCTGATTATTCTTTCATCGTTCGAACATTTCGTTCCGCAAGGTGATCCGCGAAAAGTAAAAGAGTGGTGGGCCGCCGGCTCCGAGCGAACATATAAAACTTTGCAACCACTGACATCGAAAATTGTTTACCTGTTGGATACTCCCCTGCCAAAGCGCAACATTCCAGATTGTTTGGCGAGTACTAGTGCTGATAAATGTCTAGCCAATTCAAAGCTCGGCTTGCCGCAAACGGCCAACTTCGAAATTGTCGATCCCGCAAAATGGCTTTGCCAAGTTGAGTGCCGAGGTATTGTCCGTGGAAATGTGGCTTATCGTGATGCCTCGCACATTAGCGTTGCGACTTCGTTGGAGTTAGCAGATTCACTATGGCAGGCGTTAGTTCTTAAAGGTTTTACGCTCTGATGTGGCAGGATTACCGACATGGCTGAACTGACGTACTACTGCGGAACTATGGATAGCGGTAAATCGACTCTCGCACTTCAGACAGCACACAACCATCAGAGCCGTGGCCGCACTGGTTTAATTTTCACTAACCAAGATCGTGCAGGCGTCGGAGTTATTTCGTCTCGACTGGGACTTCAGAGTGCCGCGATCGAAGTTGGTCCGGAGCTCGATATTCATCGTTTTGTGGTCGATCAGTTATCAATTGGATCTCGAGTTGATTACATTATTTGCGACGAAGCCCAATTTTACGAACCAATTCAGATTGATCAGTTAGCTCGCATTGTTGATGGTCTTGGTATCGATGTCTATGCATTTGGAATTCTGGCCGATTTTCGTACCAAACTTTTCCCTGGTTCGGCTCGCTTAGTTGAGTTGGCGGATCGAGTAAATACTCTTCAAGTCGAGGCGCTCTGTTGGTGTGGTCAACGTGCTACACACAATGCACGAACCATTAATGGCATCATGGTTACTGAAGGCGAACAAGTAGTTGTTGGCGATACTAATAAGGCTGACGAAGTTGCTTATGAAGTTTTATGTCGTCGTCATCACATGCGTCAGTTGACTGCCCGAGTTTCTAGAGCAGGACATACTTCAGGTGATCCACTACCCTTTAATTCATGAACGTACGTGGATTAGCTGCCTTAAGTAAGAACGCCCCTTTAACTCCCTACTCCTTTACGCGTAGAGAATTATTACCCAACGATGTGGCTATTGAAATTAAGTACGCCGGCATCTGTCACTCTGACATTCATCAAGTCAAAGAGGAATGGGGCGGCGCTCGTTTCCCAATGGTGCCCGGCCATGAAATCGCAGGCGTAGTCAGCGCGATCGGCAGTTCGGTAAGCAAGTTCGCGGTTGGCGATTTAATTGGCGTAGGTGTTTTTATTGACTCTTGTCGCAATTGCACAAGTTGTAATCAGGGTCTTGAACAATATTGTGAAAACGGTATGACCCCGACCTATAACGGAGTGGAACGCGATGGTGTTACACCGACTATGGGTGGATATAGCGATGGATATGTAATCGATGAAAATTACGCAGTCAAAATTCCAACTGGCTTAGATTTAGCGGCTGTTGCTCCGTTGCTTTGTGCTGGCATTACTTTGTATTCACCGCTGAAGCATTGGAAAGCTGGGCCTGGAAAGAAAGTTGCTGTCATGGGCCTAGGTGGCTTGGGTCATATGGGAGTTAAGTTCGCTCGCGCCTTAGGTGCTGATGTAACCGTGTTATCCCACTCCCCGAGCAAAGAAGCTGATGCTCGCAATCTTGGCGCCGACCATTTTGTAGTTACTAGCGACCCCGCACAACTGCAATCAGTAAAACGCAAATTCGATTTGATTCTCAACACCGTAAGTGCTGAGCACAATATAAATGACTATTTGGGGCTGCTCGCTACTGATGGAACGCTAGTCGTTATAGGTCTGCCAGGAGTTCCGTTTGCCGTGCACGCCAACTCATTGCTTTCTGGCCGTCGCTCAATGGCGGGCTCAATGATTGGTGGAATTTCCGAAATACAGGAGATGCTTGATTTCTGTGGCGAGAAAAACATTGTCAGTGAGATTGAATTAATCAAAGCGGATTATGTAAATACTGCCTACGAGCGAACCGTGAAGAGCGATGTGCGCTTTCGTTTCGTAATTGATATCGCGACGCTTTAAACGAATTGATGTACCACTAGTGCAAATATTGGCGCTATCGCTAGAGCGGGCAATAAGTTAGCAACCGCAACTTCCTTAATCTTCAACAAACGCAGCGCAATGCAAAGCAACATTAAGCCACCAACAATGGTCATAGCGGCTATTTGATAGCCACTTAAAATCGAACCTAATCCGAGTCCAACTAAAGTCCAAGCACCTTGATAAATACCAACTGGAATCGCAGAGGCGGCAACTCCCCAACCTAGAGAGGTCGCAAAAGCCATAGCAGCGAAAAAGTCGAGAGTAGATTTCAGGATCAATTGATCAATACCTGTGCCCATGCCATCGCTAATGGAGCCAAGAATGGCTAGTGGGCCAATCGCAAATAGAAGTGAAGCACCAACGAAACCTTCGATGAATGGGCTTTCTTTAGAGGCTCGGAAACGTTTGCGCAGATTCTCGCCCAGTACTTCAAGCTTCTCTTCAAGATGCAACGCGCTACCAATCAAGGCTCCTATTAGTAGTGAACCCAGGACGCACAGAAGAGTCCAACCTTTAGGTAGTGCTGAAATGTATTCAGCGGACCAAAGCGGAATCAACGCACTAGCGGCGGCCAGAAGAGTTACCAAGCCCAGAATGTCAGTTACTAAATCGCGGAGTTTCTCGCTGACTCGGGAACCAATAAGAACGCCAAGAGCCGCTCCACCAATGATGGTGAATGTGTTGATTAAGGTGCCGAGGCCGGGGAATTCCATTAGGGCGCAATGTTATCTCGCGCCGTTGCTAAGTGGGCTATCCTCGGCAAATGTCATTGACCACTCGATTCATGAACTTCTTGCGGCCGCATAAGACGATTCCGGTAACACCTTGGCGAGCAGCTAGTCGTTGGGACTTATCGGTTTCCCGGGTGGCGATTCTTTTCTTTGGCCTCTTCATTTTCGGCATTGGTGATTCGCTATTGATCCAATCCAATTTAGGTAATGCACCCTGGTCGGTTTTAGCCCAAGGTCTAGCGAAGACATTCGATTCAGAAATCGGTTTGCTAACTTTTGTGATTAGTGCTGTGGTCTTGCTGCTTTGGGTTCCCCTGAAAGAAAAACCAGGGTTCGGAACTCTTTCTAACATTGTGATAATTGCTGGCGCTATTCAACTGGGCATTGATTTTGTTCCGCCTGCTGAAAATACAATCGTTGGTTTGATCTACGTTTTTATGGGAATTGCATTGGTGGGTGCTGGCTCAAGTCTCTACATCACTTGTGGTCTGGGGCCAGGGCCGAGAGATGGCCTAATGACAGCTCTGCACCACAAAACTGGCATCAGGGTCGGCCGGGTGCGGCTGGCTATTGAAGGAACTGTTTTGGTACTGGGAGCGCTACTGGGCGGCCATTTAGGCGTAGGAACTGCGCTATTTGCCTTACTTATTGGGCAATCCATTGCAATTTTCTTAGGGATCGTGGCTCGGCTTACCTCAAATACTTCTCAGTAAGCCTTAGGTTTGGCCTTAAGTTCCCTGCGTTAGCCGAACGTTCTTCGGCTCGGAGTCGCAAACACCTCCGTTAACAAAATCAGAAAGGCACCTCCTTGACTAAAACTCTAGATAGTTATTTCAAGATTTCGCAGCGCGGGTCAACAGTTGCAACTGAGATCCGTGGCGGACTCGTCACCTTCTTCACGATGGCATACATCGTGGCACTTAACCCAATCATCCTGGCGTACTCACCAGATGCAAATGGTCAGTTCCTATTCGGTGGCGCAGCTCCTGCACCAGCAATGGTTGCCGCAACTACAGCGCTAATAGCTGGCTTGCTTACAATACTTATGGGCGCAGTTGCTAATTATCCATTAGCACTTGCAACCGGTCTTGGTCTCAACACTTTCGTAGCAGTTGGTATTGCTTCGAAAATGACATGGGCTGCAGCTATGGGCCTCGTTGTTCTTGAAGGTCTAATCATCTTGGTACTAGTACTAACCGGCTTCCGTGTTGCGGTATTTAAGGCAGTACCGGCGCAGATCAAGATTGCGATCTCAGTTGGTATTGGTCTATTCATCGCACTTATCGGTTTGGTTGACGCAGGATTCGTTCGCAAAACTGCCAGCGGTCCAGTTCCAGTCGGTCTAGGTGTAAATGGAAACCTAGTTGGTTGGCCAACTGTGGTATTCGTATTTGGCCTTATTTTGATGATTGGCTTAATGGTTCGCAAAGTTAAAGGTGCAATCCTTATCGGCATCGTAGGTGCAACCGTTGTGGCCGTTGTTATCCAGAAGATGTACAAGATTGCTCCTGGCTTCACAGCTGGAAATCCGCCAACGATCGTAGACGGCGGCTGGGGACTTAATATTCCAAACGTACCTACCGATATTGTCGCAACACCTAAGTTCGATTTCTCGGGACAATTCGATCTATTCGGAGCATTCCAGCTAGATAACGTAACTTTGGTTGCTGCAATCCTGCTTCTTTTTACATTGCTTCTTTCTGATTTCTTCGACACAGTTGGAACAGTTACCGCGATTGGCCACGAAGCCGGACTAGCTGACAAAGATGGCAATGTAGATAACATTCAAAAGATCCTGCTAGTTGACTCACTTGCAGCTGCCGCAGGTGGCGCCGCAGGTATCTCTTCGAACACCAGCTACATTGAATCAGCATCAGGTGTTGGCGAAGGTGCACGTACTGGTCTAGCTTCAATCGTTACCGGTATCTGCTTCTTGCTAACCACTTTCTTGGCGCCGCTGGTTGCAATTATTCCTTACGAGGCTGCCACCCCAGCGTTGATCATCGTTGGTTTCCTAATGATGACTCAGATTAAGAACATTGATTGGGACGATCTCGGAATTGCGATTCCGGCATTTCTTACAATTATCTTGATGCCATTTACTTACAATATTTCAGTAGGTATTGGCGCTGGATTCATTACACACGTTGTGATCCGAGTATTCCAAGGACGCAGCAAAGAGATTCATCCTTTGTTGTACTTAGTTTCTGGTCTATTCATGATCTACTTCTTATCATCACCAATTAATAACTGGATTGGCTAAATTCAGTAAATCCTTAAAGGGAGCGGGCCACGAGAAATCGTGGCCCGTTTTCTTTTACGGCAAACGCCAATCAATTGGTCTTTGTCCCGAAGAAATCAATAGCTGATTGCACCTAGTAAAAGGTCTGCTACCAAAGAAGCCGCGGTAAGCCGAAAGTGGGCTGGGGTGTACCGAACTAATCTGTTGTGAATCAGGAAATATTGAACCCATTTTTTGGGCCTGACTCCCCCACAGGATTGCCACACAGCCGTGACTGGCCAACACCTCAAGAGCAGCTGCAGTAATTCGTTGCCAACCAATCTTTAAGTGCTCTGATTTATTGTCAAGATTCAAGGTTAACGAGCTATTCAAAAGCGCAACTCCATTACTAGCCCAACTCGAAAGATCACCGTTCGTCGGAATCTTAAAGCCAGTGTCTGAAACATATTCAGAAAATATATTATTTAGCGATGCCGGAAGCTTGGTTAGATCAGGATTTACGCTAAATGCTAATCCAGTCGCATATCCCGGGGTTGGGTATGGGTCTTGACCCACTATCACTGCCCGATAATGGCTAATCGGATAAGTAAAGACACGGAGCACGTTTTCATAATCAGGCGCGATCCTTTGCGACTTAATAACCAGTTCTATCGCTGCTATTTCTGCTTCAAAAGATTGAAAAAGCGGCTTCCAACTACTATCTATTTGCGCGAGCAAAGAACCGAGCGCCTTCTTTGGTAACAGTCAGCGGATAGCTAAATACATCTGAGACATTATTGGTGGTCAATACCTCATCAATTTCGCCAGAATACGCGATCTGGCCGTTTTTGATCAGTAGTGCGTGTGTAGTGCCAACCGGAATTTCTTCCAAATGGTGAGTCACAATAATTGAAGCAGGCGAAGATGGATCGCTAGCAAAAGCTGCAAATCGAGTTAAGAGATCTTCTCGTCCGGGTAGGTCGAGCCCTGAAGTCGGTTCATCAAGCAAAATAAGTTCGGGATCAACCATCAAAGCTCGAGCGATGGTTACACGTTTGCGTTCGCCTTCGCTTAAAGTTCCATAAGAACGATCACCCAGAGAGCGAACTCCGAAAGTTGTTAACAGTGCGATCGCTCGCGACTCATCCCAAAGGTCATAACTCTCATTCCAGCGACCGCTAATTGCATATGCCGCAGTTAATACAACATCTCGCACAAGTTCTTCATCTGGGATACCAGTTGTGCTATTGGCCGAAACCAATCCAATTCGAGTGCGCAGTTCAAAGAGATCAACTTTTCCCATCGCTTTATCTAAGACTTGAGCCGATCCCGTCGATGGAAAAATACGAGTAGCTATCAATTGCAATAGAGTGGATTTACCAGCCCCGTTTGGGCCCAAAATCACCCATCGTTGCCCAGTGCGTAAGGTCAGCGAAAGTGGCCCCAAGATAGTTGAGGCGCCACGACGAACAGTTACTTCATCGAGAGTAAGAACGGTATCGCTTGCCATAGAGCGAAAAGATAGCGTGAATTCACGGTAATCTGCGCATATGAGCAGCGATGCGCAACACACTGGCCTGATCCTTCTGACTGGCACTGACGCCCCCGGCATAACACAAGCGCTATTTGCCACCCTAGAACCGTTTGCCATCACCGTTTTGGATATCGAACAGGTAGTGATTAGCGATCGCTTAATCCTGACTGTGTTGATTGGATTAAGCCCAGCGCACAGCAAAGCTATCGAAGCAGACTTAGATGAATGTGCAAGCAAATTAGGCGTCGACATAGCGACCCTATTTTCAGAGTCTGCGACTAGTTCAATTCAGGCTAAGCAAGGCCTTCTCCATGTGGTTGCCCTGTCGCAAAAACTGCAACCAAGTGCAATCGCTCAGATTGCCACAGCAATTACTGCACAAGGTGGCAATATTGAACGGATATTTCGCACTGCTTCATATCCAGTTACAGCCGTTGAATTCCAGGTATCTGCCGCAAGCGTCGATCAATTGCGTACCTCTTTAGCGCTAGTGGCACGTGAAGTAGGAATCGATATTGCAGTCTCCCCCGGCGGATTAGCAAGATTAGCCAAGAAACTTGTTGTGATGGATGTCGATTCAACGCTAATTCAGCAAGAAGTAATCGAATTACTTGCCGCAAAAGTTGGCGTAGAGAAAGAAGTTATCGAGATAACTAACGCAGCTATGGCTGGTGACTTAGATTTCGAGGCTTCACTGCGTGCCCGCGTTGCCTTATTTGCTGGCGCCTCGGAAGAAATTCTTGCCGAAGTGCGCAGCGAAATTAAGTTAACACCTGGCGCTCGAACTTTGGTTAAGACGCTGCAGAAATTAGGTCACGAAGTGGCCGTAGTTTCAGGTGGTTTTACTTCGGTCATTGAACCGCTACTCGCTGAGTTGGAAATTATAAATTACCGCGCAAATAACCTGGAAGTCATTGACGGCAAATTAACTGGCCAAGTTCTAAGCCCGATTATTGATCGAGCAGCTAAAGCCCAAGCGCTACGTGATTTCGCGGCTAAGACTGGTGTAACACTTGAACAAACAATTGCCATCGGTGATGGTGCTAATGACTTAGACATGATTGCTGCAGCCGGTCTAGGTATTGCTTTTAATGCGAAGCCCGCAGTGCGCGCAGCAGCCGATAGTTCACTCACTGCGCCTTATTTGGATTCAGTTCTCTACTTATTAGGTATTACACGCGAAGATGTCGAAGCGGCAAATATTTAACTTATAAACGACAAGCGTGGATATCAGTTACCAAGATGCCACGAGCACCGATCGTCCAGAGATCATCCATCACCGCATTAGTTTCCTGACGTGGCACCATCGCGCGCACTGCGACCCAATCAGCCTTTTGCAGTGGCGAAATAGTTGGCGACTCCAATCCTGGCGTCAGTTCGCACGCGCGGTCGAGAGCGCTTTTAGGAATATCGTAATCAAGCAATACATATTGACGGGCAGTTACAACTCCCTGAAGACGGCGCATAAGAATTTCAAGGCCATCTGCTTGGCTGGCGTTCTTAATCAGTACCGCTTCACTCTTGAGAATTGGTTCACCGAAAATCTTCAACCCAGCTTGTCGCAAGGTATTTCCGGTACTGACGACATCGGCAATCACGTCGGCAACTCCGAGACGAACACTACTTTCTACGGCGCCATCAAGACGAACCACCTCTGCTGAGATTTTTAATTCTTTTAAGTGATTTGCAACCAAGCCAGGATAAGCAGTTGCAATACGCTTCCCCGCCAGATCGCTAATTTTCCAATCTCGATCAGCGCTTCCAGCAAATCTAAAAGTTGAGCCACCGAAACCCAAGTTCAGAATTTCTTTAGCCGGTGCACCCGAGTCAATAAGTAAATCGCGACCAGTGATGCCAGCTTCTAATTCGCCAGATCCAACATAGATAGCTATATCGCGTGGTCGTAAGTAATAGAACTCAACCCCATTTTCGGGATCCAAGAGAATTAAATCGCGCGCATCAACACGTTGACGGTAACCAGCCTCTTTTAAAATGGCTATTGATGAATCAGCCAAGGAACCCTTGTTCGGAACAGCAATTCGAATCATGATCTACTCCTACAAGTAACGATAAACATCGGCGAGTGAAATTTTGCGAGCTAACATCAAAACTTGTAAGTGATAAAGAAGCTGACTAATTTCTTCGGCTAACGCCTCATCACCCTCATGTTCAGCGGCTAGCCAAACTTCACCAGCTTCTTCTAGAACTTTCTTGCCAATTGAATGAACTCCAGCGCTAACCGCAGCCACGGTGGCCGAGTCAGGTGACTGGGTTGCGACTTTCTCGGATAGTTCTGTAAAGAGCGATTCAAATGACTTCATAGGATCAGTTTACTTCAGGTGCTATAGATCGCGAGCCACTATTAATCACGTAACTAATTTTTAGCTGATTGGGCCTTTTCGCGCAGAATAGTGACCATCTGCGCTGGATCTGCGCTGTTAAACACCGCGCTGCCAGCAACGAAAGTATCGGCACCAGCCGCAGCTGCAGACTCAATTGTTTCGAGCGAGACACCACCGTCAACCTGCAGCCAAATTGCTTTAGCTCCAATTTCTTTGCGTGCTTGTGCGATCTTCGGTAGCTGATCAGTCATAAATTTCTGTCCACCGAAACCTGGTTCAACAGTCATGATCAGCAACATGTCGAGGTCATCTAGAAACTGTAGGTATGGATCGAGTGGTGTGTTGGGCTTAAGCGCCAGAGACGCTCGAGCACCATTGCTGCGAATAGCCTCTAAAGTGCTTCGAATATCAGTTGTGGCTTCAGCGTGAATTGTCACACTGGCACAGCCAACTTCTGCATACTTCGGAGCTATCTGATCGACATCTGCAACCATCAGGTGCGCATCGACTGGCAACTTACTAACCGAAATGATTTCGGATGCGTGCACAAAATCAAAGGTGAAGTTAGGAACAAAAATATTATCCATAACATCTAGGTGTACCAGATCTGAGGTTAATGAAATTCGCTCAATCTCGACACCCAAGTTAGTGAAATCTGCATTAAGAATGCTGGGTGTGATTCGGATCTGATGAGCCATGACTAGAGCCTAACTTGACTTCTGAAAGATAGTCATGAACATGGCATCCGTGTTATGTATCTGCGGCCAGAGCAAGAGCGATCCATCATCGTTCGCACTTACTAATCCGGCTGGAAAATGTGGCCGTAGATCTACTTTCTGAAGCTCTGGATGTTTTTTAAGAATTGCCGAAACTTGGAATTTTGTTTCGGCTAAGTGTGGCGAACAGGTTACGTAGGCAAAATAACCGCTCGGATTTAACACTGAGATTGCCGCATCACTTAACTCGATTTGTAGATCAGTAAGGGTGCGTAGATCGGCAAGAGTACGACGCCAGCGAACTTCTGGCCGCCGTCTTAGCGCACCCAAGCCAGTACACGGAACATCAGCCAGGATGGCATCAAAGGTACGACCTGTTTTATCGATTTCGCGACCATCACCAACTATTACTTGCCCAAACTCAACTACTTGCGAAACTAAGTTGGCACGAGGCTGCGAGATTTCATTCGCCGTGAATGTGTGATCACCTAGAGCTGCAATGCTGGAAATAAGTGCGGCTTTGCCACCAGGACCAGCACAGAGATCTAACCAATCATGTGCGTTCTTGCTAACTGCAGCGAAAATTTCAGCAACTAATTGCGAACCTTCATCTTGAACGCCAGCACGTCGATCTCTAATTGCAGGTATCGCGCCAGGCGAACCAGAGAGTCTGACACCATAAGGAGAATATTGCGTTGGCACTCCCCCGAGTTCAACTAATTCAGATTGGGTAGATCGACCCGGCCAAGAAACCAGTGTTGGTTGCGCTGGAATGTTATTTGCGATTAGCGCTGCCGTGACATCTACTTCGCTCTTAAGTAAATCAAAATAGG
>Ga0114979_10001970_pt1 | contig 13869 bp, 10 predicted proteins | sample S_140625_EF_Meta_FD_87315 | JGI IMG/M metagenome (GOLD analysis project Ga0114979, IMG submission 87315) | Freshwater microbial communities from Lake Simoncouche, Canada to study carbon cycling - S_140625_EF_MetaG | ecosystem: Environmental > Aquatic > Freshwater > Lake | place: Lake... | reverse complement strand
TATCTGCCGACGTCATCAATTTTTCAGCAAAGGGCTCTAGCGTAAGTAAGGGGGAGTCGCTCAAAGATACGGCACAAACTTTGCAGGCAATGGGCGCTGATGCGGTCGTAATTCGACATGGAGCTTCAGGTGCCGCGCAACGTCTTGCAGATTCTGGATGGATTAGCGCTTCAGTGATTAATGCTGGAGACGGAACGCATGAACACCCCACCCAAGCGTTATTAGATGCGTACACGATTCGATCAAAGTTTCCGCAATATCAAGATAGTTTCGCTGGTCTAAAAGTTGGAATAGTTGGGGACATCTTGCATTCAAGAGTTGCGCGTAGCAATGTTTTGCTTCTTACAAAGCTTGGTGCCAAGGTAACTCTAATTGCACCACCAACTCTGATTCCGGTTGGAGTAACCGATTGGGATGTTGATGTCAGTTACGATCTTGACGAAGTGGTAAAGAGCGTGGATGTCTTAATGATGTTGCGGGTGCAATCCGAACGCATGAAAGATTCTTTCTTTCCATCAGAACGCGAATATTCCCGGGGTTATGGCCTGGATTTGGCACGATTAAATGCGCTTCAAGAACATGCAATCGTGATGCACCCAGGTCCGATGAATCGCGGTCTTGAAATTTCTGCCGAAAGTGCAGACTCACATAGATCAGTAGTTTTGGCGCAAGTCGCAAATGGTGTTCTAGTTCGAATGGCAGTTCTGTATCAATTACTTGGTGGCGCCGCGCTTACCGGAGAGGTAAGTGCTTAAGTGCAATACACAATAAAGAACGCTCAATTACTTGATGGCTCTGTCGTGGATGTAGTTATCAAGGATGGAACAATTACGGAGATAGGCAACTCACTAAATGTTGGTGAGGTAATAACCGCCGATAAGAATTTACTTATTCCAGGTCTAGTTGATTTACATACCCATCTGCGCGAACCAGGGCGCGAGGATTCCGAAACTGTTGCAACGGGCAGCATGGCGGCAGCCAAAGGTGGATTCACCGCTATATCTGCAATGGCAAATACGTTTCCAGTTGCTGACACCGCCGGGGTAGTCGAGCAGGTATTTCGGTTAGGGCAGGAAGCTGGGTATTGCGATGTGTTTCCAATCGGCGCAGTGACTCAAGGCCTGAAAGGCGAAGCACTTGCCGAACTTGGCGCAATGGCCAATTCAAAAGCTCGCGTTCGCATGTTTAGTGATGATGGTAAATGTGTTTCCGATCCACTTCTAATGCGTCGAGCACTTGAATATGTAAAAACTTTCAATGGAATTATTGCGCAACACGCACAGGATCCGGCACTAACAGTAGGTTCGCAGATGAATGAAGGAGTTGTATCTTCTAAACTCGGTCTAACTGGCTGGCCTGCGGTTGCCGAAGAGGCAATTATTGCTCGCGATATTCTCTTAGCCGAACATGTAGGCAGTCGCTTACATATCTGCCACTTAACAACAGCTGGCGGCGTAGATTTACTGCGATTCGCTAAATCGCGTGGCATAAATGTAACGGCCGAAGTTACTCCACATCATTTACTTCTGACAGACGAATTAGTTTCCAACTACGATCCAGTTTTTAAAGTTAATCCACCGCTGAGAACTGAGCAAGATGTTATGGCACTACGCGCAGGCTTAGCAGATGGGACAATTGACATTGTCGGAACAGACCACGCACCACATCCGACTGAAGATAAAGATTGTGAATGGCAGAGTGCGGCCTTCGGAATGGTAGGGCTAGAAACCGCGCTCTCTGTCGTTGTTAAATCTATGATTGAGACAAAACTCATGAGTTGGAGTGATTTAGTAGACCGAATGTCTATCGCGCCGGCTCGAATCGCTGGTTACTCAAATCACGGTCGAGATATTGCGGTTGGTGCGCCTGCGAATTTAACGATTATTGATACTTCTTCAAATTGGATAGTCGACCGTAATAGACTGGCTTCAAAGAGCAAGAACACCCCGTTTCAAGCAATGTCGTTACCGGCCCGGGTGTTACATACTTTTTTCAACGGAAATCTAGTTCTTAAAGATTCAGAATTGGTTAGGGGAGGTAGCAATTGAGCAAGGCCTACCTCGTACTAGATGATGGAACTGTCTTTGAAGGAAATAGCTGGGCGTGCGAAGGCGAAACTTTTGGTGAAGCAGTATTTTCAACCGGGATGACTGGATATCAGGAAACGTTAACTGATCCTTCGTATCACAAACAGGTTGTCATAATGACTGCGCCTCATATTGGCAACACTGGAATGAACACTACGGATGAAGAATCCGCAAAGATCTGGGTAAGTGGTTTCGTGGTTAGAAATCCATCACCAGTTGTCAGCAATTGGCGCTCCGAACGCTCTTTGGAGAGCGATTTGATTGCCAATGGTGTCGTTGGAATTAGTGGCGTGGACACTCGCGCAATCACTCGACACTTACGTGATCTTGGAGCGATGCGAGTCGGCATTTTCTCTAATACGAAACTTACGCGCAAAGAAATGGTAATTAAGGTTCGAAAGTCTCCCCAAATGGCCGGTGCGTTTTTAGCAGATGATGTTTCAACTAGTTCAACTTATATCGTGCCAGCTATTGGCGAGAAGAAATTCACCGTTCTTGCACTAGATATGGGAATTAAAGGAGCAACTCCTAGATCGATGTCGCAGCGTGGGATTGAAGTTCATGTCATGCCATCAAAATCTACATTCAAAGAATTGACTGCGTTAAATCCAGATGGAATCTTTTTATCAAATGGTCCAGGTGACCCAGCAACAATGACAGATATGATTGCATTAGTCCAAGAAATATTGGCCGCAAGAATTCCACTCTTTGGAATCTGTTTCGGTCACCAGATAATTGGACGAGCACTTGGCTTCGATACGTACAAATTACCATTTGGGCATCGTGGAATTAATCAACCAGTTAAGAATTTGCATTCTGGAAAAATTGAAATAACTGCGCACAATCATGGGTTTGCAGTCGCTGCGCCAATAAAAGGTAACTTCAATACAATTTATGGAGCGGGATTTGTTAGTCATATTTGTTTGAACGACGGTGTCGTTGAAGGACTCGAACTTTTAGAAAGCCCAGCCTTCAGTGTTCAGTATCATCCTGAAGCGGCAGCTGGTCCGCATGATGCGAGTTATCTCTTCGACAAATTTGTCTCACTAATGACAGATGCGCGAGTAGCAAATGCCTAGAGATAAATCAATTGAAAGCGTTCTGGTAATTGGCAGTGGGCCGATTGTTATCGGGCAAGCGTGCGAGTTTGATTACTCAGGAACTCAGGCCTGTAGAGTTTTAAGAAGTGAGGGCATAAGAGTAATTCTTATCAACTCCAACCCGGCAACAATCATGACTGATCCGGAATTTGCAGATGCAACTTACATTGAACCAATTACTCCTGAAATCATTGAACAAATTATTATTAAAGAGAAACCAACTGCAATTCTTGCGACACTCGGTGGTCAAACTGCCTTGAATGCTGCAATGGCTCTTTATGAGCGTGGCTCATTGGAGCGTCTAGGAGTGAAATTGATCGGAGCTGATATTCCAGCAATCAGAAGAGGGGAAGATCGTGAAACCTTCAAACAGATTGTTGAGAAAATCGGTGGTTCGTCAGCAAAATCAGTTATTTGTCACACGATGGAAGAGTGTCTTGCTGGAGTAGAGATACTTAATTATCCGGTTGTCGTTCGTCCATCATTCACCATGGGTGGGCTTGGTTCTGGAATTGCATACAATCAAAGTGATTTAGAGTTGATTGCTGGGGCAGGCTTACGTCATAGCCCTACAACAGAAGTTCTTCTCGAAGAATCAATAATTGGTTGGAAAGAGTTCGAACTAGAAGTTATGCGCGATCACAAAGATAACGTGGTCATCGTTTGTAGCATCGAGAATATAGATCCGATGGGTGTGCATACTGGTGATTCAATCACAGTCGCCCCGGCACTTACTTTGACCGATGTTGAATACCAGAACCTTCGTGATTTATCGATTGAAATCATCCGTGAGGTTGGGGTCGCAACAGGCGGCTGCAATATTCAATTCGCAATAAATCCATTCGATGGTCGCATAATTGTGATTGAAATGAATCCTCGAGTTTCACGTTCATCAGCTCTGGCATCAAAAGCTACAGGATTTCCAATTGCGAAGATCGCAACGAAACTAGCAATTGGTTACACCTTAGATGAGATTCAGAACGACATTACCAAATCTACACCAGCATCGTTCGAGCCAACTCTGGATTACATAGTTGTGAAGGTTCCAAGATTCGCCTTTGAAAAATTTCCAGAGGCAGATAACAGACTGACAACAACAATGAAGAGTGTTGGCGAAGCAATGGCTATTGGAAGATCATTTCCTGAGGCTCTTCAAAAGGCGTTGCGCTCAGTTGAGAAAAAAGGAACAAGTTTCCATTGGAACATTGCGGGCGTTAACAAAGATGATTTAATTAAGAAGATGCAGATTCCGACCGAGCATAGATTGCAACAAATTCAATTAGCGCTTTATTTGGGTGCAACTATTGACGAGGTCTATGGCGCAACGAAAGTAGATCCATGGTTTCTTTCGCAGATCGTCCAGATAAACGAGATCGCTAAAGAGATTTCGACGGCTGGCAATCTCTCCGCTGACCTCTTTAGAACTGCTAAAACAAATGGTTTCTCTGATGCACAAATTTCAGAGCTCACCGGACAGTCGCTTTCGGAAGTAACAGCTTCGCGTCACAGAATCGGGCTTAGACCCGTATTTAAAACAGTGGATACATGTGCAGCAGAATTTGAGGCACATACGCCTTACCACTACTCAAGCTATGACTTAGAGAGTGAAGTTATTCCAAGAACTAAACCCGCGGTCATCATTCTGGGAAGTGGGCCGAATCGAATTGGTCAAGGAGTTGAATTTGACTACTCATGTGTTCATGCAGCTTTTGCGCTGAAGGATGCAGATTACGAAACAATCATGATCAACTGCAATCCTGAAACGGTTTCAACCGATTATGACACTGCCGATCGACTTTATTTTGAACCCTTAACTTTAGAAGATGTTCTCGAAGTTATTCATGCTGAAGAATTAGCAGGACCAATAGTCGGAGTTATCGCTCAACTTGGCGGACAAACTCCACTGGGCTTGGCTCGAGGATTGCAGGAAGCCGGGGTTAAAATTTTAGGAACGTCGCCCGATGCTATTGATCTTGCGGAAGATCGTGGGCAGTTTGGCGAATTGCTAAGGGTAAATTCTTTAGATGCGCCAACTTTCGGAATGGCAAATACCTTCGAAGATGCGCTCAAGATTGCGCATGATATTTCTTACCCTGTATTGGTTCGCCCTTCCTTTGTTCTTGGTGGACGGGGTATGGAAATTGTTTATGATGATGAATCACTTTCGGAATTTATAAAGAAGGCTACGGAGATAACCCCGAATCATCCAGTCTTGATCGATAAATTCCTAGATGATGCAATTGAGATTGATGTCGACGCCCTTTTTGATGGCGAAGAACTTTATTTAGCTGGCGTTATGGAACACATCGAAGAAGCAGGAGTTCATTCGGGGGACTCAGCCTGCGTTCTACCAAGTTTTTCGATTGGCTCAACGTTACAAGAGGAAATCCGCTTCGCAACTGAAAAATTGGCGCGTGGAATTGGCGTACGAGGATTAATCAATATCCAATACGCAGTTGTAAATAATGCATCTGTTTCGGAAAAACTTTATGTACTAGAAGCGAATCCGCGAGCATCTCGTACAGTTCCATTCGTAAGTAAGGCCACCGGAAATCCACTTGCTAAATGTGCCGCGTTAATCTCGACTGGAATCAAGATTTCAGAGCTACGCGCAATGGGTTTGCTGCCAAATTCTGGAGATGGTGTCGCTAAGGGAATTTCAGTAAAAGAAGCAGTACTTCCTTGGAATAGATTCCGTAGAAATGATGGAACTGGTGTTGACTCTATTCTCGGGCCAGAAATGCGTTCGACTGGTGAAGTTATGGGAATCGCAAAAACATTCGGCGAAGCATATGCAAAGAGTCAGACAGCAGCATTTGGAACACTTCCATTGTCAGGCTCGGTATTTCTTTCGCTTTCTACCCGCGACAAAGAAGCAGCGCTGTATCCGGCAAAAGTTTTAACTGATTTAGGTTTCAAAATTTACACAACACAAGGAACCCATGATTTTCTGCAAGCAAATGGTCTGACATCGCAATGCGTACGCAAGCATTCACAAGGCCGAGGCCCGTCAGGAGAATTCACTGCTGTTGATTTAATTACCGAAGGCGTCGTAGGCCTTGTTATTAATACGCCGCTTGGACGTGGAACTCGAATGGACGGTTGGATGATTCGAACCGCTGCTATTCAAAGGGGAGTTCCGTGCATTACGACAATTGCTGGGTTCAAAGCAGCTGTTGCTGGAATATCGGATCTACAAGGAAAGAGTTTTAGCATTCAATCAATCCAAGAATGGTTGGCGATTGTTGAATGAAGAGTATAAATAGCAGCGCAAAACAGATTATGTCTGAGCTTGTCAGTAACAAGAAAGTGGGCGCTTATCACCACATGGTCTTCTCAGTAGGTGAAATTGCTAATTCTGCTAAGCCCGGAAATTTCGTCGCGATTGCAGTTGGTGGCGAAAGTAGTCAATTAGTTCTTCGCAGAGCGTTTGCTATATATCGGACCTTCGATCGTGGCGCTTCGGGTGGTCTGCTAGAAATTGTTGTAGCGCCTCACGGTGCCGGAAGTATTTGGTTGACAAACCAAATTCCTGGAACGAAAATAGATCTGATTGCACCATTGGGAAATGCATTTGGCATACCGACAGAACCAGTACGTGCCCTGTTAGTTGGTGGCGGTTATGGAAGTGCTCCGCTATTTGGTCTATCTGAAGTGCTTAAGAATCGTGGTTGCAGAGTAGATATGGTTCTAGGCGCGAGCACCGCGATGAAAATTTATGCACCACTAGACGGAAAGCGTTCAGTCAGTAGCCTCACTATAACTACGGAAGATGGCTCCACTGGAACAGCGGGCAAAGTTACGGATGTGCTTCCAGAGATCATTGCAGCTAGTGAAGTAGATATTATTTATTCTTGCGGTCCGATGGGTATGTTAGAAGCAATAAACAAAATAGCTGCTGACCTAAATATTGTTCATCAATGTTCAATTGAAGAATCTATGGCGTGCGGAATTGGCGTCTGCATGACCTGCGTGCTTCCAATCAAGGGCGAGGATGGCGTAATTCGCATGTTGCGCTCGTGCATCGACGGTCCAGTTGTAGATGGCGAAACGGTTATCTGGGATTCCAAGCGCACCATTCCTGAGGGAACTTGGGGTTCTAATTAATGTTAAATTATCGAACAAATTTAGGACAAGCAGAGTTTGAAAATCCGATATTCACAGCTAGTGGCTGCGCAGGTTCAGGTAAAGAACTAAGCCAATTCTTTAATTTAACTGAACTTGGTGCGGTTGTTACTAAATCAATAATGCTCAAACCCAGATCTGGACGTGCGACTCCGCGAATGGCAGAAACGCCCAGTGGCATGCTTAATTCAATTGGATTGCAAGGACCAGGTATCGATCAATTTCTTGAAGTAGATATTCCTTGGTTACGCGAACAAGGCGCAACGATCGTTGTAAGCATCGCAGGGGAGAGCGCCGAAGATTACGCAGTTTTAGCTCGCAAACTTCGCGCAGTTCCAGGACTAGCGGCGCTTGAAGTAAATATTTCCTGTCCAAATGTGGAGAACAGAGGACAAGTTTTTGCTTGCCATCCCGCAAGTGCTCGTGCTGCTATTGAGGCCGTTCGTAGAAACATCGGAGGCGAGCTTCCAATAATTGCGAAGCTGACTCCTGATGTAACAAGCATTGTTGAAATTGCGCAAGAAGTTGTGGCCGCAGGCGCAGATGCTATTGCACTGATTAACACAGTTTTAGGAATGGTTATAGATACAAACACGATGCGACCAAAATTGGCTGGCAAAACTGGTGGTCTTTCTGGCCCAGCGATTCGACCAATCGCGGTGCGTGCTATTTACCAAGTTCACGAAGCAATGCCCCAAGTTAAAATTCTAGGCATGGGTGGAGTTTCATCGGGAAGAGATGCATTTGAATTAATTCTGGCCGGTGCGTCCGCCGTCTCTGTTGGAACTGCAACGTTCGGTAATCCAACTGCGGTAATAAAGGTCAAGGAAGAACTAAGAAATGAATTGATCGATCATGGTTTCGACTCTCTGCGGGAGGCTATTGGTTATGCCCACCGTAGTGAAGGGAACTTGAAATAATGAAGTCACCAATAATTTTAGCTTTGGATACCAATAATTTGGATACTGCGAAGAGTTGGATTGAATCGACCAATGATTCAATAGATGTTTATAAGGTTGGCTTAGAGTTTTATTTACGATTTGGAGCACAAGGTTTACGAGAGCTTTCAAGCGCTGGTAGTTTCTCAATTTTTCTGGATTTAAAGTTGCACGACATTCCAAACACGGTTTCTGCAGCGGTATCTTCGGTAGCAGATCTTGCGCCTAGATTTCTAACCATCCATGCAAGTGGTGGCGCAGCCATGATTCAGGCGGCAAGTGAGGCAGCAAAGGAAATTTCAATTACGGCAGTAACTATTTTGACCTCGCTCTCCGATCAAGATTTATCAGAGATTGGATATTCCGAGGGGGCTAAGCCAGCTGCGATTAAATTGGCAAAGTTGGCGACGAGTAATGGCGCTCGTTCAATTGTCTGTTCGCCATTTGAAGCTGGCGAAATTCGTAAAGCGGTAGCGCCAGAGATTGAAATTATTACACCAGGCGTTCGCCCAGCCGGATCAGAACTAGGTGATCAAAAAAGAGTGATGACGCCATTGGAAGCGTTAACCGCAGGAGCTAACTACATCGTGATTGGTAGACCAATAACCGATCTTGCACAGAAGTCACTTCAGGATATGAAAAGCGGTGCCGCGAAGATACTTGATAGTTTGAAATAAGCGGAGTTAATTAATGGCGACAATACCTCCGCACCTCACGCCCGAAGCTCGGGCTGCGGCAGGGGCGAAAGCCGTCACCGCAAGACGCGAAAGAGCAGCGGTCAAAGCAGCACTTAGCGAAGGAAGTATCGGAATCTTCGAAGTAATAAATGATGGGCGTGAGTCAATTCAAAGAATGCGTGTTAGCGAATTGTTGGATGCTGCGCCGGGAGTAGGCTCCCGAAGAACTTACACTCTTATGAATAAGGCAGGCATCTCTGAGACCCGTAGAATCGGGGGACTAGGTTCTCATCAATTGCAAAAATTACGAAGTGAGATGATTTTGAATAAAGTGCCGGTAAGTCCAGGAGCGCTAATTGTTATGTCGGGCCCTGGTGGCGTTGGTAAAAGCACAATTACTTCTTACCTCAGAAAACATCCAGCAATTTGGGTGAGTATTTCAGTAACAACCCGCGAGCCTCGAGAGAATGAGAAAGATGGGCACGATTACCATTTTGTTACCGAAGAAAAATTTGATCAACTAATTGCGCAGAATAGTTTATTAGAATGGGCAGAATTCGCTGGCGCTAGATATGGCACACCACGTGATGCGGTTGCAAATGCATTGGATTTAGGAAAGCATGTTTTATTAGAGATTGAAATCGCTGGTGCGCGGCAGATTCGCAAGGCCGATCCAAAGGCACTTCTCGTCTTCATTTCTCCTCCGTCATGGGAGGAATTAGTTGATCGCCTTACTTCGAGAGGCACCGATTCGCCAGAGCGGCGAGCTGCCCGGCTAGCGCTGGCAGAGGAGGAGATGGCTTGTGTTCACGAGTTCGATGAGGTGCTCGTAAATCATCAGGTCGAGGAAGTGGCCGCAGCACTGCTATCCTTAGCGACTTGTAGAAGTAAAGAGACACTGAAGTAGAGGAAAAAATATGACAACCATGGATGGCATCACTAACCCACCAATCGATCAACTTTTGGATGCGGCTGGTTCGAAATACAGTTTGGTTCTCTACGCAGCAAAGCGTGCTCGTCAAATTAATGCTTACTACTCTCAACTTGGTGAAGGTCTGCTGGAATATGTGGGACCACTTGTCGAAACCTATGTTCATGAGAAGCCACTTTCAATCGCACTTCGTGAAATCAACGAAGGACTGTTAACAATTGAGAACTTGGAGCCGGTTGCTCCTGAAGTAAGCGCTGCTGAATAACTTTCTCGCGTCTTAGATGCAATCAAGATAAAAAATGACACTCCTTGGTAGGGAATTAATCCTCGGAGTTGGCGGTGGTATTTCTGCCTATAAGTCCGCTGACCTGCTTCGTAGATTGCAGGATGTTGGTTTCGGAGTAAGTGTTATCCCAACTAGGGCGAGTTTAAATTTTGTAGGTTCCGCAACATGGGAAGCCTTATCTGGTCGGCCAGTTAATCAAAATCTTTGGGAGAACGTCCACGAAGTTCCGCATATAAAGCGAGCTCGCGAAGCAAATCTGATTCTAATTGCGCCAGCCACAGCCGATCTCATTGCGAAAATTTCGGGCGGAATAGCCGATGACTTGCTAACAAATGTAGTGAGTGCAGCAAGTTGTCCGATAGTTCTAGTTCCAGCAATGCATCCAGAAATGTGGCTTAGCGCTGCAAATCAAGAGAACGTTGCCACTCTTAGATCGCGTGGGGTTCTAGTAATCGAACCAGATGAAGGTCGCATGACCGGCGATGATTTTGGTGTTGGTCGGTATCCAGAAGTTTCACGAATTATCTCCGAGCTTTCTAGTTTTGCGGAGATCAAATCAGATCTGCTTGGCAAGAAAGTTTTAGTAACTGCAGGTGGCACTCGGGAAGCGATTGATCCAGTTCGTTACATCGGGAATCACTCAAGTGGCAAACAAGGTTATGCGGTTGCGGTAGCTGCTCGAAATCGTGGTGCACAAGTTGTTTTAATCTCTGCTAATTCTTCGCTGCAAGACCCACCTGGCGTGGAAGTTATCAAAGTTTCTTCGGCTACCCAGATGCAAGAAGCTCTAACTAATCAATTTGCCGATAGCCAAATCCTCGTAATGGCTGCAGCCGTAGCCGATGCCCGCCCGCTTTCGTCATCACAGGAGAAGATAAAAAAAGGCAATTTCGACAATATCCAACTCCAACTCAATCCAGATTTGTTAAAAGAACTTGGAGCGATCCGTGGTAAGAATCAGGTTTTGGTTGCATTCGCAGCAGAGACCGAAACAATTAGCGATGCCACTATCGAAGCAGCCAAAACGAAGATGCTTAGCAAGGGCGCCGACTTAATATTTCTTAATGATGTAAGCAATGGCGCAATCTTTGGTGAAGATAAAACTTCAGGCTTTTTGATTGACAATAATGGCAAATCAATTGAATGTAAGTTGCAAGGTAAGGACACGCTAGCCAACCTATTACTTGATAGCGCACTAGATAAGTTAGGAATAAGTTAGGGTAACCCAATGACAAAACGCCTATTTACCTCAGAGTCCGTTACAGAAGGCCATCCAGATAAGATGGCGGATCAAATTTCAGATGCAATTCTGGATTCACTTCTGTCTCAAGATGCCAAGAGTCGCGTTGCAGTCGAAACACTCATAACAACAGGTCAAGTGCATGTTGCGGGTGAAGTTACAACCAACGGGTATGCAGATGTGATGACCATAGTTCGAGATACCGTTTTAAATATCGGTTACGACTCATCAGACAAAGGTTTTGATGGAAATTCTTGTGGAGTTTCTCTCTCGATTGGTCAACAATCCAGCGACATTGCACAAGGCGTTGACTCAGCATTTGAAAAACGTATTTCATCTTCCGCTGACCCACTGGACCTACAAGGGGCTGGCGATCAAGGCTTGATGTTTGGTTACGCCTGCGATGACACTCCAGAATTAATGCCGCTACCAATTTCATTAGCCCACAGACTGGCTTTTCAACTCTCTTCAGTTCGCAAATCTGGAGCGGTAGATTATCTTCGACCTGATGGAAAAACTCAGGTAACGATTGAGTATGACGGCGATAAGGCTGTCGCACTAAACACAATTGTCATATCAACTCAACATTCACCAAGCGTGGATCTGGAGAAGGTTCTAGCACCGGATTTAAAGAAATTAGTTATTGATCCAATAATTGCGAACTTAAAGATTGATACTTCTGATGTTCGAATCCTAATTAACCCTACTGGTCGCTTCGTTATTGGTGGTCCGATGGGCGATGCTGGCTTAACCGGACGTAAAATTATTGTAGATACTTATGGCGGAATGGCCCGTCATGGTGGCGGTGCTTTCTCTGGAAAAGATCCATCAAAAGTTGACCGAAGCGCTGCTTACGCAATGCGTTGGATTGCGAAGAACGTCGTAGCCGCTGGTTTGGCCACACGTTGTGAAGTTCAAGTTGCATATGCAATCGGTAAGGCGCAACCAGTTGGTCTTTTCATTGAAACTTTCGGAACCGAAAAAGTTGCACCAAATAAAATCGTCGATGCGGTTATGGGAACTTTTGATTTACGCCCAGCGGCAATCATTCGTGATTTGAATCTGCTTCGTCCGATCTATTCTGCAACAGCTTCGTATGGTCACTTTGGTCGCGAACTTCCTGATTTCACATGGGAGAAGACGGATCGGGCTGCGGCACTTAAAGAAGCAGCGTCCAGGTAAATCTAAGTGGCTGAAGTAAAGCCACTGCGTTTAAAAGCGCAACGGATAGCAAAAAAAGTTGCCATTGCGACAGAAGATCCAGTTGCCCAGATATGTGTTGATACAGGCGTATTTCATCTACCGGACACTTATGATTATTTAGTTCCCGCCGATTTGCACGAGTCGGTTGTACCGGGAGTTTTTGTAAAAGTTCCTTTCGGTTCGAATGAAGTTATGGGTTATGTGCAAGACCGGAAACCTTCGGAGTTGGACCCTGCGAAGCTGAAAACCATCAGCAAAATTATTTCTCCGATACCTCTTCTAACTGAGGAGTTAATTGAGATAGTAGCGCTGACTTGTGAGCGCTATGCATGCAAGCCCTGGGATGTAATTCGTAGCGCGATTCCATCACGTGTAGCTGCCAGTGAGAAGTTATATGAAGGTAAATTGTTACCTGAGAACGCGAAGCCAACAAGCAAATTAGAACACCTGGTTACCATTTCCAAAAGCATCGACAGTTTTCCAATACTTATTCGCAAGACTGTACAAGGGCTAAAGTCAGGGCAACAGTTACTGGTAATAGTCCCGGACGAACGAGACCTGAAACAACTTCTTCTATCTGATCTGGGCGTTGAACCAGTCATCATCTCATCAGACAGTTCAAAGTCAGATCGGTATGAAAATTATCTCAAGGTCCGATTCGAAAACTCTAAACTTATAGTTGGTAATCGCAGCGCCATTTTCACACCGTTAGCTACCAATTCAATAATCATGATTTACAACGATGGTGATGAATCCCTTTACGAACGGCGCTTCCCAAGCTGGAATGTCCGAGATATCGCCATGCTACGAAGTGGCGAATTTTCGCTGCATTTCGTTGGAGCCAGTCCCAGCCTAGAAATAGTTCGTCTCGTTGAATTGGGTTGGATTAAAAGAAGTAAAGAGAACCTAAGTGGTCAAGCTGCTCTAGTTAAAAAAACAATTGTTCATTGCTCTGATTCAAGTGTTTCAGATATCTCGCTAATTAAAGCGGGGCTAAAGCTTGGAAATGTTTTAGTTGTTATGGCAGAGACTGGATATGTGAACGCTATAGCCTGCCAAAAATGTCGTAATCAGGCGCGATGCGAATGCGGCGGAAAAATCTATCTTCCAAGTAAAGGATCGGAACTTACCTGCGCTATTTGTGAGAAGTTGCAGAAGAATTTCGTCTGCGATTGGTGTGGTGGCCAGACTATTCGTTCGATTTCAAAGGGTTCAAGCCGTTTTGCTGAGGAGATTGCGAAGGCAGTTCCGGGATTCCGAGTTTTGCTTAGTAAAGGTGGTT